>QQTW01001391.1_pt1 | contig 16884 bp, 14 predicted proteins | sample 1904831 | NCBI WGS metagenome assembly QQTW01 (sample SAMN09435610, study PRJNA476489) | Subsurface metagenome, whole genome shotgun sequencing project. | reverse complement strand
AGGGCCGCTACTTGGACAGAATCCCGTCATCAGGGTATTCACACCTCCAATAGTTCCGAAGGTTGCGTGGTTTATAACAACACCCATCACGGGAGCTTTTAACCTAGTTGTATCTTGTGTAGCAAAAGTCATTTCGAAGGTGATATCTGAACCCAGAGGAAAACTAGTCTGTTGCTGCTCATTTGAGCCTAAAATTCGTACAGAGGTTATTAAAGAGCTTGCCCAAGATGGACGATGAGCCTGTAATTTTCCTGTATTCTCCTGTTTTCCTTGATTATTTGACTCTAAATAATGCTTTATAGCTGTTTCAGTCTTGCCGTAAAAAGATAACTCACCTTTTTGAAGCATTATACAAGATGAACACAAATTACTGATAGCAGCCATCTGATGACTGACAAAGATAACCGTTCGACCGCCAGCAGCTACTTTCTGCATTCTCCCTAAACACTTCTTCTGAAACTGAACATCTCCTACTGCTAGTACCTCATCCACTATCAGAATCTCTGGGTCCAAGTAAGCAGCTACTGCAAAAGCCAGGCGTACATACATCCCAGACGAGTAGCGTTTGACCGGAGTATCTAAAAACTTTTCTACTTCAGCAAAATCAACAATTTCATCGAATTTATTTTTTATCTCAGCCTTACTCATCCCCAAGATGGCACCATTGAGATATATGTTCTCACGTCCAGTCAACTCTGGGTGAAAGCCCGTTCCAACTTCTAATAGACTAGCTACTCGCCCCTTGATAGAAATTCTTCCCGATGTTGGCTCTGTGATGCGGCTTAAAACCTTTAAAAGCGTTGACTTACCTGCTCCATTGCGACCAATAATACCTACTCTATCTCCTTGTTTAATTTCAAAAGAAATATCTTTCAATGCCCAGAATTCTTCACGAGATATATTGGGCCTTTTTTTTTCAAAAGATTTCAGAAACTTTTCGTTGAGGGACTTTACCCCATCTGTGACCACATCTCGTATAGTACGGTAAGTTCCTTCCTTCTGGTGACCGATAACATATTTCTTTCCCAGATCTTCAACTCGAATTACAATATCAGACACTCCCTCAACTCCTAACTAAATTATGTCAGCAAACTTGCGTTCCATTTTACGGAAGTACCATATACCACTAAAAAATAGCACGACAACTAAGCCCACTGACAAAACGAATCCAGGTAAGTAAATTTGGGATTCACCACCTAAAATTGCCCAGCGAAAGCCATCAATTACACCTACCATTGGATTCAATGAATAAAGTAACCTCCACTTCTCCGGCACAATACTACTAGCAAACCCTACTGGTGAGATATACAAACCAAACTGTACAATAAAGGGCACAATATAACGGAAATCACGGTACTCTACATTCAATGCTGCTAACCATAACCCCACTCCTATAGAAGCAGCAAAAGCAATTATGATAAATAGGGGGAGGGTTAAAATGCGCCAATCAGGCACAAAGTTGTACCATGCCATGAGTCCTAACAATATCATGCCAGAGAGCATAAAATCTACAAAGCTAACAATAACTGCGCTGGCAGGAATAATCAATCGAGGAAAATAGATTTTAGAAATCATATTGGCGTTGGCCAGCAAACTGTTGCTACATTCCGAAAGGGCATTAGAAAAGAATTGCCAGGGTAGCATTGCAGCAAAAACTAGAATTGGGTATGGCACACCTCCAGAGGGTAGCTTAGCTAGATTGCCAAACACAAATGTGAAAACAATCATTGTTAAAAACGGACGAATCAAGGCCCAAGCAATGCCAATCACAGTCTGTTTGTAGCGCACTATAATGTCGCGCCAAGCCAAAAAATAGAATAATTCCCGGTAGCGCCACAGGTCTTGCCAGTACTGGCTCTCTGCGCGCCCGGCCTCAATTACCAATTCTGTTTGAGTGCGATGATTCATATGTATTGAGTTAACTGATCATGATTGTTTTGTAGGCGACTGTGATAGCCTCCCAATTCGTTATATAAGACAGGGTGCTGATCAGAAATTTAGCAATCATCACAAGTAAAAGCAAAGCTTTTAATAGCTATTCCAGCATGAGTACTGGCTGGTTTATATCGCTGAACCAACCACCTTACCATAACAGTTAAGTAAATTAACTGGCTCAGGATACGAGCGCAGGCATTTTTTGTCACAAGCGTAAATCAAAAGCTACGAGTGGCAGAAACAAATACTTTAGGTTTATTGGATAAACATGTGCTTTCATGGCTATAACTCGCCTTTATTATGACATTAATGGTTGTTGCCTAACGACAAATACATTAACTGCTCTCACAAAATATTACAATTTGTAAAGATCAGAAAAACATCATGAAAAGCTCGTATAGATCAATAGAAAGTTTCCCAATATCGAATCTGGACAACTACACATGTTTGAAATTAGGGAAGGTTGTCAACTTTATAAACCTACGAAAAAGCTTTCTCTTTCAATTTAAAACCGTTTCAAAAATTTTAAATTGTTTAACCAACTTCTTCTTTTGAAAGAAGTTAGTTCCCTAGAACCTGATTCCTCATGAAGCTCCGCCTCGTGGTATGAGTAGTTATAAAGTTCGTTTTCAGGAATAACACCATTGATAACAATACCCAAAATATTTTGACCAGACTGATCGAGATACTCCTTGCTCACTTTAGAATTAACAGAATCAGCCAGGCCAGGTCGAGTCACCAGTAACACACCATCTGCCATCTTACCCAAGATACACGCATCAGCAGAAACAGCCAATGGTGGGGTATCAATAATCACATAATCATACCGCTTTGGGGATTGCTCAATCAACCTAATCATACTCCTAGAGTCGAGCAAAACCCGCGAGTTGGAAGCCAGGACTCCAGCAGTCAGAACATGCAGATTGTTCATAACCCTTTGTATGACAGTGTCGCTTACATTACTGTTCCCAGCAATCACATTCATCAGCCCGACTTCATTGGGAATTTGCCAAATCTGGTGTTGTGAGGGACGGCGCAGATCGGCGTCGACTATTAAGACACTGTAACCCAACTGAGCCATTACTGCAGCTAAGTTAGCGCAGGTGGTGGACTTGCCCTCTTTAGGAACAGAACTCGTTACCACGATTACTTTTAAGAGCTTATCTGAATTTAAAAACGTCAGATTAGCCTGAAGCATTCGATAGCTTTCACTGACAGACGAAAGGGGCTTTTCAATAACAGGAAGCGCCCATCTCTCCGCTTGTGAGGTTTGAACAACAGAGTCAACAGCTTTAGTTGTTTTACTAAAAACAGGAATGGTAGCAAGCAAAGCATATTCGAAAAGCTCTCTAGCTTCTTTAACTGTTTTGATCTTTTTATCTAGCAATTCTAAAATGTATATAGTAGCTGCAGCAAGCAAAATCCCTGCCAAGCAGCCAGCAGCCATTGCTGAAGACTTATTAGAGGCAATAGGTGATGTCGGAACCTGGGCCTCTTCAACAATCCGAACATTACCTACCGTTCGGTTTTCTATAACTTTAATTTCCTGAAGGTTTTTTAGAAGCGTTTCATAGGTAGATTGAGCTGCTGACAGCTCTCGCTGTCCCTCTCGATATTGCTGTTCTAATCTGGGTAAGATAGCTGCCTTCTGTTGGTAAAAACCTTGTTGATTGCGTAGAGTAGCCATTTGTGTGACTAAACCTACGCGCTCTATCTCTGATTTGATCAGGTCAGCCATGAGTTCCTGTTGAATTGCTCCAGCCTGTAGCTTGCCATTAAACTCAGCCTTCTGACCTGGTCGAATTTGTGTAACCTGATTTTGTAATAGTGTCTTTAACTGTGCTTCTTTGTCTTTGAGTTGAATGATGACAGGATTGGATTCCCGATAACGGGAACGTGCATCAGCTAGCTTGCGTTGTACGTCTTGAAAGTCTGCGAGCACTCCTTGCACTGCAGGAGATTGGTTAAGGGAACTCACAGTTATAGCTTGCTGAGAACTCATTCTCAGTTGCTTTTGGAGCGCTGTGGTTTGGGAGTTTAAATCTGCCAGTTGAGTTTCAATCGCATCGATTTGGGAACCTATTCTCTCAATATTTGCAGCGACCGCCCCTTGTGTCTGTCCCAGATCTGTAATTTTATTTTTTTCCTTAAATCTGCGTAAAGTCTCGTCTGCACGATAGACATTTGCTTTAACCATCGGCAATTGTGCGCTAATAAAATTACCAGCTGAAATTGCGGCGGCACGATTAGTCAATAAATTGCTATCCACATAAGCTTTCATGACTTGATTAACGACTATTGCAGTCAGCTTTGGATCTGTGCCACTGTAGCCAACTTGAAGGATATCCGTTCCCTCCAGGTTCGTTATTCCCAACCCTTGCTGCAACTCACCCAGAGTTAGAGGTGTTTCTTGAGGATTTTTAAGATTAACTAGCTCCAACGCCCTTTTTAAAATAGGAGCAGAACGGATAACTACTGCCTCTGTAACCTGTGCTCTTTCACTTTGGGAACTCGGCTGCTCTGTTGAATTCAACCCAATTAGAGAAGAGCTTTTGTCCTGATTAAAAAGGAGCTGTCCTTGCGCGCTATAAATGGGTACTTTTGAAGATGTATAAAAATAAGTAAGTGTAGCTACAGCACCAAAAATAGATATAGCAGGGAACCAACGCCGTTTAAGAATAGACCAGTACTTATAAAAATCTATGCTATCGGTTGCATCCATAAGGTAAAAATTAGGGCAGTAGATTAGGGAGACCTGAGCTGCAACTAACTATATGCTGCAACTTTTATACTCGAAGCCTTTAAATACTCAACTTGTATCTCATACTCCCAAAACATCATTTTCTATTTCCTGAGTAAATTTTACTTACAACTATTGTAATAATTTGCGTATTAACTTTGATTACAGTTTCTTCTGCTACTCTATAAATATGATAATACCCGTAGCAATTTCTGGGATCTGGGAACATCAGAAAAAAATCATATAAAACTATTATTAATGCAATAGCGAAGTTCTACTTAAAAGCATTTGACGAACTGGATTTTTCATGCTGACGGCTGAGTGAAGTTTATCTGCTTAATAAGCCACCCCTGATATATTAGCTGATTACTCCTTGCTCCAGAAACTTCTATAGGTGTGCGGGATTTAGGCGATATAATGGATAAATCTGAGAGCGCGTCCTTGATCTCCGAGCTTAAGCAGGTAGGTATTAAGCACATTCCTGACGACATTCTGCGGATTGCCAAAAAACTGAATGGTAGTATTGTCTTTTTAGAGAAGGGCAATTCTCGCTCTGGACTACAACGCATTCTGGAGGGTCATGAAACCGACTTTACTAATCGGGGAATTTCCGAGAACCAGATCCCAGATGCAGTCATCACTGCTGTAACCAAGGGGAGAATTGTTGGTATTCAAGGAGTTGGTCGAACTGTCTATGAAGTTACCTTCGATAGCCAGATTCAATACATTTCAGTTACGGTTGCCAGCAACGGCTATATAGTTGGTGCTAACCCTACTTCTGACCGATTAATTCGGCAGTTTATTCCAGGTAGTTTGTGATGGGCAAAAAGATAAAGTTAATGGCTGACTACCAATGCTGGCCAGTGTGGGACATGGACGATCCTGACAATATCGACCCTCGAGATCTACCGCTTTCTGACAAGACGATTGAAGGGCTAATCAAGTGGGAGCAGAGCTTTGATGCCATCTTGGATTGGGATGACCCAGTTGCGTCAGGCTTCGAGAGTGAGGAAGCGGCGGTCACCTTTGAACAGGAGGGAATCAGGTTGTGGCTGCAACTACGTCAAGAGCTTGCACCTGATTACGAAGTTCACTATTTCAGTAACAAGCTAAACAGGCTGTTGACTGACCCAAACAAGCCAACTGATATATTTACGGCAACTCTATAGGCTTTTTGAAATCAGTCTGAACTCCCTTAGCTATTTTGCCAACCAGCTTTTTTAAACTCATACTCCCTCGTGAGCACTGCGCTGCACTCGACGGCGCAGTGCTTCAAACCCTTCTTGCTGCTCCTCCTCATCTTAAGCAAACGGATACACCTTGCGATTCGGATCGCTACGGTTGATGAACAGTTCTCGTATGGCTTCCATGTCTTCGCAATGGTCTAGCACGTAGCGCATCCTTGTAGCGTTGTTAAATCATTGTAGGGCTGCTACTAGCAGCAGTACTAATATTCGGGATTGACCTCGGTGAACTACCGTTGCGAGATTGGGATGAAGGTACTATAGCTCAAGTGGCTCGTGAGATTTGGCGCAACTACGTCAAGAGCTAGCACCTGATTACGAAGTTCACTATTTTAGTGACAAGCTACATAAGCTGTTGAGTGGTCTTTATCTGCTGATGCTATAATAGGCATCAAATATGTCATCGGCTTATGAGTAACTCTCGACAATCAGGCGTAGTTCGTACAACTTTGTCCATACCGGCTGATTTGTTGGAGGCAGCTGACCAAATGGTTAAGGAAGGGTGCGCTCGCAGCCGCAATGAGTTTGTAGCGATGGCCCTGCTTCATGAGATTGAAGCACACAAACGTGCGGAGATTGACGCTGCTTTTGCAGGAATGGCTGATGATGCCGAGTACCAAGCAGAGTCTCTAAGGATCGCTTCAGAGTTTGCTTTGGCTGAGTGGGAGGCAATTCAATTGGCCGAGGCTCAATTGTGAGACGAGGGGAAGTTTACGATGCCCGCCTTGATCCGACTGAGGGTTCTGAACAGGGAGGGACTCGACCGGTCATTATTGTCAGCCGTGATGCGATTAATGCGACCAGTCGGATTGTGCTTGCAGTTCCCTGTACAACTCATCGCCAACAACGGCGAATTTACCCTAGCCAAATCCTGCTCTGTGCACCGGATGGGGGACTGGATAGGGACTCGGTAGCACTGGCGGAACAGGTGCGAGTGCTAGCAAAAACCCGTATGACACACCTTCGAGGTGTGCTTTCAGCTTCAGCACTGTCACAACTAAATCAGGCATTACTGATTGCTTTGGATTTGCCTATGAGGTGAAATAGGTACTGACAACTGGAGTGAGTGGCTATGGATTTTGGGGCTGCTACTGGCACGCTAACTACTGAAAGCTATATATGTCTCGTCTAACTTTTACTTGGGAGCTTCCAAAAAACCGATTTCGCCGTACTGATAGATGGGATTGGCTATGGATTATAGGGCTGCTACTAGCAGCAGTACTAATGTTCGGGATTGACCTCGGTGAACTACCGTTGCGAGATTGGGATGAGGGCACTGTAGCTCAAGTGGCTCGTGAGATTTGGCGTAGTCCAAATGATTCTGGGCGCTGGCTTTACCCAACGCTAGGGGGTGAACCTTATCTTAACAAGCCGCCCCTGATGCATTGGTTAATTGCTTTAGCCTACTCAACTGGCGGTGTGAATGAGTGGACTTCGCGCTTCCCAGGGGCAATGCTAACTGCTTTCTCTGTGCCTTTACTCTATGCCATTGGTCGAGAAATATTCCCGCAACGGCTGCCAGCTGTTTTCTCGGCGTTGGTTTATCTAACTTTGCTGCCAGTAGCTCGTCATGGGCGACTAGCAATGCTAGATGGAGCAGTGGTGTGTTTTTTCCTGTTTATGATCTGGTGTTTGTTGCGATCGCGCCGCAATCTCCGTTACTGCTTGGGCGTTGGCATTGGTTTTGGGCTAATTTGCCTCACTAAAGGAATTTTAGGGTTATTACTAGGCGCGATCGCAGTCTTGTTTCTCCTCTGGGATACACCGCGACTACTCACTAGCTGGTATCTGTGGGTGGGAATTATCATCGGCAGCGCACCAGTAGCTTTGTGGTATACAGCCCAGATGCTACACTATGGTAACTTTTTCACCGATCAGGCAATTGTAAATCAATCCTTAAGCCGGCTTTGGAGAGCAGTTGAGCAACATGGAGGACCACCCTGGTATTACCTCCTAGAAATCTTGAAGTACGGTTGGCCTTGGTTGCTTTTTTTACCTCAAGGTCTAGTTTTAACTTGGGAAAACCGCAACTTAAGCTGGGCCAAGCTAGTGCTGGTTTGGGGTGGATATCTACTAACAATTTCCGTTATGGAAACTAAACTCCCCTGGTACATCTTGCCCATTTACCCAGCTATTGCCCTAGTTGTAGGAGTTCAGCTAGCTGAGGTTTGGAATTTGCCTCGTCCGGCATCTTATCCCCGCGCTATTTTAGGATTTTTAGCCCTCTTAGCTGTTGGGGCTATATTCGGTAGCCTTTACTTCAGCTTCTGGAGTCCGGAAAAGGACTCGGATTTACAGCTAATTTTAATAGCAGTAGCTGAGACGATGACAATAGCCGCTATTTTAGCAGCGCGAGGCAACCGCCAATTTATCCTAATTTTAGGTTGGGGCATGTATCTCTCGCTGCTGCTGCTAATGACTTCCCGCCACTGGGTTTGGGAGTTGGCAGAAGCATATCCAGTCAAACCAGTCGCAGCGATAATCCAGAACGGTACTCCAGTAGGGCAGAAAGTTTACACATCCTATCCCCACGGTCGTCCTTCCTTAGATTTTTACAGCGCTCGCCAAATTATTCCGGCTGGCATCAATGAACTCCAACACCACTGGCAGCAAGATCCTAAACCTTATCTCCTACTTGATAAATCTACTCTTGAAAATATGAATTTAAAACGAGTAAAGCGAATTAATACAGCTGAGGGTTGGGCGCTGATTACTAAGGAGAACTCTTAGGCGGCTCCACAATCTCTGTAACTTGCTCTAACAGACCTTGAAACGGCTTTCCCTGAGAGGTCAAGCTTTCCAAAGTAACTACGCTGACACCAAAAAGTATGGCACTGCCTATAGCAATAATCGCAGCAGGACGCTTGACTAAGCCGAAGTCGCGTACAATCCTAGCCCAAGGTCGACTTTGACGACGTAGCAGGTGGGTGATCGTTACCTGTTTACAGTTATAAGGGTCGCGGACATAATGACCGCTCCAGGTGACTACCAGTCGCTCCTGACATGATGGACATGTAAACAGGCCATTACAAATCTTGACCGGCTTCAGATTAGCGGTACGCTGGCAAATAGGACAGGTAACAGAATGATTATCAAAGGTGTGAGTGTTCATCAGCGCCAACTCTTTTCACTTACTGGTTCTACTCCAGAGGATTATCAGATTCATCATATGCCGAGCAACGGACCGGCTTAAGTTTCTGCCCCTAACTCTAGTTTGCCCATTTCTGGTCAGAAGTCATCCTTAGGGTCGCATTTACACACTTATATACATTAACGGACGAACATCTATTTTCGTCCACTCAATAAAAGCTCTTCTTTATTTAAGCATTCTCAGCCCAAAATTTCTCAGTGGTGGGCTTCTTCACCTAAGCTTCTTTGACATTCTAGAAAACAACTTGGTATAACTTGCCGGGCTGCTGGATAATCTATCAAAATGAGAGATAAGTCACAAAAGTTAAGCTTTTTCTCACATTCCTCTCTTAACCTCTCAATGACTGTTCTCCGTGCCCCGCCTGTGCTGATGACTCCTTCCGTCCGTTTAACTCGCCTGCTTAACCATTTCCAGCCATCCCCAGAAACCGTTGTGCTTCTCTTAGCCGTGTTGATTGGTGGTGGTACTGGCGTGGGTGTGGTCACATTTCACTATTTAATTGAGCTGGTTCATCACCTGCTGCTAGTAGATTTTATGGGAGTGGTCTCAGTCTGGGGAGCTTGGACTTTAGCTTGTGTTCCCATCCTGGGAGGTTTACTCGTTGGGTTGATGCGTGGCACGAAAGATTTTGGTCCCGGACTTTCCTCTTTAATTGCAGCAGCTCAGGGAAGCTTGGCATTACATTTGGCATCCCAACAACTCCGACCATTTACAAAGATGGTGGCGGCATCAGTTTCACTAGGCAGTGGTGCTTCCTTAGGCCCAGAGGGACCAAGTGTAGAAATTGGCGCGAATTTTGGCCTACTGTTAGGTCAGGTGCTGCAAGTCTCTCAAGAGCGACAGCGTTTGCTTTTGGGAGCTGGGGCTGCGGCTGGCTTGGCAGCTGGGTTTAATGCTCCAATCGCCGGTGTTTTCTTTGCCCTAGAGGTGGTATTGGGAACTACGTTTGCCACGTCAGCAGTCAGCGTGGTGCTACTGGCGGCGGTAGTGGCGGCGTTAATTGCTCAGATTGGCTTGGGAGCACAGCCTGCTTTCACTCTACCGGTTTACGAAGTCCGTAGTCCACTGGAATTTCCTTTATATATGGGATTGGGACTCGCAGCCAGTCTAGTTTCTATTACCTACACTCAGTCAATTCGCCTGCTAAGAGCCTGCTTTCAAGGGCAGGTACCTGGGTTCACTTGGCTGGGTCGAATACCACCAGCTGTTCATCCTGTAATTGGTGGAGCCTGCGTCGGACTAGTGGTCCTAAAATGGCCCCAAGTCATGGGCATTGGTTATGAAACCATTGAAGCGATGCTTCAGGATGTGGAGTTCTCTCTCCAACTATTAGTTGTATTGCTGGTAGTCAAGCTAGCAATGACGGCTATTAGCCTAGGCAGTGGTTTAGTAGGCGGTATTTTTGCTCCAGCGATGTTCTTAGGTGCCTCTTTAGGAGCTGCTTATGGAAAAATTATAGCGGCGATCGCACCTTCATTGAGCGTGTATATGGCGGCTCCTCCCGCTTACGCAATGGTAGGAATGGCGGCAGTTCTGGCTGCCAGTGCCAGAGCCCCTTTGACAGCAATTCTGTTACTGTTTGAGCTGACACGGGATTACCGTATTGTTTTGCCGTTGATGGCAGCAGTAGGTTTGAGTGTGTGGCTGGTGGAGCGAATGAAGCCAAATTCAAATTCTGACTCCAATCTTCAACAGCTAGGCCTGAATTTAGAGAAAGACCAGAATCTGGAAATTTTGCAGCAAATTCTCGTAAAGGAGGCTATGCAGGAGTCTCCCTTGATGTTGTCAGCGGATCTGTCCGTGTTGCAGGCAGGTTTAGCTTTGACATCTTTGGGGTATCGCTGGCGCAGTGCTTTGGTTATAGATGGAGCAGATCGCCTAGTTGGTATTGTGACTCTTGAGGATATCAACCGGACAATTTTGCTTTGGGAACAGTATGCCCTAGCCGCAAGTGCTACAAAGCATAACACGCCTTCTGAGCAGGTAGATGCTCATCTAGCTAATCAAAAGCTGAGCGACATTTGTACCACTGAGATCCTTTACGCCTACAGTGATGAACCTCTATCTGAGGCTTTAGACCGTATGGCTGCAAGGGGTCTGCATCAGTTACCCGTAGTAGAGCGAGACAACCCTGAGCGCGTTTTAGGCTTACTAGAACGAGAGTATATTGCTTTGACATGCAAAGTGGCAGCAACACGCAAGGCGCTCCGCCACTATTTACCTGTGCCACTAAATCCAGAGGAATTGGCTTTACCCACCCTCAAACAACCTATCTAAGTTTTGAGGAATTAGTTAGGACAGGGCAATATCTGAGTCCACATCTTCTTGACCTAGCTGCTTTAGACGAATGTGCTTACGGCCTAAAGTAATTTCAAACTCATCTCCTGGCTGCAAATTCATCTGTTTTGTATAAGCTGAACCTATCAGTAAGTTGCCGTTTGACTGCACACTAATTCGAAAGCTAGCGCTGCGTCCTCCATGCCCATTTGTATTGGCAGCGCCGTCTAATTCAATACCCTCTGCATCAATTAGGGCATTGAGGAACTTCATCATATTTACCCGTTCGATACCATTTTTAGTAACGGTATAGTAACCGCAGGCTTTAGCCTTTTCTTCTTTGCCTACATTCTCTAGCTCTTTGACTGTCTTCAGGAGTTCTTCACCAGCTAGCGGCTCCATCTTTTTCTTTTTATTCATCAACTTATATCTAAAACGAATGGCTCAAGTGGTTGAGTGAGTTTACTTTCGGCTAATTACTGCTTGCAAGTAGCATATTTTAGCTTTTATCAGCTTAGCAAAATATATTACTCCGATTACAGATATTTGTTTTATTTGAGCGACAATTAGATAGCAGATGTTAAACATTTAATTTGCTTGTGATAGTAGGGTGTAGAGAACTGAGCGTTGAATGAAGCTAACAACCCGTGGACATTATAGTGTTAAAGCGTTACTAGATCTGAGCTTACAGCCGAAGTACGGACCTGTATCTGTAAAAGTAATCGCAACGCGCCAAGATATTCCCGCTCCTTACTTGGAAAAACTGTTGATTGAAATGCGCCGTGCTGGTTTAGTTCAATCAATTCGCGGCAGTATGGGTGGCTATAAGCTAGCGCGATCGCCTGCACAAATTTCTTTAGGACAAATCTTAGAGGCAGTGGGTGAAACACTTGAACCGCTGCCTCATCATAATCCGGAGCAAGCACAAGCAGAAGACTGGGTAACTTTTTCGCTGTGGCAGCGACTGCACCAAAAGTTCAAAGAAGCGCTGTACAGTGTTACTCTAGCAGACCTTTATTATGACGCCCGCAGTTGGCAAGCAGCCCTTGGTGAAGTAACAAGTTTTGTTGTTTAGCACTCAATCCCTTGTTCTAATCATTGCCGCTTTTCTAGACTACCTGATTGGCGATCCTTGGAATTGGCCTCATCCGGTGCGAGTCATGGGGTGGGTAATTTCTCGTTTCACTGAATTTGCGTTCAAACACTTTAATCATCCGCTAACGCTACGCTGGGCTGGAATAGTTTTGGGCTGTGGATTAGTGACTGGCAGCGGTGTGGTGGGGTGGTTGATTGTGCGCAGTTTGAGTTGGCTCCATCCGCTACTAGGAATTGCTGTCGAGATAGTACTACTAGCTAGCTGTTTTGCTGGGAAAAGCCTGAGAACTTCAGCACAAGATGTTTTACAGCCCTTAGCGGCTGGTCAGATAGCTGTGGCTCGTTCTCGTTTAAGCCTCTATGTTGGTAGAGATACAGAAAATCTCACAGAGCCAGAAATCCTGCGAGCAGTTCTGGAGATGGTAACGGAAAATGCCACTGATGGAGTGATGGCTCCTCTGTTTTATGCGATCGCTGGAGCAGCTATACCGATTGTCGGCAGTGTTCCCTTAGCTCTCGCTTACAAAGCCGCTAGTACTCTGGATTCTATGGTTGGCTACCTGGAAGCCCCTTATACTGATTTAGGTTGGTTTAGTGCGCGGCTGGAGGATCGGCTGACTTGGTTGCCCTGTCGTTTAGTAGTGATGACTCTCGCGCTGCTGTCTGGTAAACCCCAGCAGGTTTGGAGAATTTGTTGTCGGGATGCTGTTAAAGACCCTAGTCCTAATTCCGGCTGGAGTGAATGTTCATATGCCGCTGTGCTGGGTGTACAAGTGGGGGGTACGAACTGGTATCGTGGGGTTGCCAAGCATAAACCATTGTTGGGGGACGCGATTTATACTATTAGTCCAGCGCGGATTCACCAGGCTTTGCAATTGACTCGCTATTGTTTTTTGATTTGGCTGGGAGTGGGAATCACTTGGACCGCCAAGGTGCCAAGAGCGCCAAGGGGAATTTTGGATTAGGGTTATAACTATGGGTGGCAAGGTTGTTGAGATTTTATCTTCGGAGGAAATTCGCCGTACTCTGACTCGTCTTGCTTCGCAGGTGGTGGAGAGGTCGCGTGACTTGTCACATTTGGTGATACTGGGTATTTATACTAAGGGGGTTTCTTTGGCTGAGCTGTTGGCTCGTCAGATTGAAGGGCTTGAAGGCGTTTCAGTGCCGGTGGGGGCGTTGGATATCACGTTTTATCGGGATGACTTGGATCAGATAGGTATGCGGACGCCAGCTAGAACTGATATTTCTTTTGATCTGACTGGTAAGACGGTTTTGCTTGTGGATGATGTGATTTATAAGGGGCGCACGATTCGAGCTGCGCTGAATGCGGTGAATGAGTACGGTAGACCCTCGGCTATTTGGTTGGCTGTGTTGGTGGATCGCGGGCATCGTGAGCTGCCGATTCACCCGGATTTTGTTGGCAAACAGCTGCCTACTGCTAAGGAAGAACAGGTGAAGGTTTATCTACAGGATTTGGATGGACGGGATGCGGTGGAGTTGATTGGTGGTTAGTATTTGACTGCGTCACACTAGATTAAGTCGAAACACCAATACTCAAGTATGCAAACTCTGGAAAAGACGCACCCTAAACTCCAAGAACTGAGAACTCGGCTGACTGAAATTAATGACATTGAATCAGCTTCCTCTCTGCTTTACTGGGATCAGGCAACTTATATGCCGTCTGGTGGCGCTGCTGCCCGTGGACGTCAGATGGCTACCCTTAAACAAATTGCCCATACAAAATTTACTGACCCTGTCATAGGGCAGCTGTTGGAAGATTTGCGCTCTTATGAGGGGAGCTTGCCTTATGACTCTGATGAAGCTAGTCTGCTCCGAGTTACTCGGCATGACTATGAAAGAGCAGTGCAGATTCCTGCCTCCTTCGCGGCTAAGTTCTCTCACCATAGTGCTGAGTCTTATGAAGCTTGGGCGAAGGCACGACCTGCGAATGACTTTGCTGCTGTGCAACCCTACCTGGAAAAGTCCCTTGAGCTGAGCCGCGAATTGGCGAACTTCTTTCCAGGCTACGAACATATTGCTGATCCCCTGATTGAGGAGGCTGATTACGGGATGAAGGCTTCGACTGTGCGATCGCTGTTTGCCCATTTGCGATCGCATCTGGTTCCAATTGTGGAAGCTATTGCGTCTCAACCAGTTGCCGATGCTTCTTGCTTGCACCAGCATTTCCCAGAAGCCGAGCAGATAGCGTTTAGTCTTAAGGTGATTACGCAGTTGGGCTATGACTTCCAGCGGGGGCGGCAGGATAAAACACTACACCCATTCATGACGAAATTCTCTACTGGTGACGTGCGAATTACCACTCGCGTTAGGGAAAATGATTTGAATGAAGGGCTGTTTAGCACGATTCATGAGATGGGTCATGCTTTGTATGAGCAAGGGATTAATAGAGAGTTTGAAGCTACACCTCTAGCGGGTGGAACGTCATCGGGTGTCCATGAGAGCCAATCTCGTCTGTGGGAAAATTTCGTCGGGCGTAGCCGCAACTTCTGGCAGTTTTTCTATCCACAACTGCAAGCGGTTTTCCCTAGCCAGTTGGGTAATGTTTCTCTGGCAACATTCTATCGGGCGATTAATAAAGTCGAGCGATCGCTTATCCGCACTGATGCTGATGAGGTGACGTACAATCTCCACGTCATGATTCGCTTTGATCTGGAGCTACAGCTGCTGGAGGGTCAACTTGCGGTGCGTGACCTCCCGGAAGCTTGGAATGAACGGTATCGCGCTGACTTGGGTATTGTCCCATCTAGTGATGGTAATGGAGTGTTGCAGGATGTGCATTGGTACGGCGGCATGATTGGTGGCATGTTTCAGGGGTACACGCTTGGTAACCTGATGAGTGCCCAATTTTTTGAGGCAGTACAAGCTAATCCAGAAATTCCTACCCAAATTGAGGCAGGTAATTTCAATACGCTGCATGATTGGCTCAAAAAAAGTATCTATCAGCACGGTCGTAAGTATACAGCTGCTGAACTGGTCGAGCGTGTAACAGGCATACCTTTGAGTATCGACCCATTTATCCGCTATATCCAGCGAAAATATGGCGAATTGTATAGCTTTTAGCAGGAGTCAGGAGTCAGGAGTCAGAATTCAGCTTGGGAAATAGTACGAGTGGCGGATGACTTGCTCCTCGCGCGTCCCTCATCAAATTGGGAATTTGTGGTCTTCAATTGGGAGGGGTCGCGCATAGAGCGTACATATTGTCTCCTGGCTTCTGACTTCTGACTTCTTGTTGTAATTACTAATTTGCTATCCAGGGGGTTGCTATGTCCGAACTGATTCAAGCCGTTCTTCACAGCGAAGAAAAAAGCGATCTACGCTCTTTTGTCAGTGAGTTGCGCCATCAAGAAAAGCGTTACTTACTGCGTAATGACATCCTTAGTACTTATGCAAACTACTGCACTAAATATCAGAAGTCTGAACAGTTTTACCGAGTTTCTAATTTAGGCAAACTGATTTACTACACCCAGGAAGTCATTTTGGAAGGTTCAACCCTTTACTTAATCATCCGCCCCAAAATTGCTAGTGAAGAAGCTTATCGGCTCACGGAAAACTTGAATGTTGAGCCGTTGACTGCATCTGAGTTGCTGGATGTACGCGATCGCTTTGTCAATCGCTTCCACCCCAATGAAGGTGAGATTCTAGAACTAGATTTTCAACCGTTTTACGACTATACTCCTACAATTCGTGACCCTAAGAACATTGGCAAGGGGGTGGAGTATCTCAACCGGTATCTGTCTAGTAAGCTGTTTCAAGATCCCCGGCAATGGCTGGATAGTTTGTTTAACTTCTTGCGCCTGCATCACTACGAAGGTATTCAGCTGCTAACCAACGGGCAAATTCAATCACAGCAGCAACTCTCGGAGCAAATTAAGAAAGCTCTAACCTTTGTGACCGATCTCGACAATCACGAACCATACGAAAAGTTTCGGTTTGTTCTGCAACTCATGGGCTTTGAACCGGGTTGGGGCAATACTGCTGGTCGTGTGCGGGAAACGCTAGAGATTCTGGATGAACTGATCGATTCACCCGATCACCAAACCTTGGAAGCCTTCATCTCTCGCATCCCGATGGTCTTTAAGATCGTCTTGGTATCTCCTCATGGTTGGTTTGGGCAAGAAGGAGTTTTGGGGCGACCTGACACCGGTGGGCAAGTTGTATACGTCCTCGATCAGGCAAAGAGCCTTGAAAAACAACTGCAAGAAGATACTACGCTGGCTGGCTTGGATGTTTTGGGCGTCCAGCCGAAGGTGATCATTCTCACCCGCCTGATTCCCAATAGTGATGGCACTCTTTGTAACCAACGACTCGAGAAAGTCCACGACACAGATAATGCCTGGATATTGCGAGTGCCTTTGCGGGAATTTAATCCCAAGATGACTCAGAACTGGATTTCACGGTTTGAGTTTTGGCCCTATCTGGAA
>QQTW01001390.1_pt1 | contig 16888 bp, 14 predicted proteins | sample 1904831 | NCBI WGS metagenome assembly QQTW01 (sample SAMN09435610, study PRJNA476489) | Subsurface metagenome, whole genome shotgun sequencing project. | reverse complement strand
GGTCACATACAAGCTGCATCCTTCGTTCGAGAAGCGGGCGGTTCAGAGTACGTAACTCTATGCGCGATTATTGGACGATGGACAAGTGCTGATGGTCGGTGTAGCAATCAAAAAACCTCCTTTTCGAATAGCCGAGAAGGGATGGGGAGAGTTCGATTTGCAGATCGTCTTGACTGGCTTTCACAAGGGTGGCGACCATACGATCAACCATGACCTCAACTTCCAGAGTGAACGATATGAGGCCAAGCATCCAATTGTACGTGCAGTGTCGCTTCCACTTCGCCTTTGGAACACGCATAGCTTTTCTAACCGCTGCTGACTTCTTTAGACTTTCCGAAACCCCAAGGCAGAGCTTCTAGCACTTCTGAGAGACTCGGGGCCTGCGGGTGATGAGAATGGCGTGAAGAACAAGCGCGAGGAGACCAAGAAGAAGGGCCGCAAGGATAAGAATGTATGCGAACAACCACATGACAATTCCCTGCTGTGACCGACGACTAACCGTTTTGTGCGTCTCCGATAGATCGATATGGAAAAGTTAGCAGACGGACTTCAGAAGTTGGGCGAAGACGATCTGCTCCATGTGGTCCAGCTAGTGCATGACAACAAAACGCAAGACACATACACCAAAAACGACGTTGAGAGTAGGTTTGAAAGTATGCGGATTACTTGACGCGAATGGCTGACCACTCTCTCAGACGGCGAGTTCCACGTTGATCTGTATACGCTCCCCGATAACTTGGTCAAGATGTTGTGGGAGTTCACAATGTCGAAGATAGACGTCTAAGCCTTGCTGCGACCTACCACAGCGATTTGGCTGTCACTCAAGGCATTTGAGAATCCGCAGTCTCGTCATGGATACCCTTTTCGATATATTGGGTTTTGGCAAGCTTCTGCATTCGAGTGTTGTTTGATTTCCAGCATGTAGCGGGACAGCGACGCAACCGATGCTCAGTCAGCCAAGCGTTGCCTGTTTCCTTTCGAGTTCAGGGCACGCTGATGTCGGTTGAGTATGTGCCGGCTTCTTGTCGACGACACTCGATTAGGCTGGGTGGCGTTTGGTTTACGCAGAGGATCTTTCTGACGGCGCAGTGGGTTCGAAGGAGGCATAAAACACGGGCATATCTTGTATCTGGGTTTTCTGTAGCGGAGATAGCTCATCTCGTAGTGAGGAATACAAGTGTGTGGATCAAAGCTACATAATGACTATTACTGGCTGTTTTCTGACGTTCTCTCCATCGTGTTGTTTAGGGTCTAAAACGACAAACGAACATATGTGTGAAGACCCTAGACATGAAAGCAACACTCGACATTTACAGAGGTTGTTATCTCCGGATTATCAGCTTGCTCCTGCATGCTTGAATGCTCCTAGGACTCTCATTATAGTTTGAGGTGCCTCTGCTCCACCTTGACGCGAGTCGCAGAGGTTCCATTGCGAAATAGAAACATGTCTGGTTGTCCTGGCCCTCACAGACTATCATTAGTTGGGCAATCAGCAAAGAGCATCTTCCAGAGAGAGCATATGAAGAAATTCAAGATAGTCGGACATGCTTCCACATACAGATCATGCACTTGTCCTGGCTCTCGCCATTGCTCTGAATTGTTTCATGATACCATGCCGCAGCATGCAGAGCGAAAAACTCTTGATTGGCTTCAGAAAGACATACGGACACTTTAGGGCCCCATCCTAGTGTCTGCTTTTTTTGTTGGTTCGGCTTGAGAAATTGCTCGTACAAGAGAATCCGCTGTGACAAGAGCAAGAGCAGAAAGAGATCAGAGTGTGTTGGCGGGTGTTGTTGGAGAGATACAGAAAGCTTGACAGAATCCTGCCCAACGCAACTAAGAAAGCCGCTTAGACAGAGATTGGTCATATCATGGAACTAAGAAAGCCCAGCTGACCCTTAGTAAGCTACCGAGAGTTCAGATGCCCAGCTGCACGCATCATGGCGATATTAGCATTAGCCACAATGGGCGAGGAAGTTGTAGAGTGCTACTACACGGAGATAGAGCACTTGGTGAAAAATGTACCATTTTGCGTACTGAGGCTAAGCTGAGCTAGACAGAGTTTCGAGCCATTCGTCCACGACAATGCTCGTAAAGCGGTATCAGATAAGCCAAGTTATAGCAGTTCGGACTTTGATCGGAAATCCGTGCCCCGAAGGCCATGCGCATTGAGCAAAGTATAGTCATAGGCTATTGATTCTGCTTGTTCTTTCGCATCTTCTCCTTGTATTCTCGGTATTGGATCAGCCCATTAAGGGTCGTTGCCCCTAAACAACATGTCAGCCGTGATGATTAGAAGAGCGCTCCTAGGCGTGAGAGCGTGGAAAGCTCGAGAAGTGGAAGGGCAAGCATACAGCGGCACTGCGGAGGCTCAGCGGCGTAGCCCTGACTCTGCAGATACTGGCTCAGCACTTTAGGAGTGCAATCCATGTCCTTAGCCTTGACCGTCCCGTCACACGACTCCGACTCCAGTTCAATTTCAGTTTCGCCACATTGTTCCAGGGCCTTTTTAAGCTCCGGGTCGCGGCACCGCTCTTGCCAGCCTTTTGTGATGCCAAGGGTGAAACCAGTGGACTCATCTCTCCATACACAATCCACGAAGTGAAGATTACTCAAGTCAGCCGTCGTGGAAAAAGTATCTTTGAAAGAATTTTGGATATTGTCCCATATCTTTCCTAAACCAAAAGGCGCGGTACGTTCGTCAGGTGATCCGGGATAGGCGGAAGAAAAGGGTGAAAGGCATATTAGAAGGGTAGCGATGATGGTGGCCTTGAGCATGGTGGCCTTGAGCATTGTGGCTGAGACTGAGGGTGCAGTAGCTCTTTCTCGTTGAACAGATGATCCAGGTGGAATCAGAGAATATTGCTTTTGAAGGAAGGATGGATTGCTTATGGAGATAATATGCATATCGTGGGAGACTCATAAAGTATGCTTCAATCTCCGTGCATGTGCGTTCTTGCAGCCTATTCAATGGAAAAAAGGGGGTAGTAGGTTAGTTCAGATTCTGATCATCGCTCTGTATGGATCTGGCATTGCTTCTCCTCAGCACTCTTCCCACCTGCGGAGTTCAGTTAGTAGTGTGAACTGTCTGAAGTTTCTGGTCTCCTGTTTTGGAGCCTGTGGTCTCACTGGTCTGTGTTGGGATAGAACAGGGCACAGGCACTTCCATATCTTGCTCTAGCTTCCAGGGCTTGAGCTAGGCTCGGTCCGCACCCACCCACGTCCAGATGTCAGCCTGTCAAATCGGTCGCGAACCTTGAACTGCAATGTGCTCAGGAGTGACAAGAAGTTTCATACTGTAATCACCTTGCGATTACGGAGTACTCAAACATGCCATTGCCATTTCAACAGCAGGCGCAGCTGAATTGGGAGTTGCTCCCAACCTACCTCCGTACATATTAGGTACTCAGACCACATCTCCACCTAAGACCAAACATTGCTTCATTGTCGATGAAGTCGACCCAGAACCGAAAATAGAACACCTTGCAAGGCCGATTCTTCTATGAATCTTGTCAAGAGTTATGAGAGTCCGCAGAATCCAAGGGGGTGACTGGACCCCGAAGCGCGGGACGCAACGCATAAAACATCAGCCTCGTCAATCCACGATGCAGAACTCTCCATCAGGCTGAAATCCAATAGAATGTGCATATCCCGGAGCAGGCAGATAGAGCGCCATACAAAAGCCACGAGCCCCTGGCATGACTGGGTATCTGCACGTCGTCTCGCACCCCCGGCTGGCGCGACTACCGCCAAGGCACAGAAACCTCTTGGAGCTCCCAGTACTGACAAGGCTGACACTGGCGCGAGTGGCCGACACAACGTGCGAGTTCCTTGTAGCCTGTTGGAATGAGGATGCAAATCAGACTGAGAGATCAAGACACTGAGGACCAATGACTGCAAGCCTCAAGCCGCCCTCAAGCCGATCCGCGCTGAACTCGAGTTGGGTGCCTCGGATTTACTTTTGACGAATGTCCAAAGGATGTCTCTTATAAGATGGCTCGACTTCGCGCTGTCCTGCCGGCTTTTTCACCCAAGATTGCCCAAGTGCGGTACGCCTTTGGTGGAATCAATTTCCTCGCTACTTAAGCCATCGGCCAACTTGTGACGGTAAAGAGATATAGAATGGGGGTAATGTCATATTTGCCATTGCATTCTATGCCCTGTACTTTGACTGACATGCATCTAGCTGAGATCTTTCTTCAGCCGCCGTACCAAAGCCTGTGACCATGTCTGCGCTACCCAAACAAATGCGCCGCGCCAGACGTTCTCATTCCCCAAGCCGCCCGTCGAGCAATCAAGACAACAGCACACCTGCCACGCGCGTCCGCCCCCAAGATGCTACAAATGTGGCAAGCCAAGCACCCACGAGGTTGTCCGGGAGTGGAATTCTAATGGCAACGCCGGACGGCACTTCTACAAGTGTCACCCCTGCGATGTCTTCCTGTGTTTCGAAGACAAGCTTTGAATACCATCATGGGGTTGTTGGCGCCTGGACAGGATGCCGTGTCGCGTAGACTGGGCGCTTGCGACTGTTATGATGATGAGAAAGGGCAAGACGGACTTGCGATCAGGGAAGAAACAAAGCTCGTGAAGCCCACGGCTAGGGCATGCGTAGTCGGATGAATGAAGGATATGTGGAGTATGCAGATTACGTTCGTGCCTTTATGAGAACACAACATTTTGGGAAATTTTCCTGGGTGGAATATTGTATTTGTGTGATTGATTCCATATCGGACTACTCACGAATTTCCAAGTGTTGCAGTTTTTGCATTTTGATATCGCGACCTGACACAGAGTGTCAACCTTGACCATGCCAAGCCTACGTTAATGCCCTTAGGTAGATTCCCGCACTTAACATTAGGGCCGATTTTCGCCAGACAAGGCACTGGGGCACCATTCTACTATCTCCGGAGTTTACAACATCATACATAAGTGGGTAAGGCCAACATAAGCGGATACTCAATTCATTCTCTTACTTATACTTTGGAGATCGTTCACGAAGGGTTGCGTCAGATACAGGAAACATGTCTGGTTTGTTCTGACCCAGATATATAATCTTCCAGTGGAGCATTTAGTAAAAGAAATTTCAGAGAAGCATTTCATAAATGACCCGATCAAGCTCATCAATGGTGCTCTCAAATCAATTACCATCGCAAACCCTGCCGTCAACTTAGATGCCGATAACAAGATTATTTTCCGGAGCCGGAACTCCTCTTCTACCGGCTCGCAGGTCTCGATCGTCTCCGGCGGTGGCAGCGGCCATGAGCCGTCGTTCGCGGGTTACGTTGGTGAGGGCCTGCTATCGGCCGCCGTGGCTGGGACGATCTTTGCCAGCCCGGCAGCAGAGCAGATCCGCAACTGCATTATGAGACGCGTGGATACGTCAAAGGGCGTTCTGGTGGTGATAATGAACTACACGGTATGTGCCAGCATATATGCGGTGTTCACACTCGATAGCATTAAACATGTAGAGTTGATCAATGCTATTGAAGTAGTCGTGACTGATACCAACTGATCTAGGGCGACGTGCTGAACTTTGGAATGGCCGTCGAAAAAGCCAGGGCAAGCGGTGTAGAGGTTGAAATGGTGGTCGTGGGCGACGACGTTGGAGTGGGAAGAAAACAAGGAGGCAAAGTCGGAAGGAGGGGCATTGCGGGTACTGTGTTGGTGCACAAGATTGCTGGAGCAATGGCAGCCACTGGGTTGTTACAAACCTCCTTCGTCGCAAGAGAAGCCGTACTAATGCCAGTGGTCTCAGAGCGTCGCTAAAAGACGTATACGAGGTGGGACAGCTGACGGCAGAAAGCACTGTCTCGATAGGCGCTTCCTTGTCACACGTGCATGTACCAGGCCGAAGCGCGCCGCAAGGCGACGAAGGCGTGCTCACGGAGGGGGAGGTCGAGGTTGGTATGGGGATTCACAATGAGCCGGGCTCGGAGCGTGTCAAAGAGGATCTTCCAGGCCTGGTAAAGTTGATGCTGACGAGGATGCTGGACTCTTCGGATGATGACAGAAACTTCTTGCAAATATCAAAGGAAGACAAAGTCGTTCTTCTCGTCAATAATCTCGGAGGTGTTAGCGTGCTCGAGATGGGAGGTATCATGAACGAAGTGGTGGAACAGCTGCAAGGAGGGTGGGGCCTGAAACCCCTACGAATATTTTCTGGATCATATATGACCAGTCTGAATGGACTCGGATTCAGCATTTCGGTCTTGCGATTATCTGACAAGAGATTCGCTCGCGGGAAGTCCATGCTGGAGCTTCTGGATGCACCTTGCGAAGCTGTGGGGTGGCCGGTCGTGGTACCACCAAGTGCTTGGGAAAGAAAGTCGGGCGAGCTGGAAGAAAGTATAGCAGAAGACAAGCATAAGGGTCGTCGGCAATGTAACTTGCTGCGTAAGTCAATCCCAGTGACACCAATGATTCCCTCGGGAGAGAAACTGAAAGGGGTTTATAGTTGATGTTGGAAAAGCCACACGAGCTTTATCGGCCGGCCTGAAGCGACTGATTGCCGCAGAACCTGAGATAACAAGATTCGATACGTTAGTCGGTGACGGAGATTGCGGATCTGGACTAAAACGTGGAGCGGAAGGTTCGAGGCTGCCTTTTTTGAGAGTCCAGTGTCACCGCTAACAACACTGCGGCAGCCATTTTGAAGCTGATAGAACAAAGTCAGCTACCTGAAGATGCTGCACTTTATCTCGATGCTATCATTCAAGTTGTAGAGAAAAGCATGGACGGGACTATGGGAGCTCTGTACGCAATCTTCCTAAACGCTTTGGCTAGTGAGGTACAGGAGCAGCGCGTGAATGAACCTCGAACAATAACGGTAAAAGATTGGGCACAGGCTCTTCAGCAAGCGCTGAAAGCTCTGGGAAGATACACGCCTGCTCAACCAGGAGATCGGACATTCATTGACGCGTTACATCCGTTTGTTAACACGCTGGTGAAGACGGGGGATGCTCGAACTGCTGCTGATTCTGCGCAAGCAGGATCAGAAGCCACCACGCAGATGAAAGCAAGCCTTGGGCGTGCTGTTTACGTTGGCGGCGAAGGATGGCAGGGTATACCCGATCCCGGAGCCTATGGACTGGCCGAATTCTTGCTGGGGTTCGACGAAGGCCTGCTTTGAGCTTTTATACGAAGAGGTAGCGTACTCGTTCCCTTGAACTGGCAATCATATCGAAAACCCCAATGCGCAGGTTCGCCTGAAAACTTGATTTGCAACCGGGCGAACCACTTGGCTTTTAACTCAATAATACGAGAATGACAGAGTCGCCCCTGAGAAACCTGTGACATCGATAAGTAAGAATCTGCCTCAACATATTCATGTAGCAGAATTGTTGCTGCAGGGTACAAGACGAAAATGGAGCGCGCGGCTTACAATTTGCTTATGAACCTGTCCTTATTCACCGGCCTTCCCTTTTTCCCAGACGCCAGCCTCGGTGTCTCTGTCCACATCTCCTTGACATTCTCTAGCACCATGTTGCAATGTCTGTCAAACGCCTTGACGCGCGCCAACAGCTTGCGGTTGTTGCGACATGATATGAGGACTTGTGTGTGGGAGCGGACTGCGGTTTGAAGGATGGAAAGAGGCCCTGCCGTGAACTCATGCTCTTCTAGCTGCGCTATTTCATATTCACTGCATTCGTCATATTGTGTCAGCAGGCGATTGCTAAGTCAATGGCCTGCAAGACGCACGTCAATTCAGCCCTAGGCTTGCCCAACAAGTCCCTATATCCATTTGTTAGAGCGTCTATGGATCAAATTGACAGGATATAATCGATTCTCACTGAATCTTCTGGTCTGCCATTATTGTCTATGTATGATTTTGACCCGACGCTTTTTGGTGCAGTGCTGTTGAATAAATCGTTTGGAGGTGGTTGGTGGTGGTAAAGACAATCGCCTGATAGGCGCGTTGAACAAAGCTTAAAGTTGGCCGCCCTGCCACAACGGAAAAACCAAAGGCCGAAGCGCGTCTTCAACTTCCCACCGGCACGCCGTCACATCACGTCGATGCAACTTCCACTGCATCGCTCCACATTCACTCAACACGCCCTGCTCACTCCTTTGAATCGTTGGTCTTTAGGAGTCTCTGATCTCTAGAGCTTCCTGTCACGAACACGCTCTGGATGTCCGTGAAATCGACTTGTCACGCTTTGCTACCGCACTTACCATCGTCTCATGAAGCGCGTACCTGCTGCGTATAAACACCTTGCGGCTGCTTGCAGATTGCAAGTAGTTCGCAAGTCGTCCGTTTGACCTTTTCGGCATGTCTTCTCCATCAGCTTTCTATGAGAGCGACGGCCCTGCACCCTTCTTCGCAGATGGCGATCCCAACCTGGACGGGGAAGCGTTGCTTTCAGGATTGCCTGGACGACTCATGCGAGGTGATTGGTGCTCCCAATGCTACTTAGATCTCCCTAACCTTGAATTGCGTGATACAGTCAAGGTTCTCTATACATTCGATCATCAAAATAACACGACATGCTTAGCACGACTCCCCGACGCTTTGGAGGTTCCGACCGTGTCCGTGGACGAAGGGACTCAGATCGGCGTGATCGAGCTTAGGAAGTGTATTCAGGCCATTGTGTCTGCAAGGTACGAGCTACCGCGGGTTGGAGGCAACATCCTTAGCTGCTTGCATGTCTAGTCGCTTGTTGACTGTTGCTAACATGGTCTTACCTGCAGTCCAGAGCTCATGGCAAAGCTTGGCCAGGACTACACTGTGTACGCTTACGACTACTCCGAGTATGAGACACCGCTTGTCGGTCAAGGCATGCTATCGTGGATGCTAGCGACTTCATCCTCCACGCCAACCGCTGCAGCGCATCAATCAAGGACAATGATCACCGGACGGATTTGCAAGAACATCCTGGGCCTTTTTTCCAACGGGATCAAAGAAACTCTCGAAGTCAAGCTACGACTCGTCCCAGTACCCACTTGCTTGCAAAGCGAGTATTTGGCCAATATGGAGAGGTACAGGAGCACAGCCAATCCTGGCACGGATGCAAGTCACCATAGCCGCCTGCCATCTACAAGCCACGATGGGCATGATTGCACAACCACGGAAGGTCAAAGTGCAACAGCCATGTCGCAAACTCAACGCAGTGAGACAGGGGGCGTGGAGTCGATTCATCACTTGCTGGCTCAAAGCATGACTGGAGACCAGGGTCGCTCGCATTTCCGAACGCAGGATGAGATGAACCCAGAGTCTACGAACTTCATTCAACGACCGCAAATCAGCAGAGTGGGGAGCCCTGCGTTGAGTGTAAATTCCTACACCTCAGCGCAACGCTTCGGTCAAGACGGTCATGAAAGACCAGGATCTCGAGCTTCCACACGGAGTGATGCTCAAGTTGTTTCCCGTCGATCGCATTCCGACCTCAACGACGCGTCCGAAGCAGATGGCTTCGGGGCTGCACCGAGGAAGAGGGCTAGGCTTAGTAGGGCCGATTGGCAGGGGAAATCATCATTCGGGCCTCAAGCTGACTCACTGCGAGTCACTGCCAGCACTGCTGCATCAATTCGTGTCCATCGACCCGTGCCCAATCGACCCGGTCACCCCGAACCTGACCATGCGGATGGAGGTCATCGACCACCCACGCCACGACCTGATGCGATGAGCCGTCAACAGCGGGACAGGCCTATGGGACAGAGTCTTCTCCGACAGGAGTCCAGCCTCGATAGCAATTCCTATGTCTCACCTTATTCATCCGCTCTAGACCTACCTACACGGCCTCCGTCGGCTCACGGCGGGTTTAGCGAACAACAGAGCGGCAGTCCAGAGGGGACCTTCACGGAGATTCCGTCGTCCCCTCCAGTGTTGCCTCAAGGCAGCTACATCTTCGGGCCTTCTAGTCCTTCCCTGCCTCCGCAGCCCACCTATCCCGACTCGGGCTTCATGAGTGGCACTGCAGATCGGGAAGAGGACGATGAGCAGCCCACCCAGTCGACCGGAGCTCACAACCGCACGAAGAACTACGGATGGCGAAGGAAGGCTCAGCCTGGATCCTTCTTTCTGGAAGAAACTCCGGGCCCGCCAGAGCTCCTTCCGACCAAGATACTTCCACGAAATGGCAAGTATCATCCACCACGTGTGTTCCACAATGGTCGCCCAGTCATTGCTCAACTGGATGATTGGGTACCCAGTCCTGGAAGGCATGATGAGTTGTGCGAGCCCAATGGCCCAGCAGCACTGCCCACTCCCGTTCCTTCTAAGACAATCAATCATTGCGACGGACACCCACCCGCCCCGTCTGTCGAGCCTGTGGTACCGCTCACGCAAGCCCCAACCCCAGCGAACCAGCAGAGTCGCCCTCCAACTACATCCCTCTACCTCCCCAACTTCCCTCCCAAGCCAAGGCAGCCATCTGTGTTGTCTGCAGAACAGCGCTCGCTCTCCTCATCCGATGACCTCTCCAAAGAAGCGCCAGCCGAACAGCTCGTGGAAGGGACGACCGAGGCGACTGAGACGGCCGAGACGGCCGAGATGAAGGCCATGAATAACAGAAGCGGCTCTGGTAAGAAGCGGAAGAAGGCGATTGAAAGACGCCTTGCAACCTCGATCGCTGAGGGTACGATGCCAGCATATTGCATGAACTGTGGAGCCATCGAAACGCCCACGTGGCGGCGAGCGGTTGCCAAAGTTATGGATGGCACACCCAAAGACGTGCCGCTGTCACAGGTTGATGGCGAAATACTAACCTGCGAAGTCCTGGCAAGAGATGGCACGGGAGAGATAACCAAATACAGGATCATCACAAAATATGTCGGCGGGGAGGAACGGGCCGGGTTTGAGCTGCTTCTGTTCTGCAACCGTGAGTGATCCCTATCCAGGATCGACCTGCATCAAATTGTATTAATTATTGTAGCTTGCGGGCTTTATCTGAACAAGATGAAGTGCATGCGACCCCCAGCACGATGGCTGAAACCCAACGAACCCGCAATCAAGCGAAAGGGTCCCTACAAACGAAAAAAGGGCAAAGCAGCCGGTGGTGAACCCACATCTGACTGCGTTCCGGATACCAACTCGGCTCCTGGCTCCAGTCACGCTCCGCAAGGAAAAGACACCGAATGGTCGACGGGGGCAACTGCTTCACAGAACCCACCAGGCCACCGACCAAGATCATCTAGTGTCCAGCTGGATAGGAGTACTCTCGAGAAAAACTCGCAGTGGCACGGTCCTGAGGCCGCAGCGGCACTGAAAAGGGCCATTCAGTCCAGCCCTGCCCGATTCTTAGGGACCCAGGGCAGTCCCATAGAGTTGGACGCCGAGATGACGCCGAAGCCTACGCGGCGGTTGTTGTTTCCTTCGCCACGGAAAGAGGGGGAGACCCGGTTGTTGTCAGACTCACCAACTGAAAATTCCACCAACGACTCGGGGACGCTTAAGGAAAACGCCACTATTGCAATTGAAGACACCAGCCAAGATGACAAAGAAAACTGTCCGCCCGTGGATAACATTGACGATGAGTTTGCTCATCTCTTCGAAGATGACGGGCCAAATATATTTCAGACAACCCCTACCAAGCAAGGAAATTCAATCGATACTCTCAAGACACCTAACAAACCCTTTTCAGGGAAATCTCCAAGTTCTCAGCGAGAACGGAGACGGCATTCTGCTGATCCCGTCACGCCCTCGAAAAGCGCCAAGGCTGACTCAGCCGCGAACTCGATGACTCCGTTCACAGCGGAGCTACACCAGCTTCTTTCGGAGGCACATGACTTCAGCTCGCCCTCCAAGGTTTTTGGAATTGCGCCCGTGCCATTCCTCAACACCTCAAACGACCCAACAGACTCTTTCATCTTTCCTGATTTCAATCCTGATGATCTTCTTGGGACAGACCTTCCAATGCCAAGCTCACCTCCAGACTTGTTGTTCTCGCTGTACGAGGACCCGACTGATCCGCCAGAAGGGCTTTGGCATCACACGACGTCGAACGTCCAAGATTCTGAAGAGTCTCCAGTTGCTTGACTTGTCGATCAGAGTCAGAATCATGTCGGTAATGCGTCAGATGTGGCAGGGATCAACTTTGATTCAGTGAAGTTTAAAATGGGCGAATTGCGATCACTATGGTTCCGGAATGATTTTCAATTGCGGAGCTCACAAGTCTGGAGCTGTGTTGCACTAAACCTCTGTCCTACCTTAAAAGGTATTTTACTGCTCCGTTGCTGCACACATCACGCAGAGGCCCGCACCCGCAGTTAGAGCCAGATTCTATTGAGCTGCAGTTGCTGCACAGAGCTGTTCATAAACAATGAGTATGTAGAAATACATGCCTATGTAGCTTTAACGAGAAAATGTCTGTCTGGGCAATACAATTGTCAGATCCGTGCTACGCAGACGAATTTACTGCAACCATTTTTGTGAAATTTAGAGGGGCTTTTCGAATGATCACCCCACAATAGCCATAATGGCGACTTTTGGCAGGCATGAACGGTCCAAGAATATTCATTCACTTTCCTCTCGGTCTAAACGTGACACCTCCCACAAACACGCAAGAGGGATCCGTTGGCTGAGACAGAAACCGGTACCGTGGTATCACTCGGACGTCTTGATCCTATGATCTCCGCCCTCACAAACCTTCGTAAGAACCTCACGCTTTCTTTGCAAGTGTACAACTCACAAAGAACGGTTCCGCTTTCGCCTCCAGACTTGCTCAGCGTGACTCTCAGAGGAACTGTCTTTACACGAATTCACTTCCGTGGCTTGGCCTTTCGGGTATTAACAAGATGTATTCAAGTGAACCTGGCCCCGTAGGGAAGACCGGCTGACCACCGCTTATCCTGCAAATAAGGTCGGAGAATTAAGCCCTCACCGCGGTAGAGTCTCCAAACATACATCATACTTTTCGACTGGTCCAGACTCACCGAGAAGGCAAGATTTGGCAGAATTTGAGGCTTAATTTGATTTACTAATTTTCTCTTTCTGGCAGTCAGTGGAATTACAGCTGCACAACTGGCCACCGTCGATGAATGAGTAATCACTCTTTGAGTGAAGCTCTGTTCATATATTCACGATGCCGCGTAAGAAACGGACTTACTGCCCTCCAAACGTCACCACGAGGCGAGCCTCTGCGATTGCACGCAATACATTTCCTTTCATGCAATTGCCAGGGGAGATCAGAAGCATGATTTATGACTTCGCTCTCAACTTTGACAGCATCAACAAGGACCAGGCGGATTGCAAACGTAGGCTAGAGTCTGGCAGAGAAATAACCAAAGCTCGAAAAGGCACGCCTGGCATCCTCCTTGTCAACCGCCTGATCACCAGAGAAGCCCTTTTCTATCTATACAGGAAACCAATCGTCTTTTCTCATGGGCTTTACCGTGACCGGCTGACGGACACGGTCTGCCCACACATTCTGCGAAAAGTCACTTCCATCATGATCGATGATGCCGGTAGCGAGCATGACTGCATGGTCACGTTGGTCGAGCCATACACTCTTCTAGCCGGAGAGCTGGCTCGGGCACTCAAAGGCTCTCGTGCCCTCCAAGAACTGACTCTATCGTTTCGAAGCAAAGTGCTGCTGAGACATCTCAAGCAATGTTGGGCCAGCTCGAGTTGCTACTACTTCAAAGCGCTCCTCCGCTTTCTGACTCGCATTGGCAACATCAGAGGCCTGAAAAAGGTCACGTTCGAGGGAGCTGTCTCAAGGTGGTCAAATCTGTTTAGGTTCATCATGGAATCTGCGTTCTTTAGGTTGCCGCGCAGCGTGCGGCAGCGCATCTACGGATACGCGTTGGATTGGAACGATATCAACCGAAAGGCGGTCTCCCCGCTTAGTAACACATCTGAAAGGCAAATGGTGCACAGCGGTTCTTCGTTGAGACTTTCGCAGTCGTTCAAGATCACCACACCAACGATCCTGCTGCTGAATCGCCAGATTGCCAAGGAGGCATTAGCGACCCTCCACAAGAAACCGTTGGTGCTCAACTACCATCATGCTGATTTCGAGTACTACTGTGGCCTGATATCTCCACCAACATTGCAAACAGTCCGCAGCGTGGTGCTCAAGCTCAGTGTTCAGGAATTCTCGACATGGCGAGAACTTGATGCATACCTGGGCCCAATTTGGCAGCAGCAGAACAATTTGAACGAAGTGCATTTTAAAATCGACTGGAGGGGTGCTGACTCTCACCTCAGAAAGGAGGATGTCACCCAACTCCTCATGGGAGGGTTTGAAAGATTTAGAAGCATGGCACAAGTAACCTTCGAAGACTGAAAGATCTGCCGACATTGGTATGAGTATTTATACTCGTGGAACGGTGGAGGGGATGATCACGACGATATCATGCAGACTGCTAACATCCAGAAGGTGGTCAGGAGTTGTCATGCGGAAACATTTTCTTACAGGACAGAAATGGTTCATCTTACATTTAATATGAAAGACGATTTTAGCTTACCCGATACCATATGTGGATGAGGGCACTAACTCAACTTTTCTGGCCGTTCATTGATCAAGATTCTACATACATACCCCAAGCTCGATGCTGTCATAAGCCCGAGTTTATTTGCTCTCCCCAGGAAACGCCCAAAGACGATTGGTGGTAAAACTAATACCCAGTGGTAACCGAGTATACAGCGCACCTAGTCATCGCTGGAAACGATTCGTGAGCCGACCACTCGATTTCATCAAGCGGACGTGGAGTATACCTCGCTGATTGCAAGACGCCTTTGTCAGACTGATGATTTGGTAACGACTCATTCATTAGGTCGAGGAACCAGTCTTGGCAGATTGAACTCCCGACGTCGTTCGTTCTATGCTCCATCTAAGCCGAAGAAAGCATCGTCAAATTCAGTGCCTCCAGCTTCCACTTCGCCCCCTTCACCCGCTTGCCCCATTTCGAAGTTGGAATAGCCGAACAGGTCACTAAAATTCTGGTTATCGGAGAACTGATTGTCCTGTTGGCCTGGCTGCTGTCCTTGCTGATGGGCATCACCATCTTGAAAACGTTTCGATACATCTGCAGTAGAGGGTGCACCAGGCTGGTCGAGAAACTGATAATCCATGCCGCTCGAGCTATCCGGAGCACCGGCACCATTTGCGTAACTCTCCAGCCCGGGAAGAAGGGAAGACACGTCGTCGGAGGCAAATGCTCCAGCTTGATTCGTGTCATCGCCTGCGGCAGGCATGTCCAGAAGGTCGAAATCATCTTTGGCTGCTGTCTCCAAGGCGCCGCTATTATCGCTTGCGTTCAGCTGCTTTCCTCCACCTGCCGAGTCAGCCGCTGTATCGAACATGCTGTCGAAGTCAATCTCCTTGATACCTGCAGTCGTCGGCGTGCGGTCAAAAAGCTCCCAATCAAGGTCACCCTGCCGGTCAGTGCTTTGCTGTGCTTGGGCAACTTTGTTTGATTCTGTTGGTGGAGCACTGGTGGTGTTTGGTGCTGTATTTCCACCAGGCTGCGGTCGAGCAGGAGGAATATTGGCATCTGGTAGAGTACCTTCATTGCCAGACCCGTCTCGGATCTCTTCGTTGTGCCCGCTCGTCTCACCTGTGACGTCAGGCCCATCTGTCATGGTGACAATTTGCTCGACGCTCTGATTTGGCTGCGTTGACATATTGTCGATTACGGCAGTCTCTTTAGGTGATGCGGCCTTCTTCGCTGCCTCCAGTTCTGCAGCAATGCGCTGGCGCTCAGCCGCCTCTGCTTGCTCCTTACGAGCTTTCTCAGCGCGACAAAGGGCAAGATCTCTGCGCATAACCGCTTGCGCGTTGAGCTATCGATTTCTCTAGTCAGCCTTTCATGCAACTCCCCAAGTGGTTTACAACCTCACGAACCAGTTCACCCTCAAGCTCATCCACCGACTCATGGAAATGCTCTTGGGCTTGGGCCACGAATGACTTCAGGCGAGCGTTTGTGTGAGCTACGGACTGCGGCGTGCGTTTTGAGGGGTCGGCGAAGACGCGCCCCGTCTCGATGAGCTGCGGTGATGTAAGAGAGGAGGAAGGCACGGAGCATCTGAGGCATAATTACCACTGCGCTAATCATCTTATGCAGCTTCTGAAATGCTTCGCGACCTGGCGGTGCCGGCGGCGCTTGCTGCATGGGTCGTACTAGCTGTACTGGTTGGACTGGCTGTGCCATGTTGGTATAGGTATGTTTATGGGATATGTCCTTGCTGGTTTGGCGGTATTTCAGGCGATGTTTCTCCCAGCAGAGGATGAGTGTGTGCCCACGATGTATCCATTCGTATCGTCACTAGACCGATGCACATGTCGCTCATACAGGTATGCACGCTTCCGACGGCCAATCCATGGGTCCCACAATATAAGCTTTTCCTTGCATCCCCGGCCCCGGGCCGCTGTGTCCAGGTGGTTCGCCAATAATTAGGGCTTCGATCAATGGCACCGGAGTTATACATTATCCGCCTTCCGTTCGCCAGCGAACCTCCAGGCTAATTTACCGCCCGGCCTGAACCGCCCATAAAATTCGCTTCTTCTTCTCTCCTCAAGTAACATCACAGCTTCGCGGGCCTACGTCGACCGAGCACGCGCTATTCCCCTCCGCGGCGTCCGAATCGCCTTTCTTCCCTTTGTTGTCTTGTTACCTTTCTCTTCTCCGGTTCTTTGCCTGCTTCCTTTCTCTCCCGTCTCGTTGTCCGGTGCCTGGTCGAAGCTGGGCTGGTCGTTCTTCCGTGCTTCAGGTTCCGCTTCTGTATTCAGGTTTCGGCGGCTACCGCCATCTCCTCACGCTCTCATATTCTTTCGCACCGTCAACGCCGAGGGCCGCTGTCGTGCTACGGACACTGCAGTTCTTCGACTTCGTGTGAAAGCCATTCGTGGTGGTCCGCGGAACGCTAGCTTTGCGACTTTCGTCTCCGGAAAAGCTTCATTTTTCACCTCAAGGCGCATAGATTCGCCTTCTTGTCGGAACAACC
>QQTW01001389.1_pt1 | contig 16890 bp, 18 predicted proteins | sample 1904831 | NCBI WGS metagenome assembly QQTW01 (sample SAMN09435610, study PRJNA476489) | Subsurface metagenome, whole genome shotgun sequencing project. | reverse complement strand
GAACGAACTAGAAGTCATGCGCGATTTAGCAGATAACGTTGTAATTATCTGCTCAATTGAAAACCTCGATCCTATGGGCATTCATACAGGTGACTCAATTACCGTCGCTCCCGCCCAAACATTAACTGATAAAGAATACCAGCGGCTTAGAGATGCAGCAATTAAAATTATCCGCGAGATTGGTGTAGAAACAGGCGGATCGAATATCCAATTTGCTGTTAATCCAACAAATGGGGATTTTATTGTCATTGAAATGAACCCCCGCGTTTCTCGTTCTTCAGCGCTAGCTTCCAAAGCTACAGGGTTCCCTATAGCTAAATTTGCGGCAAAGTTAGCCGTCGGCTATACCTTAGACGAAATTAATAACGACATTACTCAGAAAACTCCAGCTTCTTTTGAACCAACTATCGATTATGTAGTCACCAAAATTCCTCGGTTTGCCTTTGAAAAGTTCCCTGGTTCAGAACCAGTGCTGACTACACAAATGAAGTCTGTAGGCGAAGCGATGGCAATTGGACGCACATTTAATGAGTCGTTTCAAAAAGCGTTGCGCAGTTTAGAGACGGGACGCGCTGGCTGGGGTTGCGACAAACCAGAAAAGTTGCCTAGTGGAGAGCAAATTCGCGCTCAATTAAGAACTCCCAACCCAGAGCGGATATTTGCTGTTCGTCAAGCGATGCTAATAGGAATGAGTGTAGAGGAGATCTATGAACTAACGGGTATTGATCCTTGGTTTTTAGATAAAATGATGATTTTGCTAGAAATGGAGAAATTCTTAAAAAGAACGCCATTAAAGCAGTTGACAAAAGAGCAAATGTATATGGCAAAACGCGAAGGATTTAGCGATCGCCAAATTGCTTTTGCTACTAAAACCAACGAAGATGAAGTCCGAGAATATCGCAAGCAACTAGGAGTTATCCCAGTTTACAAAACTGTAGATACCTGCGCGGCAGAATTTGAAGCATTTACTCCTTATCATTACTCCACCTATGAAGAAGAATCCGAGGTAATAGAGACTGACAAGCAAAAAGTGATGATTTTAGGCGGCGGTCCCAATCGCATTGGACAGGGAATTGAGTCACCTGTATGAATGCCCATAGGATCGAGGTTTTCAATTGAGCAGATAATTACAACGTTATCTGCTAAATCGCGCATGACTTCTAGTTCGTATTCTTTCCAACCGAGCAATGACTTATCGATCAAAATTTGCGAAACGGGACTTGCATCAATACCTACTTGCGCCATGTCCTCAAATTCTTCTTGGTTGTAGGCAATCCCGCCACCAGTACCGCCCATTGTAAAGGCAGGGCGGATAATTAGAGGATAGGAGCCGATAGAACGAGCTACTGCTTTAGATTCTTCTACTGTTGAAGCTGTACCGCAGGGACATACATCTACCCCAATGCGATCCATTGCTTCTCTAAATAATTGCCTATCTTCAGCTTTTTCAATTGCTGGCAATTTTGCACCGATTAACTCTACGCCGTATTTTTCTAAAGCTCCATTTTTTGCTAGTGCAACAGCTAAATTTAGCGCTGTTTGTCCGCCCATCGTTGGCAATAAAGCATCTGGGCGTTCTTTGGCAATTACCTTTTCGACTAATTCCGGAGTAAGTGGCTCGATATACGTGCGATCGGCTGTTTCTGGATCGGTCATAATCGTTGCCGGATTGGAGTTGACTAGCACCACTTCGTAACCTTCTTCTCGCAGCGCTTTACAGGCTTGAGTACCGGAGTAGTCGAACTCACAGGCTTGTCCAATCACGATTGGTCCAGAACCAAGCAGCAGAATTTTTTTGAGGTCGTCTCGGCGGGGCATAGTAGTTAATTAGTAGTACGAATATGCAAATCCTGACTATTTTAAGGGTCTAAGGTAATTTTCGTTGCTATTTATATATCAATTTTGCAGATTGTTAGCCCAACTCTACGGAGCTTTCAGCACAACTGTTAGATTGCTGCACAAAGCGATCGCTCTAAAAGAACGCGCTAAGAAGGAACAGCGCCATAGAAATATGCGCTGTGCGACGAGCAAATTAGCTATGTTAAGTTGTTGAGTCAGTCCGCTGCACCAAAATCGTTAGGCTGATTGGCGCATACTAGCAGCATTTTTCTGTGCTTCGGCGTAGATTCGTAAGGCAGCAGCCATATGTTGTTCAGCTTGTTCGCCTTGTAATTGAAACCAAGCTAAAGTCTCAGGATCGACACGAATAGCAACAGTAGCCAATGAAGAAGGCATACGTAATTTTGCTTTTGAGAAGAACTCATCTGTAAGAGGTGGAATATCCGATGTATCAATCTCATCATCTGTCATTGCATCAATTCTATTCCAATCGGTTCTTGAGGTATTGTTCATAACGTCTCCTTTCATGAGAGATAGCTTTTCTAAGTGAAACGATCCGAATTGTTACTTCATTAGGCTCGGTGTAAACAATTACCACAATGCGTCCATCTAGCATTCCAGTTCCAATCCATCGATCTTCGCCATAATCATCGCGCTCATCAATGTCAACTATCATTGGCAAGTCAAAGACTCGATAAGCATCACCAAAATCGAAGCCATGCTTATCAATATTAACTTCGTTTTTTTGCCTGTCCCACTCAAAATTCATGAACTAAACTCACTACATACACCCCCAAAGCAGTAAACAGCTATACGGTACAACTTCGTCCTGTTGTTCTGCTTGGCAACACAAATTAATCAAAGCAGTTGTAGGGTGCGTTGCCTGAGCAACGCACCCTACAGTCGTTATTGTTACAATTTATGAATCAATAATTTATTTAGTGTGGCAATGCCTCTGCTCCAGGTTCAGAACTTGCAAAAAGCTTACCGCTTTCAAGAAAAAATTAGTTATGCAGTGCAAGATGTCTCGCTGGAGATTAACGCCAATCAAGTTCTTGCATTTCTCGGTCCAAATGGTGCAGGCAAGACAACAACGATCAAAATGATTGCAGGGCTAGTACTGCCAGATCGGGGTACTGTGAGGATTAATGGACGCGATCCGCATCAAGAAGCACAAGCGCGGCGATTAATCGGGGCTGTATTAGAGGGCAGCCGCAATCTTTACTGGCGGCTGACTCCAGCAGAAAATTTGGAATATTTTGGCGTGCTAAGAGGTCTATCGCGGCGAGTAGCAAGGCAACGATCGCGCGTGCTGCTAGATCGATTTGAACTTAGCCATAAGGATCGGACAATGGTACAAAAGCTCTCGCGGGGGATGCAGCAAAAAGTAGCGATCGCAGTAGCTTTGATCCATCAGCCACCATTGCTACTACTAGACGAACCAACTTTGGGACTAGATGTAGAAGCAACCCAAACAGTAAAACGCTTGGTACGCGAGATTGCTAGCGAAGGTCGAGCAATTTTGCTGACAACGCATCAGCTTGACATTGCCGAGGAATTGTCAGATCGCGTGGCAATTATTAACCAAGGACAAATTGTTGTTCAGCAGCAGACAGAAGCATTAATTAGCCAGTTTTCCAGTGCGATTTATCGGTTGGAATTAGCTGAACTGCCCAGCGATCGCATTAGCAATTTGCTTGATGTAGGCGCGATTGTCGAGGATACCACTATTCGGATTGTTAACCCTGCGTTGCTCTATCCGGTACTAGAAATTTTGAAACCTTTACCCATCGTTCGACTAGAAACCGAGCGGGCAAATCTTACAGATATTTTCCTCAAACTCACTCAAGCAAATACGCCCAGAGGTATTTATGCTTGAACTATTTTTAGCAGAGCTAAAGCGTGCCAGAATCCAGTTTCGGCGTTACCTGTTTGAATCAGTTGGCGGCATAGCGATCGCTACGTTTGCTTTTTACGGTCTATTTCTCAGCGCTAGCTATATTGCTGGACCAGGGCTAAAGTTTGGCGACAGATTAGACGCGATTATTGTCGGCTACGTCCTCTGGACGCTGGTGCTGTTTATCATGACGAGTATTTCTGGCACTCTGCAACGAGAAGCCCAGACAGGAACTCTAGAGCAGTTATTTATCTCGCCCTTTAGCGCATCGCAGGTTTTTCTATCACGGGCGATCGCTGACCTATTGTTGCAATCAGGGCTGATTTGCGCGATTTTGGTAATTATTATGGCATTGACTGGGCGCTGGTTAGCTTTCCCTCTCAGCCTCAGTTTACCGCTCTTAACGGTGCTACTAGGAGCCTACGGTCTTTCGTTGGCAATGGGTTCTTTATCATTGATTTTCAAGCGTGTGGGGCAGGTTTCAGGTATATTCCAGTTTGCGCTACTGTTCTTGATGAGCGTGCCGACTGAAGAGTGGACTGGTAGTATGCGCCTAGTGGGAAACTTGTTACCGATGAGTCCTGGCGCAGGACTATTACGCAACTTGATGGCGCGACAGCAACCTTTAGATTTGCCGCAGTTGGGTATTGCTTTAATTAATGGTGGGCTGTATTTTGCCCTGGGTATCTGCCTGTTTCGCTGGGCAGAACGCCGTGTCAAACGCTATGGAAATCTCAACGATTACTAAGGCGATTGAATAAGACTTCTTGCGAAAGTATAGGGCGAATGGAATTCGCACGCCAGTCCGCTCAACGGGGGGAAAATACGCACGCGGCTGGCTCGTCTACACAGACACTCGTCCGCCTGCGCGGACTCGCGAGAATTTTCAAAGAAATTAATGTGAGTATTTAAGGTTTTTGCAAGAATTCTAAAAGACTACCGAGTATCAATTAGGGACAAACATCTAAGTCTGTCCCTAGCAATCTAGAACCTAATTTTTGCCGTTGCTCATAAAGCCCAAGGTGAGGCTATCATGGGCGAGGAAGTGAGCTAGGTGATAAGCTCTTTCTTCAGTTTTGAGTAAGATTGTTTCGTATAGGTAGCGCGTGGCGCGATCGCCTAAACTTTCTGCTTGGGCTGCTTGACGGCGAATTAAGCCAATCATTGCTTGCTCGGCTGCTAGGTTGTGTTCTACCATCGCGGTGCAGTTGTACACGCCGTCTTCTTCTGGCTCGAAGCAACATAGTTGAGCTAGTTTGCTAAAGCTAGCTGCGGGTACGCCGCCAATGCCGTCTAAGCGTTCGCCGATATCGTGAACGTGACTTTGTACTTGTTCGTAGCTTTCGCCGAAGAATTCGTGCAGCATATAAAATTCTGCACCTTCAACAACAAAATGATGCTTTTGGTACTGCAAGTACAGCGCTTGGAAGCTTGCTAAAGCTACATTTAAGCCTTCACAAACGGGCCCCGTAACGCTGCGATCTAGTAAAACTGGATTGTCGTAGACTTCGCCAAAGTTGCGTAATAGTGTTTGAGCTTCTGACATAGTTCTCTTCTCCTTAGATCGGCAATCCGTTCCTACTTGCTCGAATTTATCTACACCTTATCACTTCTATCTTTAAGCGCCTGCCTTGTGCGATCGCGCTTTGTGCTGTTACTAAGATCTTTTTGCAAAATTCATGAGAATTATTCGCATCTAATGTATGCTAATAATCAGGAAGCTAAATGGCTAATATACCGATCAGTAGATTAAATTGCCGAAAAGCTACTGCGCTCGTTGTTTCATCTTTGGGGGTAATTGTCTTGAAGTCGTTGAGTTGTCAATCCGAACCAAGCGTAATGGTTGAGGTGAGTTGGGCAGATCGATGGCAGGTTTATCAACGTTTACAGGAGTTAGCTGTTCCCTGTTCCTGCGCTATTGATAAACCCTTGCAGATACAAATTACTGATGCTGTGGCCGCGGTTCAACTCTGGAGCGTTTTGAGGCAATTGAATACATCAAGGCAAGATATGGTGCGGTGGTTAGAAAATTGTTGGCATATGTAGAGACGTTGGCTGCAATGTCTCTACAAATTTTACGGGTAACGTATCTTGTCGCTTTACAAAGATGAAGGTAGAAACAATGAGTAAAAAAGTAACAAGTTTTAGTTTAGAAGGACGATTTCTTGGCTTTGAGTTTGAAGAATATAAGCCTAAGCGATTGCTAATTGCCACTGCTGAGGGCGAATGTACGCTCAAAATGGCTAAATCTTTGCGATACTCTTTTGGGCTACGCTTAATACCAGGCGATTGGTTGCAAATAATAGGCGAGAAACAGATCGATATCAAAACAGGCAAAGTTAAACTCAAAGCCGAACAAGTAATTCCAGCAACAATTAGCCAAGAGCAGACTAGCATTCCAGTTGCCGCCAAACCAGATAAAAGTAAAGCAAGTATTTTAGTATGTCAAAAGTCTGATTGCATGAAACGGGGTGGCAAACAGTTGTGCCAAGCAATGCAGGCAGCTTTAAGCGATCGCGGTTTGACAGATGAGGTAAATATTAAAGGTACTGGCTGTCTCAAAAACTGCAAAGCTGGACCAAATATTGTCATGATGCCAGATAAAACTCGTTATAGCAAAGTTGACGCTAACCAAATTCCCGATCTCATTGACAAGCACTTTACCCAAGAACAGCCTAAGCCAGCAGTTGCGGTACGTTGCAATCTACTGAGTAATACTAAATAAGAATAATTAACAAAAACTAACTAGCGCTAGGATTGACTAATTTTAGAGATACCTTGCGAGTTATTGTCAAAAAGAAAAATTAATGATAATCGCTAAAAAAAGCTAGGCGACATCGCCCATTACTGTTAAGTTTTGCTAATCGACTTCTGGCAAAAGTATAGGGCGAATGGAATTCGCACCTACACTAGGCAAAGTCTGCCTGCGCGGACTAATACGTCAGACCATTGGTTGAAATAAACCAATCAGCGTACCATCAGGATCGCGCAGATACACTGTTTTGAGGGAGTAAGAAGGGTTATTTAAAGGTTCCGTTGCGAAATGAACTCCCTTAGTTTTCAATTGCTGATATATCTTATCTAAGTCAGGCACAGTAAAGATTAAGGCTACTCTGTCTTGACACTCTACAGTCAAAGGCTGGCGATCGTTGCCAATCATTTGCGCCATTTCTTGCCGTCGGAATAAAGATAGCCTTAGATCGGGGGTAACAAACTCAGCATAGCCATCTGCTAAAGCTTCTATAACTACCTCAAATTCCATCACATCTCGATAGAATTCAAAGCAAGCTTTCAAGTCAGCAACTAAAAGCCGCGTGTAGGAAATTCTTACATCCATAAATACTCCTGTAACAGTTACAAACAAGTACAGTATCTAAACACGATTAATGTAGCGATCGCAAAACCAATCCCAGCAAAAAATACGCTATTAATTCCGCCCATACTATAGGCTATCCCCATGAGTAGAGGTCCTAAAGTTTGTCCTAAACCATAGAACGTACCGTTAACAGAGATTACAGTAGCTAGGTATTCTTTGGGAGCTAAAGCGGCTAACAAAGTTTGAATACTAGGAAAACCAATACCCAGACCAATACCAAAAAGTGTAGTAGGAATTAGTAACAGCCACAAGTTGGGGACGAAAGGGATAATTAATAAAGCTACAGCGTAGAAAACAAAAGATGCTCTAATTAGAGTAGTTTCGGAAAAACGTCTGGCTAAATTGCCTAATTGCGATGCGGTAAAAGCGATCGCCACAGAAACACTAGAAAGAAATAGCCCAATTGTAAAAGGTTCTGCACCAAATTTGTCAGCAATCAAACTCGGTAGATAAGTTACATAAGCGCCGTACAACAATACAAAATTAGCCGCGCTAGCAATAAACAGCCCAATTAGCTGCCGATTTTTCAAAGCTTTGACAGCATTTTTTAAATAAACTTTGAGATTGCGCTGTCCTTGAGGTTCGGGGTTTTTTAGTCCAAATAGCACTAATAATCCCACAGGAATAGCGACTATCGGTAGCATAAAGGGAAAATACCAACCTAAAGTTGCCAGCGCGCCGCCAATCGTTGGATAAAGTGCTGTACCAATACTACTAATGCTAGCGTTGTAACCCATAGCAGTAGCCCGCCTGTCGCCGACATACAAATCGCCAATTAGAGTAACGCTAAGAGAAAGCAAAGAAGCTGCGCCAATTCCTTGCAAAAAGCGCAAAAGCAGCAAAAGATTAAAATCGCGGACAAAGGCGCAGGCAAATCCGGCAATACCGAATAATATGAGCGAGGGAACAAGGATTTTTTTTCTACCCAAGCGATCGGCAAAGATACCAATAATTGGACCTAAGATTACTGTCGGAAAAGTAAATACTGTAATCAATAAGCCAATACTTTCTACAGGAACCTCTAATGCTGTTCTTAAGCTAGGAAAAGCTGGCGTGATGCTAGCAACTCCCAGAATCGCGATGAGAGAAATTGCAAAAATAATTAGTAGATTGCGGTCTTGGTACTTTGGGTCACTGTAACGCGGATTATCGGTATCTATTGGTTGCATAAATTAGTTCTTTATCGCACTTTACAGCACTATAAATGCGATCGCTCTTGAAGCTATAGGCATTGATAGCAAGCTTTAAGTTGAACAATTCATTCTTCAATCAAAACCGTAACAGCAGCAACAGCAATCAGCATTTCATCATTTTTATCATGCAAAGAAGCGATCGCCCGACCTTGAACTACCATCCCTCCAGATTCTACAGTCAAGGACTTGCGACCAAAAGGTAGCACAGCTAATACCTCAGCTTCTCGCACTTGCTCAGGATATGGTACGGCTACTTGAACTTCGACAATCATTGCATCGGGATCGCTCAAATCCGCTACCTCCCAGACACCAGGCAAAGCATTATGAGCGATCGCATTGCGTACAGCCCTAGCCGCGGCTACAGTTGGTTCCTGTCCGTGCTGATCTATGCCCATACCCATTTCAATAATTAGCCGTTTGCGCGCCATTATTATTACCTCCTTTATTACTTCAAAATTTCATACTCACCGCCGCGTTCTAGCGCTTTTTTGTAGGCTGGACGTGCGTGAATGCGATCAAGAAAGTTTACCAGGTTGGGAGTATCTAAGCCTACCTGTGCTGCTGCTGCTTCCACTGGAAAGCTCATTTGAATGTCGGCTGCGGTAAATTCCTCTCCGACAAACCAGGTATTCTTGCCCAGTTCGCTTTCTATATAGTCGAAGTGCAACTTAATCTGGGGAGCAACCAATTGGGTTGACGCGCCGCTATCTCCTAACCCAAAATGGTCAAACACAAGCTTCATCACCAACAACGGCATTGCCGAGCCTTCAGCGTAATGCAGCCAATACTTGTATCGCCACCACTGGGCTGTACCAGGCGCGGGAGCTAGCTTACCTTCACCATAGCGCTCTACTAGGTACTCGATAATCGCCCCCGACTCTGCCAAAGTCAGCGAGTCATCGGTAATAACTGGAGACTTGCCAAGGGGATGCACTTCCCGCAATGATGCTGGCGCAAGCATGGTTTCAAGGTTGCGCTCGTAACGCTCGATCTTATAATCGAGTCCGAGTTCTTCCAACAGCCAGAGGATACGCTGAGAACGGGAGTTGTTTAAATGATGGACTACGATCATGAAATTATTTTTTGCTTGTTTATTTAGTACAACATAACCAAATCCTCAAATACACGAGTGCTAAGGTAGATGCGCGTGAGTTTTGTAAGTGCTGTTGCGGTAAATTTTGATCTACCTCTTGAGTAGAATGTATATCACCTTGGGCATGGCTGAAAATCGTAGTTAGTAATCTTAGAGCCACCAAACACTCAATGCAGAGCAACATCGTTACTCCTATTACTGACAAAGCCATCAATTACGATGAAGCCGAGCAGCAATTTATTCACCTGCTCGATTTAGAGGATCTAGATAGCCACCTAGAAAAGCAACCAGCGCTGGCTGATGAATTTGAAGCAGCGCTTCAAGTAGCAGTTGATCGCGCTTACAATCCAAATTCTAGCGATGAAGCCGCACACTTATTTTTACAACGGATACTTTATCGCATCAATCGCTTGCAACTATTTTGGTATGACGATTTGCGCCACTATACCAACGAGCGATCGCAGTATTTGCATAAAGTGCGCGATCGCATCGAAGCACCTTGGCAAGCGTGGGAGCTTTCCCAGCTAGATGTAGAAGCCATTAAACAATTAGATGTCAAGCAAGCATTAATTGAAAGAAGCGATCGCGATCTCGATCCGCCGCTATCAGATGACAGCCGCTACCTGCGCGAACAAATGACTGAAGCTGGCTATCGCCGCGTATTAGCGATCGGCTCTTTTGACGGCTTAGTAGAAGGTAGTCGCCTTTCTCGCATCTTAGGCGGTGCTGCTAATGAAGTCCATGCCACTTTAATGCGGGTACTAATAGAAGAGTATGGCAACGGTCGCCTATCGCGCAAGCATTCTACCTACTTTGCGCAAATGCTAGAAGAGTTTGGCATGAACACCGAACCTGAAGCATACTTCGATCTAGTCCCTTGGGAAGTCTTAGCTTGCGCCAATCACAACTTTTTGATGACTGAGCGCAAAATATATTTCCTCCGCTATAACGGTGGTTTAACATACTTTGAAGTTGCAGGGCCAGCTGCCTATAGAAACTATCTTGCCGCAGCACAGCGCTTAGAATTGTCTAAAGAAGCGATGGGTTATTGGGAACTGCATATTAGAGAAGACGAACGTCACGGACAATGGATGCTAACTGATGTATCTATTCCATTGTGCGATCGCTATCCTCAGCAAGCTTGGGAACTTGTACTCGGCTACGATCAAGAAAAATTGATGGGCGATCGCGCAGGCGATGCGATCGTGCGATCAGCAAAAGTCGCTGAAGCAGCATCCTAGATATATCTGCATAAAAAAGCCCCCATGAAAATGGGGGCTTTTAACTAGCGAGCGGAGAGCAAACTTTTCCTGCTACAGACAAGTCATTAGTTGGACTAATTCTGTAGATAAATTTTCGCTGCAAGCAGCCTGTTTAGTGAATAACACACCTGCTAACAAATAGATATTTGGAGAATAAAAAGCCATATTGTCTTTTTGCAATTCTTTAATTCTATTCATTACTTTTGGCTCTGAACTATAGTAGCCAAACTTGAGCGGTGAAATAATAAAGTTAGCAATATGATAACCTTGAGTTAATGCATAATCAATTGCACCTACAGGATTAGAATAGCTAGCAATCATTGCTAGCACATTTTCATAGCCTAACGATAGTAACTTCTTGGTAACTGTAATACCATCTACCCCACCATGTAAAAATGGTTGATATATTTTGTTATCTAATGCAGGTAAATAAGGTGGATTTGAGATTAAATAAGTACCTTGAGGTTTAGCACAATCAAACAAGGAACGGTTATGAATTATATACTTATTACTTAGAGCGTAATTATCTATTTTCTCTTTAGCAACTTGGCAAGATAATTTATTTATTTCAAATCCCTGGACTACACCATCAAAATTTGTTTTAAGTAATGAATTAATAACTGGACTGCCATCCCCTGAGCCAAATTCAATAATAGTTTCTGTCCCTACACAGTTATTTAATATTAAACTTTGTATGCAGTAAGAATAAAAATTTGATTCTTCTGGACAAAAGAAAACATCTTTTAACGCCTGGGGTGAAGTAAGCATTGAAATATTAATAGAACGACTAAAACAAACGTACTGTTCTAGCGTTTCTACTGCCATCTATCGCTAGTCTTATACTCAAAAGAGCTTAAGTAATTATACTTAAACTTAAAAACCGCAAAGCTTATTACCAAAGAATAGTAGACTTTATTAGCTAACTATGCATTTTTTGAGCAACAGATAAGCTTGTATAGAATAAAACAAATCTAATTAATAAAATTTATTTGAGTAAAGATAATTCTTTGAATTTTTAGCTTTAAATCTGGAAACTTATAGTAGTAAGCGATCGCACCAATATTAGTAAGCAAACAACTGCTTGCTAGCCACATCAAGACATAAGTAGGAATCATAACTACGCCAACTGCAAACCAAGTATAAACGTGCCACAGCATAACTAGCGCAAACATACTAGCAACCCCAGCCGATTGCCATAGTTGCAGCTTGGGGCGATGCAGAATAGCAAAAGCCATTGTTAGCGTAGTAGCAGCTAAATTAGCTGGAACTAAAAAGGCACAAAGGCTAACACAATGGGTACGTGACAACTCGGCTAGATTAGGAAAGTCAATCATCAATTTTCTATATCTAAACAGGCAACTCTTATATATCCTCCCTCTATCTCTTAGTTCCTAGTTACTGCTGCTTACATTTATTGACATTTGCAGAGTGCTGGCTGTAGCTAATTTATGAGAAATTTTGACATCTTGCCACAATTGACATAACTACCCCTATTTCAACGTTTAGCAAAATTATTTGTTGCGCTCAACCCTACGACTGATGCAATTTCTCTACAATTTGACTTATCTAGTTAATAAAAGTTCATAGTTTAACTGATAAATAATTAAGTGAAAATACTTACTAGGAGCAATATTAATGCAATTAAAACCAATTAATCAGCAAGTAGTGGCTATTGTAGGAGCATCTAGCGGCATTGGGAGAGAGACAGCTTTAAGATTTGCCCAAAAAGGTGCAAAAGTAGTCGTCGCTGCGCGCACCCAGTCAGGATTAGAATCCTTGGTAGCAGAAATTAAGCAAGCAGGTGGCGATGCAGTGTATGTAGTTGCCGATGTTAGCGATTTCGAGCAAGTAAAAGCGATCGCCGACAAAACAGTAGCAACCTATGGCAGGCTAGATACTTGGGTTCATGCTGCTGCTACTGGTGTGCTTGCACCATTTGACCAAATTACGCCAGAAGAATTCAAGCGAGTTATTGATGTTAACTTGAATGGGCAAGCTTACGGCGCGATGGCAGCTTTACCTTACCTCAAGCAAGAAGGGCGCGGGGCGCTAATTCACATTTCTTCAGTTGAGGCTAGACGCTCTATTCCCTTGCAAAGTCCTTACTCAGCTTCTAAGCATGGCGTAGAAGGATTTTTAGAATCTTTGCGAGTAGAATTGCAACATGAAGGATGGCAAATTAGCGTTACTAATGTGATGCCATCAGTAATTAATACGCCCTACTACAACAAAGTTCGTACTAAGCTAGGTGTCAAGCCTACAGGTGTACCGCCATACTATCAACCTAGTATCGTTGCTGATGCAATTTTGTATGTAGCAGAACATCCAACCCGTGACTTTATTGTTGGTGATGTGGGTAAAGTATTGGATGTCATGCAACGCGTCTCCCCAGCATTAGTAGATAGTCTACTGCTATTAATTGGCTTTGCTGGACAACGTACTGATGAACCAAAGTCAGAAGATGCACCAGATAATGTTTTTGAACCGATTGAAGGCTACAACAGAGTAGAAGGTGATTTTGGTAATTTAGCAATCCCAACCTTCACTGATTGGCTCGATATGAATCCACCTGTAAAATGGGGCGCTGTAGCAGCCGCAGCCTTGGGAGTTGCAGCAGTTTTGGGCGGTTTGTTCCCAGGTAAGGATGCTTAAAACAGTGACCAGTTATCAGTGACCAGTTACCAGTATTACTTGGTCGCTGATAGATGTTTGTTAAAAATATATCTTCCTTAGCACTTGTCCAATTTAATCCCCGCGAAAGAGACAAGCTTGATACCAACTGAGATATTTTCATAGAAACATGGATTGTCCGAAAAGCTTAATCCTAGTTTGTAGCTATTCAAGATTAGTTTATTCACAAACAGTATTTGACTGTTGCGTAGAAAAAGAGAGGATACATATAATGAGTGACGAGCAAAACCAAGTACTTCCAGAAGATCCAAGCGAAGCAGAACCTGGTAGAGGTGCGCCAGGAAACAATCATTACGGCGTGCAAACAGCACAATCAACAGCCGTCAATGCTCCAGATGCTATTATTCCATCTAATACTGATACCGAACTAGATGAAAAGCAACTAGATGCTTTTGAAGAACAAGAAGAAGTAGAAGGTGAAGGTTTCACTACTACTGATGGCTACATAATCGATGAATCTGGTAGAATGGATAACTTTGCTATTGAGCCACCAATGTATATAGAAGGCGAAGAACCTAAAGTTTAATCGCGTGCTGGGAGTGCAGGTTGATTTTTGCGTAGCCTCCCAGCTAATTACAAGAATTGTCGTTACTTGCGTTTGATGTTCTTAACTTCGCCAAGGTAGACAAATCGCCATTGATAAACTGTTTATTCGTCTCATTCATCTGCCTTTCTAGTAGGACAGTAGCACCTTCAGCATCTAGCGGTTGGGAAAATAAGTAACCTTGCCCGTATTTACACTTAAGCTCTACTAATTGACATAGTTGTGAAGGCGTTTCTACACCTTCAGCAACTACATCCATGCCTAAAGCATGAGCCATTTGGGCGATCGCTTGGACAATTTCTAAGCCTTGCTCGTTGTCTGTCATCCTATTTACAAAACAGCGGTCAATCTTTAATGTGTCGATAGGAAAACAGTGCAAATGACTCAAAGACGAGTACCCTGTACCAAAATCATCTAAATACAACAAAATACCCAAAGCTTTGAGTTGAGATAGAATTTTATGCACTGGAGCTTCATTTTTCATCAGCAAGCTTTCTGTAATCTCTAAGCGCAAACTCAATGGACTTAGTTCTGTTTCTAGCAAAATTAAGGCAATTTGCTCAATTAGCTGCGTGTGTTGTAGTTGTTTGACAGAAAGATTTACGCTAATTGTTAGTAATGTCTTAGTGGCAAATTGGTTCTGCCAAGTGCGTGTCTGCTGACAGGCTTGGCGTACTACTTGTTCGCCAATGGCAACAATTAACCCCGTTTCTTCAGCTAGAGGAATAAACTCAGCAGGTGAGATAAAACCGCGTTCGGGATGTTGCCAGCGTACTAAGGCTTCAAATCCAGTAATTTCACCAGTTTCCAGCAATATAATTGGTTGGTAGTAAACTCGAAACTCCTGTTGCTCTATTGCCCGTCTTAAATCGGTTTCTAGTTGTAGCCGTTGGACAATTTGGGTATGCATTGCAGTGTCAAACACCTCATAACGATCCTTGCCTAACGCTTTGGCGCGGTACATGGCAATATCTGCGTTACGCAAAATATCATCTAACCAGCCGATAGCTTTACTACCCAAGGCAATCCCAATACTAGTAGAGATAAATACCTCATTGCCATCAAGGTTAAATGGTAAGGCTAGCGATCGCGCAATTCTTTGAGCTACAGCTATAGCGCGATCGCTCTTTTCCATATCATCTAGCAAGATGCCAAACTCATCGCCACCAAAACGGGCGATCGTATCTCCCTCGCGCAAGCACGACTCTAGCCGCCTTGCTGCCGCAACTAATAGTTGATCGCCGATCGCATGACCGAGGCTATCATTGACTATTTTAAAGCGATCGAGGTCTAAAAATAGCAAGGCAAATGTGTAATCATCTTGGCTCTTTGCTTGCTTAACTGCTTGTTGCAGCCGCTCCATAAATAAAGTTCTGTTGGGCAAATTGGTTAGTGCATCGTGATAGGCATTGTGGCGCAGTTTTTCAAGAGCGCGTTTGCGATCGCTAATATCTCGCAAAGTCAGTACAATACCGCCCACGCTGGGATGCTCTAGCAAATTATTGGCAACGATTTCTACATAACACCAGCGATCTTTACTACACTGATAATACAATTCTAGTGATGGGTTGGTAGGAGAATGCAGGCAATCTACCAAAAGGTTCTGCATTAGCGCCTTATTTTCCTTAGATAATAAGTTTAAGATGTTGCTACCAACTAAGTTTTCTGGGCAACAATGCAAAATTGCCTTTACTGAGCCACTTACATAGTTAATAGTCCATTGCGCACTTAAAACTACAATTACGTCTGAAGCGTTTTGCACCAACGCCCGAAACCGCTCCTCGCTCTGACTTAGGGCTTTTTGCTTGGCTATAGCAAGTTTGGCAGTTTGCTCAAGGCTGGCAAACTGCCAAAACAAATATCCGATAACTCCAGTAGCTAGAAACAAGGCAAGTGCAGAGCCAAAATTTGCAGTATCTTTTGCTAATTGCTCTTGCTGACTATAAGTAGTGTTTAACTGGGCGATTTCCGCTTTTAGCATTTCGTAAGCTGGATCTACCAGTCGTTCGTCAGTTGCGATCGCTTGGCTAATTTGCCCTACGGTAATTAACTTAAACTCTGTATCTACTGCTTTGTTGTACTCAGAATAAAGTTGAAAAAATCTCTTTAACTTGTGTTCTTGTAGATCGAGTCTACTTAGTTGCGACATCGTTTGCGATGTCTGAGCGCGAATAACTTGCAATTGGGTAAGCGAACTTGGAGTTATTTTTCCTTGAGCGATCGCTTGCCATTCTAATACGCTGACTTGACTTAATTCTCCTTTGATATCAATTAATAAACTTTTGACTTCAGCACTTCTATCCACCCATTGATTTAAAACTGTGATGAATGTTGCTGTTGTCATCGCAACAATTAAGGCTGCAATTAATGGTGTTGAACGCGATAATTGAAATTTGCCACGATCGTAGCGACTAATTACATTCTTGTTGCTTTTAAAAAATAACATTGTATATATAAAAATCAATACTAATATCCTATTCGTTGTGTTATGAATATTCGATTAGTTCAGCTAGCTGTAGCATGAAGTTTTAGAGAAAATATTGTCATTAAAATAGCGCTACTACTTAAGTAGTGATAATAAATACAAGTATTTTGGATAAATAGACCGTAAATACCGCAACTAATCTAATTTGTACGTAAATATACGTAAATTTTTAGTTATTAGTAAACCATTTACACTTCACTGCCCAGCGTTTTGCCAATACAATTAGTATTACTCTGGCAATTAATTGAAAAAATAACCTAAATAAATTTACTTAAAATAGCAACAAATTGCTATGTTTTTAATCTAAAACCTGAAAATGCATAGGTATGTTTGTAGCAAAGGTTTTTTAAATTACTAACATAATTCAAAAAATAGCTAAAATAATTAAAATTAGGATGAGAAAAGAGGTATTAAGATGCCTGCGATCGCCAAGCATAACGATGTCTTAACCGTTATCATCATCTTTGCAGTAGAACCAGCAAGGCAGCAAGAACTGATAGATACAATTAT
>QQTW01001388.1_pt1 | contig 16899 bp, 14 predicted proteins | sample 1904831 | NCBI WGS metagenome assembly QQTW01 (sample SAMN09435610, study PRJNA476489) | Subsurface metagenome, whole genome shotgun sequencing project. | reverse complement strand
AAATGTCCCCGTGGAAGAGGCGAAGGCTGCTTTGGACCGAGTCTCTTGCCTTCTGGCGGCGCCACTCAACGGTCCGCAACGTGCTGTACTGGATGGTGCCAAAGCACCCCCAGGCAGTGTGCAGCGGACGAGCCAAACCAGATGTGGACTCAATAGAAGTGCCTAAATTGGAACTTTGCAGCGGCCAGCTGGCGGAAGTGAGAAATCTGTCAAACACAAGTAGCCTCACGCTAGTTATGGTGGTTGGATTAACAGGTCAGGGAGATAATTTGATCTTAGTTCAATCGATAATCTGCGATAAGTAAAGACAAATCTTTATCATGTAAATTGAGTTGTTCCTCCCCTTCCCACTAACGCCGCTGAAACGATGTTTAAGTTTTGATACAGCTTCAACCACTCCCCTTGCAGCCCACGCGCGGAAGTGAGAGCATGGAGACAAAATGACAGCCCAACCGTTCGCCGTATGAATGCACGCACTATGAAAACCTTTGGTTTGATATGCGATGTCTACCCGTTGGTGAAGTGTGAAGTCGGAAGCATCGGGTGCAAGCGACTGGAGATCTTGTGGGAGAAACACACTGGGAACAAGGCTGGCCTTTGGAAGACCGGTGCCACGCTCCCCGAGAAGTTTGAAACTCGCTACGGCCACCAATTCATCCGGCGGTAGCTGTCCAACACCTTCTCGATCTCGTTTCGGGTCAATTCCGGATGCAGATATCTATACTCAAGGGTTAGCACACGGCATTGATCACTCTCATTACGCCAACTAAACGAATTCCCACACATCCCGCAAGCAGCAGCGTCAGAGAAACACGGAAGACGGTGCAAGAGTGTTCGACTCACGTGAAACCAGTTTCGCGCTCGAACGCGCTCCCGTCGAGACTGAGGTCCATATCTCGTAGCAGCTCCTTCTCCATGAACGGACTCAATGGCGTGGTTTGGGTGATGCCGGCTTTCGTCTGGAGCTCTGCCCACGGGTCGAGCGTCTCGTCGTTGACGTCGTCGACGACGTAGTCGAGGTTCAGCCGGGCGAAGGCCGAGATGATTGTGCCTTGGAAGCCGGTGGGGATGTTGAAGACTTCGTGGATTAGGTTCGCCATTGTGCCTTGTGCTGTAGGGTTATGCATGGTCAGTCATTTTGGCCTCATACTCTCATATCGGGATGAAACGAAACAAAGAAAAGCAACCGAAGGGTGACTGATTCGCATTATGGAAAGACACACTTACATGTATTGCCGTGGTCCACTATGTTGAAGATGGCCGGACGACTACCAGGCCGTCTTCGTACGCCCCACTCCGCCGCAGCCCACGCCGCTCTCGCCGCATCCTCCACCTGCACCGTGTTCGTCCGCAAGTCGCGATCCCACAACCACTTCATCTCCTTACCAAGCAGCTGGTAAACACGCGCCATGCACAGCGCCGTCGAAAGGAATTTGCTGGTATACGGACCGTACACGTGGGCCAGACGGAGGATGACGAGGTTGAGGCCGTCGATGCGCGCCAGGTCGTCTTCCGCCTGCAGCTTCCACCGGGCCAGCTTGAGCCAAGGCTTAAGCTTGTCCGTCTCCTTGCGGGGCACCGAGTCCGGCTTGTAGACCATGCCCGTGCTGAGCTCGACGAAGCAGCGGACGTGGCGGCGGGCTGCCTCGCGGCCGAGCGTGAGCGACAGCGCGTGCGAGCGCACCCGGTACACCTCGTCCTCCTGCGAGTAGCGCGTCTCGCCGCCGCAGTTGAAGACGTAGTCGAACTGCTTGCCGTCCGGAAGGTCGAAGATGCGGGCGAGCGAGGCTGTTGAGCAGAGTCAGAGTCAGACTGAGACATCCGAACACCCGTCCGAGGTTGCACAGAACCTCGACGAGGACAAGAGCACACCTTCTTTGGAGCCATCCGCCTGTATGAACTTATCACGCGAGCACGCCTCGCCGAACTCCGGCGCGAGCCATGCCAGCTCGGGCAGATGCTTGTCCACGATGCGGACCTGTGACGCGAGCTTGTTCTGGTGGATGTATAGGGCGAGAAACCGGCCGATGTAGCCTGCGCAGCAAGAAGCCGAGACGGTGCATTAGCCAATGAATTTCCACTTCGACGATTTTTCCATCGTGGTACGATCGGAGAGGCAACCACTCACCGAGTCCTCCGACGATTAGCACTGCAGGCTTCCCGGCCGCGCTATCCTGGTCCGCCGGTTTATCACTCGCCCCTTGCGTGCTAACAGGATCGCTGGCCGGTGGTGGTGCATCGCCGATGACCTTCTGCTGGTCCTCAACGGCCGGGTCGGTCCGCCCCACGTCGCCGCTCATAACGGGCAATGACGTCGGACAGGTGCGTTGCCGTGCTAAGAGATGAGGATCTGTAGCAATTGCGGGGGTGTATGAGCTCTTTCTGCAGTCCTGGAGCGAGACGGAAGCTGTGCGTGAAGCTACAAAAGGTCGACGTGAGATGGAGCACAGGAACTTTAGAAGCTGGCGGGGTTGTCCGTGATGGAGAATTTCGGTCGTGGCGGCGAGGCTGCTGCTGTTATACCTGAGTCAATGGCAGACCGGACGACGAGGCTTGCCAGCTATCCGGGATTGTTGCGCCTCAAAGGGACATTGAAGACCGGGGCCCCGTTTTTGGTAGGGAGCGGGTAGACGGCGACTTGGGGCAGCCCTGGGCAGATGACTTGACCATCGCGGAGGATTATTGACTGCACGGCATGTACGGACCGGTTGACTGGTGTCCCTTGCTGCATTGAACGTCGTCCTCGCTACAAGGGGAGCGACGATCCGCCCTACTGTCCACACGACAGCCGCCTCTTGCTGCTAGAGAGGATAATGACGAAAGAGTGGGCGGACGGTGCAGGCGGGCTTGAAATGTAGAGCCACAATATGCATCCTTGCCCGCCTATTTTCAGGTCCGCGGGTGGGTACTCCGTACCTGGATATGGATGTGGATGTGGATGTGGAGGGAACACTTGAGATGATGATTGCACATGCGTATCCATGGATGTCTACGGTAGCCAGGCACTGATCCAGAGGTCAGCAGGTTCGTACCTATCTGTTATCATGCTCCTTCAGTCTCTTGAACAAAATCTGCAGGATGCCGCCCTCTGCAGCTGCCGGGCGAGTCGCGAGTGGCAGCCGCATCATCGAAATGCACGATGCGATGCCATGCCGATGCAACTGCGCATCATGGATAAGTGGGAAGCCCGCCAACGACCTGCCTCCGAAAATGGCCTCGCCTGCGCTTGCAACTCCAAAACAATGCAACGATATCGTGAAGTGTGGAAGAGCTGACCACCCTTTTCTGTTGCTCGACCTCGACGATCCTCTGTCCGGCCCGGACCGAAAAAGCAAAGAGCTCAAGCCTTGGGAAAGGAGAGTCCAACGTCAAGAACAAGCAGGCGGCTCCTCCTCACAAGACTGATCAGTGATGCCGCCAATATTGGCCGCGCAAAAACAAAAACAAGAGCAGACCTCTCTCTTTCTGTCTTTCACGGTCGACGGCCAACATCCAGATTCAAGGAAATTGCGGGACAGCCTCACTATTGCCAGACCGAGTCAACAGCAGCAGTCAGATGATGCCTCTAGCATGAAAGACCAATTTCACGTTGGTGACGCGGACGAGCAAGGCCAATCTAACGAGCTCTGCCCAGCTGCCTCTGCCACTATCGGCGCCTCCGGCGAACATGCTCCACCCAAAGGAGCGTCGGTGGCTTGTCGCCCCCTCAAGCTGTCGTCCAGCTTCGCGCGATAGACGCTGCTTGCTCTTGTGTCTTCACCTCCTCTGGCCTTTCGCGAATGGAATGTCGAGCTGCTGTCACTTACTCAGAGACGTTTTGACTACCATATCAAATCAGTCATGGCGACTGCTCTCTGGGAAAGATGGAGGCGACTCTCCTCATCGCCAAGGACAGGCGTCGGTCCGGAACAGTGTCCGTCGACGATCCGATTGTGTGTGTGGGTCCGGACAGGCTAATGATCTTGCTCGACTCCTCCGCACCGCCGTATATCATTCTGCCCTTGTCAGTCAGTCAACTGTGCACCTATGTATCACACTGCAAGTATTGCTCGTGAAGCGGAATATCCAACACATCATAAGGTATGTGATGCCCAATTTTGACCCACAAGCTTCCAAGAATCATGCGATGTTATGCGTGCAGTTCATCGGAAACTGTAGCCAGACTATCAATGTTGCAGAGATGTAGGGTCCAGCGGATGCCCTGGAGTGCCTGGTTCGCTTCACAGAAACGGCGTTCTTGTTGTGCCGTCTTCCCGTCTCCACCTCACTGGCGCAACACCATCGATGATCGACAAAGTCCACTTATGTAGATGAGTATATTTAGCTACCTTACGTAACCACTCCTGAGTCGACTTGGAAATGGTCGCCGGTGCTCCTGGTGTCGTCTGGCCCAGTCCTAGATTCAAGAGGGATTGGTTACTGTTTGCGGACACGCAAGAGATCACATATGTAGACTTGAAGGTTAATTCGAAGTCAGTCAAAGTGCAGCAATAGCTACGGCAACGTACGAAGTACACAGCATGGTCTAGTAAGATACAACGGCATTTTCGATGTTGCCTAAACTAATCACAAATGCGGGGGAAGAGGCGAGGGCGGAACCCCGGCCTCATATCTTGTCTTTTGTCCCCTCAAGCCCTGATTCGAGATACCTACATGACGTGCATGAGAGACCCCTGTTGTTTGTGCCAACTGCAGGTCCATATGCACGACCCATTCCGGGTCCCACCCGCTATGCTGATAAGGACGAAAAACCGCCGCTTCAGACCGGCTATGTACGTGCTGTCCTCAAAGCCCTGTTCGGTACCCTTTGTGTGCCGCTGAAGCAAGTACGGCGGCGTAGACTCGAGCTCGCCTGCCTCTAGAAATCCCAATCCTCATCGACGGACTTGATCGCCCAATCAAACTTCTCGCGGAGCGTCTTGGAGAAGAACCGCTCGATCGGGACGTCAAACTTCTTGGAGAAGACGACGGTGAGCCTCGGGTCGATGTAATTCTATGCGCCAGTCAGCTTGATGCGGTTACGCTAAAAGAAGTGGGAAGAGCTGTCGCTTACAATTTTAGACGTGCCCAGTGCGACTTCTTTGTTGTTATCCTTGTCTTCGACCTGAAGCTTCATCACCTCAATGCGTTGAGTTAGCTTCTCAATGTTGGCGTCCAGTTTCTCAATCGTCGGTCCTTTGCCCTCGGCCTCCACTTTGCCAGTCTTGTTCTCTTTCTTGAACTTCTTCTCCAACTCGTCCGCAACTTCGAGTCTCTCTTTCAGCTCGCTGGCCTTCATCTCCTTCTCGCCATCGGCAACGCGCTTTTCGTTGTCCTTCTCAAACTTCTTCTGGATTTTCTGGCGCTGTTCTTCCACGAGCGCGGCTTGATGTGCCTTGACCCATTCCTGGTCTATGCCCTCTGGCAGTTCGAAGAACTCGGCTCCCTTTTTCTTCTTGATCTTCGGCTCTATGTCAATCATCATCTGCTTCATGCGCCATTGTTGATAGCGAAGCCCATTGATCTGCGTAATGCATGTCAGCAAAGTTCACCTGACCGACAGGAGATGCTCTGACCTTGTCTTGCATCTTCTCCATCTGCCCGGCGTGCCCGGCAGCCACCGTCCTCTTGTGGTTGCAAAGAATGGCAACCTTGCGATTGGCGTCATTGTAATCTTTCACCTTTTCATGAACGGTACCGGTAGACTTCATACGCTTCAGGAGAACAGCCATCTGCCAGGATGCATTGTAGGTACGGAAGACTTTAGCAGTCAGACCTGCCATATAGCTTCCCAAGTGCTTGTTAAGCGCGGAAGTCTGGTCAACATTAGTATCTGGGCTTCTAAATGAACGATGATGTCCTACCGAGAGTCGATCAAAGATTTCATCGCCCTCCTTTTTGGGAGGCTTCTTAAAGATCTTGAGGTTCCTGAACACCTGCTGATCCACTTCGACCTCGTTGTAGAAGCGGATGCTATCCTTGCCGAGAAAATCAAAAATGACCGTGTTGGGCGGCCGCAAGGTGACGTGTTCAAACTTCAATGAACAGCAGCCGACAGTGTCGGCCTCGTCCTCGCCCTTCTCGTTGCCGGCACGCAGAGCGAACTGGTCAATGAGGTAGACGGCAGTCGCTCTTTGACGGTCAGCCATCATCTCGGACTTGAGGTCCCGAGTGTAGTCCTCGCGAATACGGTCGATGTGTTTCTAAGCATGCCATTAGCGTCTGAAGTGACGAGGATCATTCGGCAACAAACCTTCAGCTCTCTTGCTTTCTCGAACTTTTTGTAGTCGCTGAGGCCCTTTATGTCCGAGTTCGCAGCGAGCATCACATACTTGTAAGCGCCGTTGATGTTCTCCTGCCACATGGCAAGCCAGGTGCCTTCCTGATCGTGTTTGATCTCCTTCCATCGATGACCTTCGGGAGCCGGTGGCACCGTGGCCTCTTTGCCGATGTTGATGGTGACCTGTTCCGGTAGGACCCTCTTCTTGACCTTGCCCGTCTTCGGGTGCTCTCCGCGGCCGCGGAACAGTCCAGGCGGTTCCACTCTGAAATTGCCCACCTTTTGCTTCCGTCCATCCCACATGCAGTACATGTAAGGAGCTTCGGCCGCATCCTTTTCAGCCTTGAGAGCTTTCTTCTCGGCGGCAGGTAGGGCCTTCTTTTCCGCCCGTTGTGCGTCGAAATAGTCGAAGATTGGCTTGAAATCGCACTTGCTGAACTCTTTGATCTTCACGACTTTGCCGTTCTTATCTTTGCCATGACCGGTTTTATCAAGCATCTCCTTGAAGTCGGCAAAGAAGTTCTTGTTGAAAGTAGGATTCTCCACATTGTGGGTCGAGTTGAGCATCGATCCGTAAAAACCGGCTATTTCTTCGGCTTCTGGAGCAAGAGTGACCGGAACTCCGTCGTACATCATCTTAACATGCGAAGGTAAAGGCTGATAAGGGGGAGGGAAGACTACCCCATTGTGCTCCAACGTCGTCCATTTCTTGGTACCGTCGCCTTGGGTTGGGTCATCCCACCATCTGTACTCCTCTTCTTCGTTCTCGGCGTCAATGTCCTCCTGAGTGCGCTCTTCCTCTTTGACTGGCTTCTTGCCCTTCTTCTTGGCCGGCGTTGCAGACTCAGCCTTGGACTTTGATTTGGCAGCTGCTGGGGCCTTTTTGCGGAGGGGAAGATCGTCGTCATCTGACTCTTCTTTCTTGACCCCATTGGACTTTCCCTTGCTGGTGGGGGTAGACTTCGTCTTCTTCGCCTGATCTTTGTTTTCTTTGGCCTTCTTTTCTTTCGCTCTGATGTTCTTAGCTTCCTTCTCGGCGGCTTTTTCGATTCTTTCCTTCTCCTTTGCAAGTTTCGTACCGAGGGGAGTGTCCGAGTCGGATGACTCTCCAACCTGAGCGGCAGTGACTTTTGGGGGCTTCTTCACCGCTGGCCGTGACCTCCCGGCAAGAGGCTTGTCGCTCAACTCGGAATCGTCTTGGGGTTCAGGCTTCACGGCGGCGGACGTCTTGCGCCGCTTGCTCTTCAAAGGTGTCAGAGTACTCTGTCGGTGAAAAGGCGCGTGAATCACATACCAAAGGCTTATCATCATCTTGGTCAGACTCACTGGCCTCCTTGTAGCTCTTGATCTGGTTCAGGCTGCCACGAGACTTCCGCTTTCCGCTTGCATTGCCATTGACCTGAGGTCCCTCGTGTTCTGGTTCATCCACGTCCATGACATCTACCGGACCCATTCGGACCGAGACACCCGGGTTGACGTGCCCATTCGAGGCGCGGCCCTTGGATGTGACTCGGTCCATGCTCTTCGGAACTCGCTCTGCTGATTTGACTGTGGGAGAAGTAATGTCAGCGAGCGTGAAACAACGTAGACAGCCCTTCACCGAGAAGCTGAGTCAAGCTGGCCAAGAAAGTCACGTAGACTAAAATTGCCCCTGCCGCGGATCCGACTCGTTCGAATGCCGACGCGAATCAAAGGTTAAGATGTGGAGAATACACTGACCTCCATTGCTCTTCCCTCGGTGAAGGGGCACATCTTCATCCGAGGATGACATGTTGTAGAGAAGCCACCGTGGGATCGTGGCCTTTCCAGGCAAACTGAACGAGGCAATTCAGTTGCTGAAGAAGCAATGCAGGTAGCCTCCCGAAGTGCGTGTTGGAAATGCCAGTCTCCTATGTACAGCAGATGTTGCTGAGTTGGTTACCACAGTTGAAAGTGAACTAGTAAGGCAGGTCTTATATCGAGGGAGCCTGCAGTCGGTTCAACAATGAGTGAACGGAAGATAACGTGACAAAGTGAGCGTGTCGGGTGGGAGAACGAGCAGAAGAACGAAAAGTCCGGAACAACTTCAGCCTCACCGAGGAGTACGGAGAGCGGTATTTCGGACCGTGATTGCCATGTCTGAGTGCCTGGTATTCCGTAGCCCAGTCCGCCGCTTCGATCGCTGCCGAAGAATAACCGAAGAGTGAATGTTGAATTTCAACGTACCTTTAACCTCAAAAACCATACTCCAGCTCGCCGAGCGCACCTTGAATTGCTTTCTATAGCGAAAAACACATTCAATTGAGTATGCTCTCCAAAGCTACTCGTCCGGCCGTCCGTGCCGCTGCTGCGGCAACCACCCGGTACGGATGCTGACCCTTTTCACGTCGCAACGTCCCAATGTATTGACAGATGATCCTTCGCGTTAGGTCGGTTCTTCCGAACGTTCCCAGGACAGCCAACTATGCCACTCTCCGAGAGATAGAAGGCCGCCTGAAGTCCATCCGAAACATTGAGAAGATTACGAAGACGATGAAGATTGTCGCCTCCACAAAGCTCACCCGGGCTCAGAGAGCAATGACTGAGTCCCGAGCTTACGGACAAACTTCAAACACCGTCTTTGAAGAAGCAGACACAAAGGCCGCGGAAGTAGGGGAGGGGAAGACTCTAATTGTTGTGTGCAGTTCTGACAAGGGTCTCTGCGGCGGTATCCATTCCGGCCTTTCCAGGGCAACAAGAAGAATGTTGGCAGAGAAACCCGACTTGGATATGGTGATCATCGGCGAAAAATGCAAATCGCAACTGGGAAGATCCAATGGCAAAAACATCGCGCTGAGCTTTGCCGGCGTGGGCAAAGACGTTCCGTCATTTGCGGATGCTCAAGCGATAGCAGATCAGATTGCACTACTCCCAACTGATTATTCGTCCATCAAAATTCTGTACAACAAATTCTTGAATGCCCAGAGCTACGAGGCTGTCACGATTGAGGCTTTCTCAGAGGAGGCCATCGCAAGCTCACGTCTGTTATATCGATGCTAGCCTGCCCTTTGCTCTGAACACTGACACGCTGTGTAGCAAACTTCGCGGCCTTTGAAATCGATGATGAAGTACTCGCCAACTTACGCGAGTATGCTCTTGCAAATTCAATCTACTGGGTACGGACGAAACATCTGTTTTCTTGTATTGTATTAACTCGAGACAGGCCCTGGCAGAAGGACATGCGTGCGAGCAATCCGCTCGTCGAAACGCTATGGACGTAAGTCAATTCCTCGGTGTTCTCTTCCACAGCGATTGACTTCTTCTAGAATGCCTCTAAGAACGCTGGAGATATGATCAACAAGTTTCAGATATTGTTCAATCGTACACGCCAAGCTGTCATTACAGGCGAGTTGGTGGAGATTATCACTGGTGCAGCAGCATCTGAGGAAGGCTAGATGAAAAGCTTTTGTCCAGTTCCATTTACTTTGTCTGCTTTCGGTCTTTTATCGGCCCATACCGCCCGCATCGAGTCAATCTCGTGGGCTCAGGTTTGCTGCTCGAGACCCTGTATGTAGGATTAGAATCATTGTCTCTCGGACTCAAGCTTTGGGCAACCTGTGCCATATTACACATATGTCGATCACAGACTCTGCACTGCTTCTTAGCGCTTACAAGTGAGTGCATAACAACTTTCGATTTCAGCCACTATTGAGTCTGTTGAATGTTCGACGCACCTAATAATCTCCGAGCGCATCATTTTCTCAAGATGGGTTGTGCTTGCAATCAAGGAGGAACCTTGGTGTTTGTATTCGCAGCCACCTAACACACTGCGACTGGTGACATTGTGTTTGCGCTGCGGGTTCATTCAGGTCAAAAGATTGAGTCTCTTCATCAGTTGTTTTGCTCCTCTAACGCTCATCGTTTTTACCCAACCCTCCTTGAGAACTAATCCATCAGGTTGATGCTCGAGTCTTCTCCGATCGTGGTTTCCTCTATAACACAAGCATGCTATGTGCCCATGGCTACTGCTGCAACAAAGCCAGATCATGCTTGTAAAGTTGCTCATGTGAGAGCGCTTCCCTTTAATGGCAAGTCTCATTGGCTTGATAAATCTGATTTTTTTCAAGAAGACATCTGCGTATTTGATTCAGTTCATGCAGTTGTGATATCCTTGCTTTGAACAGAATTTTCAATGACACTCGGTTGCCCTTACCTTCTTATTGATTACGCTTTCTGAAACGATTCAAGGCACTTTTGAACGCCATTTTTTCAAGTCAGCGAGCAGCGATACGCGGCAGACCTTTGTTTATTTGTGTACTCACGTAACTTAGATCTCTCGACGGTTTTTGGGCTGGACTTTCAGACATAACTCAATACCATATTCCAATGCTTGACGGTCCCTTCGCTTGAATCGTTGCACTGGCTACCTCAAACGCAAGCAAATCGATTTACTGTTGGACAAGAGTAATCAATGCCTCGTGGCCGCCAGTCTGGCTTCCGAGTATGTGCGAGCGATCCTGTCCTACACACGATTATGCATAATGTCAAGTGTCAACACAATCAACGGCAATTTCGAAAATGCATACAGACATGTCTTGAGGTTCTTAAGGAGCCAAGTCCAGAAGTATGTTGTCTAAACCATTGACTGTCCATAGAGCAGCATGACTGACATCTCCAAGCTGCAACCTCTGCACGCGGCATTTTTCCACCTCCACGTTGCAATATGCTCCGAATCTCTAGCAAGAAGCATGCATCATGCCTCTCCTGGCAAGCTTTCGAATTTGAGACTTGCAGAGGAACACTATCAAGACACGGTCACCGCGTTGGAGTTTTCTGGAGCGACTCACCTCGAGTTGGCGCCGTCACCACACCCAGAGGGAGATGCTGCCTCATCATATCGAGGAGCAAGGGGCCAGACTAATTGCATTCAACTCTCCAGCCGATCCGCAACGTCGCTCACACAGTCGTCGATAACGGACAAGATCCGTAAATTCGAGTTGTGTTGCGCTCAAGGCAGCTCGTACTTTGCGGCGGATGGATATCTGGGTGTCGTCACCTGCAAGAAGCCCGTTATCTACCATAGCGGCGGAAGCTCGAATCCGCATTTTCAGAGCGCCGCACTCGAGATACATGAGCCACGATCGCCGCTGCACGAGGAGCAAACTCAGGTTTTCTGCGAACGCCGCAAGGAGCTATTGGAGAGGATCCAAAGCCATATTCGGGATGTTCGACTGTTGCAGACCGAAGACGCTGACCAGACTCCTCGGTCTTCCAGCTCATCGCTAGGCTCGATTCCTGATGCGGCGTTTCAGGAGGCGGGCAGCATCCTTCAACGAGGAACCGGTGACAAGCCTAGGGACGTCATTTTCAGAACCCAACACGTACGCAACATAGATAAGGCTGAGCGCATCCGTAGGGGAAGGGAGCGAGGCTGGACAAGGCAACGCTTTTGCGGTGACAGGTATGAGGAACTGTGTACGAAAGCCTTGGCCGAGGTTTATGAGTTTGAAGAGGCATGTCATGAGCGGTTGGCATACAGTCATTCAACCGGTTGATCTGTTGCAGCAAGGCTTGGATTTCCTTGAGCGTGTGTCTCGTTTGGAAATTCTGAGGCTGCTTGGACACTTGGATGACACGGGAGGGTGGACCTCAACTTTGGCTGTTCATGAGCACTCCACGTGCATATTTTACATCACGCGTGACTAGAGAATGGACTTGATTGAGACGCTCTCAGTAAAAAGTTGGTATCTTAGTATCGATGTCATGAGCCACATACCGTTCAAGACAGTTTTCAACTCCATCGCTATGCAGACCCACAAGCTAAGTTGCTAATCATGGAACCTGAGATTCCTCAGGCTTCTGAGAAGGATTTTCACCTCATGAGGTTTGACAGGCCTCTCTTCAGCCTAATGCACTTGAGCTTGAGCACCTTAGTGCTTTCGAGAAAAAGTTCGTCACTGTCCCACTGTCCGGTGCTCTCAATTCTGAATATGAAGTGATCTCGCACGCGCCCAAGTTTGACCTTGTCCTTGAACTCCGGATGTCGCAAGCACTCGCGGCTGACAGTATCCCTCATCGGAGTAAGAACGACCGCCTTCACCTTGTCTTCGTTCCTTTCGTACTCAGTCCCTGCTCCTGAGGCCTCTTCCTCGGACATCGGCTCTAGCCCGATGACTCCTTTTGGAAAGCAGCGGGCAAACTTTCGCGCTTCTGGACCTACAATGGGCGATCGAATGTCGATGTGAGGCAGCAACCGATACGAAGCGGTGGCCACCGGAGAGAATTTTGCGTGGTCACGGCCGATGCCCTTGATGCAGTGCATGGATAGCTTGATGCATTGTCCGGGCCGGAGCTTTGCGATGAGGATATTCGGATGGAATGGCTGTACCACGCCGTCTGGTGCAGGGAAATAGGTGACCTGTTGGCCCGTCGGCTCGAAATAGATTTGCGAGGCATAGACTTTCCGATATCAGTGACCAGAGTCAAGCAGGCATGATGGAGGGTTCTCACCGCTAGAATTGACATATAGTCTCTCGGGCAATGTTTCGCCATTCTTGTACCTCTGTAGTCCGTTCTCGTGCCACGTACAGCTGACATCAAGATTCAGAACCACCGTATTGTAGTCCGATGGCGTACTGCCTTGCGGATCATCTTCGGTTGCTTTTTTGAACCACTGCAGCCACTTGAGTCCATCTCGATCTGCTTTCAATGGGATGAGGCCAAGACGATGAGCAAGAACCTCATCTTGGATGATCGACGTATTGTTGAATATGAACACCTCCTCAATCGCAAGAGTAGGTATCTCCGCAAGTAAAATCCGGCGAAATGCATTCGCTACTGAAGCGTCGACTCCGACGAGTGAGAATGAGCAATCAAACTGCTTATTTGTGTGAAATTCAACTTTCAACTTCTACAAGCTATGTGAGCGGTGAACCTTGTCCATACTCTGGGATACCCTACTTCATTAAAGAGACCGACGTTCCACGAGTGATCCTCGCCCGGCCAGTGGCCGGGAAAATCGGTGGAGGTGACATGCGTGACTGTTTCTGCATTTACACCAACAATCTGGTCATACCAATATCGTCATTAGCATCCAGTTGGGAACAGATATAGCGTGGAGACTAACTCTGCGGCGCTCAACTTCCTCCTCACTGGGCGCATGCATGATTGGAATGAGTCTGAATATTGTTAAAGTTTTATTTCATTTTATGTTTGAGGTGCCCCAGTGGCACGTTAGTTCCTCAGCGTGATGACACCGGTGGCATTGGAACAGTTAAAAGCCGGGGAAGAGCCGCTAAGCCCAGCTAGGCGTCGACTTCTATCCGAGGGTCGACATGTCGACATCGACAATCCACCATGGTTCTGTGTGGCGATAGCAAGTCAAGCGCAAACACTGCTTTCCATCAGCAGTTGTTGTAATACGGCATTGGTCGCCGCCAAATCCTTAACACGATGTCTGTCCACCTTGCACGATATGTCTGTCAAGGGGCAAAACGATTGCGCGTATCTTCCCAGCCATGGCCACGATGCCGCGCGCTGGCCCAGGTTGCGCGGACTTTCTCTTCCTCGAGCGCAGCATCACAGGACATGACAGACAATCCTGTTGGACCGCTCGGAACCAAACTGGTTCCAGTCGACGCCACTTTCACCCGACCGCTGAGCTCCGAAGACCCCGAGAATATGACTTCTGAAGTCGACGATGGCGAGAGTGGAAAGCGGAAGATACGGCACTACACTGTCAACTTCGGCCCTCAGCATCCCGCGGCGCACGGTGTCTTGCGACTGATATTGGAGCTCAACGGGGAGGAGATCGTGCGGGCTGATCCACACGTGGGCCTGTTGCATCGGGGTACTGAGAAGCTCATCGAATATCGGACATACCTGCAGGCATTGCCCTACTTCGACAGGCTGGACTATGTCTCCATGATGACGAACGAGCAAGTGTATTCGTTGGCGGTGGAAAAGCTGCTTAACATCGACATACCCGAGCGGGCGAAATGGATTCGAACGCTGTTTGCAGAGATTACCCGCGTACTCAACCACTTGATGTCAGTCCTTTCCCACGCCATGGACGTGGGGGCCTTGACACCTTTTCTTTGGGGCTTCGAGGAGCGAGAGAAGCTGATGGTATGTGAGAGGATCGCGATATTCGGTGACGTCAGCTGCTTACCGAATACTAGGAGTTCTATGAGCGAGTTTCTGGAGCCCGTCTCCATGCCGCGTACGTTCGACCCGGCGGTGTGAGCCAAGATCTGCCCCTTGGTCTTCTGGACGACATTTACCAGTGGGCCACGCAGTTCGGCGATCGAATCGACGAGACCGAGGAGCTGCTGACGGACAATCGCATCTGGAAGAGCCGTACGCAGGGCATCGGCGTCGTCTCGGCTGCAGATGCCATCAACTACGGCTTCAGCGGAGTCATGCTCCGCGGCAGCGGCGTGCCCTGGGACATCCGCAAGAGCCAGCCCTACGACGCCTACGCCGAGGTCGACTTCGACGTCCCCGTCGGCCTCACCGGCGACTGCTACGACCGCTACCTCTGCCGCATGGAGGAGTTCCGGCAGTCCCTCCGCATCATCCACCAGTGCCTCAACAAAATGCCCCCCGGCCCAGTCAAGGTCGAGGACTACAAGATCTCCCCGCCCCCCCGCGCCGCCATGAAAGAAAACATGGAGGCCCTCATCCACCACTTCCTCCTCTACAGCAAGGGCTACGCCGTCCCGCCGGGAGAAACCTACACCGCCATCGAAGCCCCCAAGGGCGAAATGGGCGTCTTCCTCGTCAGCGACGGCTCCGAGCGCCCCTACCGCTGCCATATCCGTGGCCCCGGCTTCGCCCATCTCAGCTGCTTTGACCAGTTGGCCAGAGGCCACCTCCTGGCTGATGCAGTCGCTATCATCGGGACGCTCGACCTTGTGTTCGGATGCGTAGACCGATAGATTGAGGGGAATGAAGCTGAAAAAATGGGTGTTTTTAGTGGTGGTTGGGTGAATGGAGATGGAGAGGGTCGCGGAGAGGAGGGGCGGAGGGGGGCGGAACGGGGCGGAACATAAGATGACAGGGTCGAACAACCAAGAGGAGGTACTCCGTAGCTTGTGTTGCATTGTCAAATTGAAATGAAAGAAAATGGAGTTGGAGCCCAGATGTGGACCATCAGCAATGGAGAGTCGTGGGGCTGTCAGCATCGTACACGTATTTACATCGGTACCTGCTTCTAACCAGCTATCATGAATCTTCACATCCAACGCAATACTGCTTGCACCTGGGCATATAGCAACTTATTGTGTCTCTACCTAGCTAGTCATCAAGGACGAGGCGTACTCCGTACCTCAGGTTCAGAGAAGTGCCAAGACCTCTAAGTACCCGCTCACAAAGGATTGGGTAAGTACGGAGTACACCAGACCAATTGACAGGTTCTCTTCAGTGCTTCAATGATGTGTCTCACTGTCTTCAGGAACCGATTCATCCCTGAAAGCAGCTTGCTCGAGCAGATTGTGGGCAAGCCTCTTGACATGGAGGCCGATTCTGCAGATTCAAGCACAGTATCTACGCCTTTCCTTACTTTCAAATTCTGACCAGGTTGCCATATCCATTTCTCGGATAGTCGGAATGCACTCGGAACGCCAGCTACGATCACAAGTATATATACGGGCGGATGGAGTCTTCCAAATACTCTGTGAGAGACGCCTAAGCCGGGCTTGACCACGCCGCTACCACGAAGCGCAACACTTGCCTCACAAACGCAAATCAATTGAGGATACAAATCGTGCGCTGAGCATTGGGTATGGATGTCAACGGTCGATGTCAGGAACAGGAAGAGTAGCCGAGATTGAGCAGAAATCGATGCAGGTAGATTCCTCTTTGGGCAGCTGATGGAAGACATCTGGAGATGAGTGCAGGTGCGAGCGCGGCAGAGACGCGTATATCGAAGATCACCGTATCGGTTTTCTAAGAATAGATCTGCGGTTGCAGGGAGAAAGAGATGCCATTGCTGACGGGTTGATAACCACGACTGACGCCCTACACAGACGGTTCTGCTAGGAGACGATAGAGCGTCGCACCAGACAGCTTGAAACGCGTCCATTCAGTGCTCTGGCAAGACTCTTGAGTCTTGAGTGATGTTGCCGAGACATGGATATAACCCGAGGATCGTTGATGGGAAGACGCGCTGACGGTATTCCTCCGACCACACGGCCTGGGCGACTAGCGCTGGCTGAAGACTAGGCGCTTGCGTGCGTGGCCCACGACGCTTGGCGACGGGCTAGCAAACCCACCACTTGACAGCTGCCCGCCAGTTCCAAAGGCGCCGATGATGACGGAGTGGATTGAGGCTGGAGATGGCATCCGGAGATGAGAGTCGCCGAGAGGTTTTGCTCAAGTGACGAAGGAGACAGTCGATGTCTATGACTGTACTGTAGAGATAAGTGATGGCACAGTTAGCACCTTCATAGGAAGAAAGAGAAATTGGGACACGATCGATGGGAAACCACGACGATGCGGTGGATATTCTCGATGCCAAGAGCTCTTCTGCGTCTTCACCAGAGGGTCGTAAGCAGCATTGCAAAGCTTGGAAGGATTGAGCGACAGACTCTCCAGGGCTTGGAGCTTTTGCCCAGAGCCGTGGCCTTTGCTTGGCTGCGCGCTTCATCATCCACTGCTTTTTCTTTGTTTGTTGAAAGGCG
>QQTW01001387.1_pt1 | contig 16902 bp, 25 predicted proteins | sample 1904831 | NCBI WGS metagenome assembly QQTW01 (sample SAMN09435610, study PRJNA476489) | Subsurface metagenome, whole genome shotgun sequencing project. | reverse complement strand
CATTGATATTAAGACAGAGTCGCTTGACGTAAAGAATAGAGCTTACCTGTTTTCCAGGCTGAAGCATGATCTCCTCTTGCGCTTCTTTCTCTTGTTCGGTAGAACCTAGAGGCGCCTCCTTAGATTTTGTTTCGAGATAATCAATCTTTTGCATGGCCTTGAGCATGAGATCCAGGACAAATTCTCTGTCTGTCACTTCCTTGGACATGATCAATTCGTCGACTTCAGACCCTCGAAAGTTCGCAAAGTTGAGCGCTGCGAACGTTGTAACGAGCTTACGGAGCGGCTCTGTGCACCCAGGTTCATTGCTGGTATTCTTGTACGCATAGGAGATCAAGGTCGCGACGTTCCCCATGACAGTAGATCCCGCAGGAGGAGCCGAAACTGTTATCAGGACCGACCTTAGGCGCTGCCATGACAAGTTCTTCAAGTCGCCCAGCATATAGTGGCATGCCATCACATACAGCTCAGCATGTGCAAGGAAGGTTGCCTCATAATTGAGTTGATTCGACAATCGGGGCAGACGATCGGTCCATCTATCGAGTTCTTGGGCTTGAGATGGGTTTCCTAACAGTGTGTAGCATCCCGGCCACGTGAGGTGCTCGATGCGCTCTAAGGGTTCTCCAACCAGGGGCCCACCCATTTTGGCGATCACAGCTTCTGAACCCTCGGGACATTGGAAGCACAACAGTCCATTCAGGCAAATAGCCGTTCTCGGTCTGTCAGCACCGCTGGCATCAGAATCCACGCCGGTTTTCTCGTCATCCGGTACGACTGAGCTCCGCTCTTCCCAAGAGCCAACTTCTTTCTCTGATATTCTCCTCGGATAAGGGCATTTGTAATCCCCAGTGTAAAGCCATTCCAAGAACTTCTCAGCACCACTGACGCTCCAATCAGGCCAAACGATGTTCCCTTCTTCCATCTCTTTTCCTCCGCCTTGAACTACCATTCCGAGGACGTCTGATTTACCGATGATGTCGGCGTGTGCATAGAAGGTTTTGGCAGAGGGTCCGACGACAATCTTGAAGACCCTGGAGCTGAAGGCGCTGAAGTACATTCATTAGCTGTGCAAGAGCAACTAGGAAGGCACAGCTAACAGTTGCTGCGTTCGCTTCCCATTGTGGCTTTGTGAGACTTATTTATGGTTGCAAGGAGTGGTTGTTCGTGCTTGGTAGGTGTCTGTAGTGTTCGACGCGAAGATTATGTCTCAATCCATCACATTGTTTCGCGAGTCCAAATTGGTCATCTGCCAGGTAACTCGATATCTCGACTTTTAACCGCGTGGTTGAGCATGTGGAAATACTATCTCAAGATCTCTAAAGGAGAACACCTTACGTCACTTACGGTGCCTCGCCTTCTAGTCCATCGATAAATCGTGCCATATGAATGGGCTACCACCTACAGTCGAGCGTAATTCACCAACAGCACGTTCTCCACCTTGCTCCTGGACCTGATCGATCTACTACCATCCATTCCACCCGGAATTATCATTGTCATTGTCACCGTCAACTTTGCCGCCCCGCTTCCTGAGTCTCGTTTGATATTTTTTGATCTGTTTCCGCAGGTCCTTCTCTACATCCTCATGCTCTACCTTCAAATCACGCACGTGCTGCTGAACCTTGTGCATGACATCAACCACAAAATCCCCACCTTCCTCCATCAAAGCCTTGACAGCATTCCCTGGGAAGACGTGGAACCATTTGGCGGCGAATGTGGCAACGAGCTCCCGGAGTGGCTCCTTCGAGTTGACGAGGGTGTCAGTCGAGAGATAGACGTATTGAATTAGCTGCACGATGTTGCTCAGCAGCTGAGGGTTCAGCTCCTTAACTGACTCTGTTATGCGCTCAATACTTGCAATGGCCAGGTTCTTAAGCTCGGTGAGTTCGAGGTAGTGAGCAAGGACGTAGAGCCTCGAATGTTGGAGTAATGTATAACCAGTCTCAATAGCATGTTGTCTGGCAGCTCCGATGCTGGGTGCTGTGGGTGCGGGATGGGGAGGTGCGAGAGGCTTCCCGCTGATCAATGGTTCAACTCGACTTGTCTCATGGACTGAAGGTACAGTACCCGTGTGGTCGCTGGTTTTCACGGCTGCCTCGTCTTGTGCACCGTTGACGTCGCCACTGGGAATGTCATTGGTGAGCTCTACCTCAATACCTTTCCTTGAAGTGGGCTGAGGTAAAACAATGATTAACTTGTACTGGCCAGTATAGAGGTAGTCGAGCAGCTGACTGATGGCTGTCTCATCCCATTCCTCAAAGTCTATTGCGCAATCTTTGCTATCCTTCCAGTCTCCATCGATGATTTTCTGCAGCGTTGGTGATTTGTTGAGGACAGTCGCATGAGCCACGAGGTGCTTCCGATCAGGTCCAGCATAGATCGAGAAGACGGGCGAAGCGTACAGACCAACGTCACTGGATCTGTCAGCATGAAAGCCAAGTCAATCCTTCGCAGAAGTTGCGCAGCCGTTACCTCGATCCCTGAAACGACTCCATCTAGCTGACTTTCCTACAGCGACAAGTTGCCCAGTTTGACGCGTAGGATGTACGAAAACCTTGACGTGAGTGGTCAGCTCACAAGAAGGAAGATGATTGCTCAACGAAGGAGTAGGTCTGGATGGGGTGGATCGTGCCATCCACTGTCAACAATTTCCAAGTGAATGAGAGAACAACTGAAGGTGCGGGATAATTCCTGTACAAGTGACTTGTTTTCGCACATTGCATATCCCAAAAGATGGTTTCCTACGCGTGCTTCAGGTGTGCTTCAATCGTCCTTTACATTCCGTGCCATCTCATAACCAACTTCGGGGGGAGCCGGATAGAGCCGGATGCATCGGCGCTGTACTTACTCGTTCATAAGCTTCCATTCGGCGATTTCTGCTGTCGAAAAACTGTATGGAAGCGGACATCCAGGTCATGGATAATGCATATCCACGATGATGGTATACCCCAGATAAAGGAAATCAAAGTTCTAAGGTGAAAGTACTTGCAGGTGTTGCTCAATTTTAGAGGGGGTCAATGGCCTCGTGGTAACCTGTCGATATGAGTGAAAAAACGAAATAATACCTGACTTCTCAGCACCTTCTCAGCCTAATCTTCGTAGGCCACAGTTGCAGGGAACAATGCAGGAAGGCTATTCATCCGAGCAGCGCGCCTCGCTGGTACGTAAACCAACCTAGGTGATCACGAATTAGTTCGGTATGTAACGACGAGGGTTTAGAACATGCTTCCAGACCTGCGAATGTCCAACGCCAATCAGCCACCAGGGTACTAACTTGGGTAGCTGATGGAAGAGGAGATGAGGTAGATTTATCCGACTTGCGGAAGGAGTCGTTGGATTCGAAGCAGACTATTGGTCCATTGTAGCTAGACCCCCAGAACACACGAGTCCTTCTTTGTGAGTTGTTGCATATGGAAGTCCCTTGACTCTCCCTACTGACGACATCTTCTATAATTGCAAACCTCGGTACTATTGGGAGGACGAATAATGCATCTCGATGCATGACTTTGTTCCTGATCGGCGGCCTAGGCTGGCCACAGGCGAGAAACCCATGCTTAAAGTGTTATATGACGCTGATAACTGCATTGTGAAAACACTGAGGAAGGAATTAGGTTTGAGAATACAAAATGATTGCGTATGGAAAACATGCGGCGGGTATTCCATTGCAACACTGTTGATTATTGGACCAGGCAGCTCATCATATGATCCCACAACTCGCAGAACCAAAACTCTGCCCGAGGAAGAAACATGTCTGTATTATCAGCGCCCAACACTGGCGCTAGCTCCCGTCGACATTGGTGGACTTCCCGGGCCATCCACCATTGCCAGCTACGAGAACCTATATTTTCGGACTTGTTTAGCTAGAATTTAGGTACCGAGACCACCAGATTTGTGACGAGAATCCCAGATGGCTGAGAGATACGTTGTAAGACGACGAATGGGGTGGGGACGTTGGAGCCTGCAATTCCCAACGGCCAACAAATGCACAGAATTTGAGCTCGTCAATTTCAAGATTGCTTGTAGACGTTGCTTCGAATGATGTCTTGTAATGGAACAGATAGCGACAGATCTAGCCCGGACGTCTGACGCCATATCGCCAAGTCAAAGGTCTTCAACCCTCGTAATTGAAAAAGAGGCTCAAGGTCATCCAGCAGTAGTCTTTCCTTTGAAGAGCCATATATATCTAGACGCAAATGCTGCAAGCCTTTGAATTTTGCAAGCAATCGCCAGAGCCCCGTCCAGGCCTCCCAGGAAGAATTCGGCCTTGAGAGCTGGATGACGTCCGAGCACCGGATTTTCCACATAGCCGTATTGACGTGCACTGTCCGGACATAGTTGGAATGGTGGCTTGTCACTAGATTCATGAATTGACAAAGTGTTGCACTGTTGTCGAAATTGAAAGTATTACAAGAATAGAGGAGCGCCACTGCTTCGTTGTATATTTGTTTGCACGTCAGGAGGAGGGACAAAGGTCGGAAGGAGGGCCCTTCAGGACCCGAAAAGAAGCACGGCTCTCTCTGCGAGCCTTGACATCTGGGGTACGAACTCTGTCCGTCCAAGGAAGTTGCATCTGTGGAGAAATCACGGCAGAGATAGCGGCCAAGGGGAGGATCATATAGCGAATGTGCCTCGGCTGTCATGTGGAATAGGTTATCCCCGAGAAATTCCTTCCATATTTGGTGTCGGACCTCAAAGGGGAGAAGTCTAAGCAGAGCTGGACTGGAACTGGCTTGCTCGAGTGGTCTAATGCCTGCTTCACTCTTTGACTCTGCCGCTTTGACGCGTTCTCTCTTGCCATGCAGCCTCCTCTTTATTTTCTGAAGGTACGACATGCTTCTGGGAGCACATCTACTGGTGTAAATGCCGACGAAACGAGATTTAAGGCGGGGCGGAAAAAATGGCTATTGATGTGTCCACACGCCACGCGTAGAGAAGTGGCCTCGCCAAGGCACTATGCCTAATTCAACCTACACTGCACATTGCTGCAAGCATTTGAGTCATAGGCGCCCCTCACGTGACTTTCGCGCCCCGCATATTATCCTCGGAGACCACCTTTTCTTCAACCACCTTCTATTATTCTACACCACACAACATCAACGCCATTTTAGAAGCTGAAACACATCGATCGGGGTCAAGGTCAAGTAACACTTGCACCCCTCAAATCTGAGCGAACTCGTCGATTAAACAGTAAAGGCTATCACTACAACAATCTTAGCTGTCCAGGGTGGCTTTGACCATTGGCGCGAGCCCTCGATCGATGCATTCAGGACATCTCCAATCGCCCCAAGTATGATCCAGTAGTCCCCATGTCTCATCATAATCTTGAATGCCAGATCTTATATAGTAGCTGCCTCCCAGTACCCAAGTCATCCACCCAACCTGTTTCTCTGGTAAGAAACCTCGTAAACAAGCTGCAAATGGACCCTGATACTGATCTGGCGCTTGCGCAAATCCCCACTCGGTCATCACCAGTGGGAAAACGGTCTGGACCTGAGGACTAATTGGACCAAGAGCTGCGAAAGCTTGTCTCGTGAGCTTGGTTCTCTTGGTGGTGCAATTCGACTCATCCATATCATAGTCGTGGACTTCAAGAACAATCTTATCCTTGTAAGCAAGCTTGGATTTGTCAAAGTGGATATCATTTCGATATGATCTGCCAACGGGATCGTGATCGAATATCTCCCGGAGTTGGGAATCATAGTATAAGCCGGAAAAGAAGATGAGCAAATCGGGATTGGCCTTGTGAACGGCGTCTGCTCCACTAGTCATGTTGCCATACCATGTTTCCCAGTTGACGTCAAAAGCCACCAGCTTATTGGCGGAGTTTCGCAGCTCGTTGCGTAGTGCCATGCTCACGAGATTTGGCCACATTTTGCCCTGGATGATGGCTCCAATCAGCTACAATTCGGTTGGTTTCGTGTTTCAGGACTTACGTGTTCTGCCATGTAGCCTAAAGCCCGCTTCCATTTTGTCGTGTCGAAGAACGTATCCCCAAACCAGGCGTTGCCGTCATCTTTACCGCAGCACCAGCCAGCTTTGGAGACATGGTTGTCAAGATGAACGTATATCTGCTGTTTGGCGCACTCGTCGGCAATGGCGTCGAATACCTTCAAAGTCAGCATTGGACTGCGAAGTGGAACGACTGAAAAATCAATACCTGTAATCGAGTGATATTAGGCGCGAACAACGGATTGTTCTTCATTACAGCGTCGAACACTTGAGTCCCGTTCTGTGGGCCGAGGACATCTAAGAAAGCAGTTCTGATATCCTTATCTCCTCCATTGTCCAGGATATCATCAACCATCTCCACAGCCCATGTTAGTCGGATGCTATTCAAATAATCAGACTTTGGGTTCCCTCGACAAGGACCCATGCTTACGCATTCATGCCAACGCTCTTGATTTTGTAAACCAGGTCGGCAATAGAAGCATACTGCAATCCTTCAGGGACCATAGTATCCAAAGACCCAGGCCAATTAACGCCAGCATAGGTCAGATTTTCGCCTTTTGCATTGATCATCGATGAACCGTCTGTAAAGAAGGGTCCTGGGAAATAGCTGGCGGCCGCGTGTGACTGCAACGTATAGAGTACGGAGCACAAAAGGACTTACGACACATGAGTCTGTCAGAGATCGCTCGATGTAAGAGCGAATGGGATTCGAGAACTTACAAATCGGTAGTCTGTACATATTGGCTAGGCAAATCAGGGGGAATCAATTTGAGAGGCTACCATTGGGAGGCACCCACGGATTTATATAAGCACATGCAGTGGTTCTCGCCAATGAACGACCTTATTAGGTGCAATGGGGCTCATCCATAGTGTGGCATCGGATAGATTTCCTTCTCGCGCCGCCCAGTAAACGAAGCAGGAGAGGATTGAAACGCGGGATGCGGCTAATTTCACAACCCATTTAGATGTTACACGAACGCGACATTGTTTGGAAACAAATTTATCCCTGTGTCTACTGTTTGGTCGGGCTTGGGAGGAGAAACGTCAGCATGTCAGCATGTGAGACGTACGAGGAACAGATTGGATCCGTGGTCGACTGATCCTCTGTCGGCCCGTTAAAAAGGCCCAAAGACGCTTGCCTTACCAGATACAATAGTAAGCACAAGGTACCTCTTACACTGTCGGCGCGCATGCAAGCTCACCGTCAGACAGTCTCAGCGATGCTAGACTTCTTACCATTCATCGACATTCCCTAGCAATCACTGACTACAGTATGGTTTTGAGTTGGAAGAGCTACGACAAGCTGCGAGGTCAAGCTATCAAACAGAGAAATACCTACCAGCTAAAGAGGGCTGCAGTTGCGGGATGGAAGCTTGAGGCGGTAGTAATAATTCATGTCATTATGTTGTACACTCAATCGAAGTTGGGGCGCACTGGAGGCCCCAAGACGGCCTTTGATTAGGTAATCAGAACCTCGGGATTGATTTTCCTCCGTGACCATTTGGCGCTCCTCGCAGATTCACAAAAGTACCTATCAAGTGTGATGCAATTAAACTAATCACCCAGGTCGCCTCGCAAGCTATCAGCAATACAACGCTCGATAGGCACGAGGCACGAGGCAGGAGGATCTCCAACAGCGAAAGGTCAAAAAGGCCCACAATATGTGAGCTGTAAGCAATGGCTCGTAGAGTGTTTCATGGCTGCAGCTGGTCCTTCTGCGAGGAGTTGTCGCCATCAGACCTATGCTAAATCATCGACCAAGGCCAAACACCACAGAACCGAAGTTACGGCTAATGTGGCCCAGCTGAGTGTCAGCCAGGATGACCAACGATGAGTGGATACTCCCGAGCAGATAATCACGGAACCAGAATCATCACACACGGCGCACAGAATCGGCGAAGCCTGTGCAACCTACCCGGTGGACGAGATAGTCAGATGCGCTCTGGCTGCCAAAAAATTCTTAGGACGGATTAATCCATGGTACCCTCTCACGCCATGTTCCAGCCATGCTTTGGTGCAGATGGAGGCTTCAATGGCTCTCGCGTATCCCCAGCCAGAAACCTAATACAGCTAAAGCATACATCCCTCTTAGACGAAGCGAGGCGGCCCCTCAGCTACTAATAGCCCGCGACCCTGAAGATCCAGTCTTTTTGCCCCATGGATGTCTTGCCGTCGGTGCGCTTTGCTTTCCTGTCGCGGCGTTGCATGGGATCAAGTTGAACGAGTTCGAAGAGGCCTCGTGGAGTCGGTCCATTCCGATTCGAATCGAGAAGGCATGATGACGACGTGGTGATCCACATCCCCAGACCGCTCTCCCGCGTTGGCCATCTGGGAATGCCCTACTGGTTCTAACTAGACGATGCGGAGGATAAGGGCATGGTCATGGTATGATTGGTTGAAGCGGCTGCAGTGCGACCGGCAGCTAAGGTAAGGTACTTGATCTTGGGGAAAATATGGCACCAGTGCTGCAGCCATGGAATAACGGGACTGGCCTAGTGTTGGACTTCATAGTCCGAAAGGACGTGCTCATGATGTTGTATCGGCATCTCCCAGTCTTGCTCTCGCACCACCCAATTTATTTGCGGTCATCTCCAATTCAACCTCGAGAACTTCAGCTGTCCTTTCGGATCAGGAGAACCTTAGCTGTACCCAAACAGCAGGAAGGTAGTTGCAGCCGTAATCTGATAGCTCGAATCTGGGACTAGCTTCCTTTCTGGTCCCTTCTCTCGTTCCATATTCGGAAACATCAAGCGGAGGACTAGTCTTCTAAGGCTGCTGCTGGTTGTTGATCGGGCGGTTGTTGCTTGAAATCTTCACGTCGACTCGTTCTACTTTTCGACTGTGGTCTGTTACGGAATCGGTCATTGACATCTTGACTTTCAACGTCTGCTTCTACTCGATGCTTTGAAGGTTCACCCTCGCCAAGCTTGAAGGCTTTCCAGACAGGGGACCTCAGATATACCCCAAATCGCATACTACCGTACATCAGCCGACATCACTACGCAGGAGAAGCATTTTGTTCAGTAAAAATGGACCGTCCGAGTCCGTTGACGCCGGGGCAAACAAGCGCCCTCATGATCGCGGAGCGAGTCGTGTCTGTCTTCTCGATCATCGGCATCTTTTTTATTCTGATCACTTTTTATCTTCTTAAATCATTCAACAAACCTATCAATCGTCTGGTATTCTATGCGTCCTTCGGCAATTTGGGCATGAACATCGCATGCCTCATCTCCGAGGCTGGTCTGGAGGCTGGCCCGCTGTCGCCCTTGTGCCAATTTCAGGCCTTTTTAATCCAAATGTAATTTGTGATCCTGCAAAATCAATACAAGCGAGGTCACTGACACTGGAATTATAGGTTCCTGGGCGTGGATGCATTCTGGTCCTGCTGCATGGCTTGGAATGTTTACCTTGCCTTCTTCCACCGATACACGGATCGCCAGTTGCGGTCCCTTGACAAATGGTATCTTTTTGGATGCTACGGCGCATCCTTTGTGCCTGCTTTGACGTGTCTCTTCGTCAGCACCCAAAGACGTGGGAGGATCTATGGTCCAGCAGTGGTAAGCTTTCTTGTGAATCACGTGACAACAGTGACATTGACATAGCCAGCTATGGTGCTGGATCGACCGCGAATGGGACTTTCTCCGCATTGCCCTTCTTTACGGAATCGTCTGGTAAGCTCTGGCGCTTAACGGAGGTTAATATTCAATCTTCCAAGTCTGATCCTATCTCACTCTAGGGTTGCTATTATCTTTGCCTTTGCAATCTATGTCAGAGCCGGCCGAACCATCTACAAGCGCCGCGACAAACTTAAAGGCTTTCTCAACCCCTTCAACGAAAACCCTTTCACCACCGGCGTTGTCACCACCGAAATCGACGTCACGATCGGACCAGCCGACGAACTCTCGCCTGCCTCCGTCAATCACGGAAATCCGTTCGACAAGAACCCCAACGGCATCGCCGGCATGGAAGAAGGGGCTCCGGATCCCTACATAATCAATATCGGAGTCGGTGAAAACCAGCGGAAACACAAACCAACGAAATCGGAGCTCTTCCGGATGCGATCGATCACGCGCGAAGAAGCCATGAAAGAGAACCCAAACCCGGGCGCATGGCTCTACGCACGAGTAGCATTCCTATTCTTCCTTTCCATGCTCATCATCTGGATCCCCTCGTCAGTCAATCGCGTCTATTCGCTCGCCCACCCGGACCGCATCAACTTCCCCCTCAACTACATCTCCGCTCTCGTCCTCCCGATGCAAGGCTTCCTGAACGTAATCGTCTACGCCATAACCTCTCAAACCGCCTGCCGCGAGCTCTTCAACGCTCTCCGCGGACGGGCCACCGTGCCATGGCGGCATCTCGTTGGGGAGGGAAGAGGAGGTTCCATGGGCTTGCAGATTATCCGTGGACGCAGAGGAGACGAGAAGTCCATGGGCGACCGTAGGAAGAGCTTCCACGTGTTGGAGAGTGGCGCTCGGACGAGCGAGGTCAGTGTGCCAGTCACGGCTCATACAGCCGGTTGAAAGTGGGAAAGAGGACTCGGTTGTGGATTGCTTGAGAGGTGAATTTGTTGGCTGGAAATGGGAGTTGGAGGAGACTCAGCGGCGGCGTTTTCAGAAATAATAACGGCTATTTTGATACCCAGGTATGATTTCGGTCTATTCGACCGAACCGGGTGGCATCATTTCAAGATCATCATAGCGTCACGAAAAATGGCGGAGCCGAATATTTGGTACCATGAGCTGGATTGGAAGACATGTACTTAGGATATATATTCAGACGACGACTTAACGAAAACAGGTTATCTACATCATGTCCGCAACAATATGAATCTAGCTGTTACAGTTCCTCATCTCGACGTTCAGCCCGTGATGATTCTTTCTGACTTCACCTCTTCTTCTCGGCACTCTTATTCCTCCCCCCTATTACCCCTTCCACGCACCGCAATTTTTCCATTGATAGACTGCGTTCCTCGTATCTCTCCGGAAATTTTCGCCACTTTCATGGGTAAATTATGGTGGGCGTATTGATAAGTCACACTGTGATAAGAGTATAAGGGACAACCTTCCCCATGAAAATACTAATATTTGCTTTAGTATGTTGGGCTCGCCGCCGTCTCTTATACCAATGCCGATTTATTGGATTGGTGACATTCTGTATGGTTTGATGCAGTGGAGAAAAGGAAGGATGCCAAAGAAATAATTGTGGGGAGCTGCTGTATGGGGATAATACAGCTGGCGAATATATATGGGTTTTTAAATCTAATCAAGTGTCCTCCTCCCATCCCGATCCCGCTTTCCTCTACTCGGAGTCTAATAGGCTCTGGACTGTCACAGCATGCTTCCGCACGTTTTGATTCTATGCTGTAGCACCTTCACCAACGACTGACACTTATACGATAGGGGCATATTGAGTCCAACGAAACCACTATACATGCATAAAGATCTGCTTTCTGCTCTTTTCGAGCAGCGATTCACTCCTCAACGTACCCGACGTGGTAGCTCATCCTAATACTTACCACACAATGTTTTCACGTATACCCCACTCGTCGAGGCTTCGGACCCCTTTCTCAACGCAACATCCACATTCATTTCGTAGCTTGCTCAATATCTCCTTCTTCTCATCGCTCGGATGTCATCAAAGCCGTTCCCTTTGATCTCTGAACAATTCTCTCGCGCACTCGTAATCCTCCGTGCCCGCTACGATGGAACATCTGACCCATATCCCTCACCACGCGATCGTCCCATGCTGTGCCCTCTTGAGTGATTGAATTTGGCCGCCTCGTGATCATGAGATCGGGCTTTGTCCTCGCTGTCCGTATGTTCTGCCTCCAGTATAACCCCGTCGTGTTCTGAAGTTCAACGGGGGCGGAACTGGAACACCTGATGACGTAGTCGTAATCCAATCCATAGCCGATTCGGTCATGTCGGGCTCCCGCAAGGCCTTTCTGTAGTCATTTGGTGAGAGGCATGGGTTTCTTATGATTCTGGGGGCTCCTGCTTCTTCCTCCGCTTTGCAGATGGATGGCTTCGAGTCTTGCTTTCAACAGCGGCATCCGGTTCGTCATCGATGGCGCCAGTACTCTTCTCCTCTTGCGCAGATTTGATGATGTTGTAAGCGACTTTTTCTATGTCCACGGCTGTGATAGTCTCCCCACTCTCTTCGCTCAACCTCTGCCGAAGACTCGTGGTTTTGTCGAAGATAGAAGCATATTCCTTAGCCGTGTATTTGATCTTGCGATTCGCATTGCCGTCATCCTCCATAGCCTTGCTCTTGCGTTTCTTGGTGTTATCGTCCACATCGGTCTGCCAATGCAGCCATCGGAAGAGCTCGTCGGAAAAGAAAGGGATGGTGATTGGATCGTAGCAGGAGAGAAGAAGGGAGGCGGTGGCGGGACCGATACCTTTCAGCTTGCTGAGTATGGCGATGGCTTTGCCAGGATTTGGGTTGTCTTCCATCAGAGAGAAGGCGGAGGAGGTCGTCTTTCGGACTTCCTCGACGGGATTGGAGGCGACGAGCTTGGCGAGACTAGGACGATAGGTGCCAAATTTGCTGTATCATCAAGATTTGATGTGAGTGCTGGATAGATATGTGGTTCTGCGCTGCTAGGAGACATACAGCTTCCATTCCACTAAGTTCTGCACTTCGGCCTTCTCCAGAAATGCTTCTCCGTCTTTCTTGCGTTGAACGACAGCCTCAGGGACATCTTTGTAGCGAAGCTCTTGGAGGCCTTGGAGCTTTTCAGCGAGCTTCTTACTTTCGAAGTCGTAGCCCGTTCGATGATTCTTGAAGTCCTCGTACGAGATCGAACTGGGAGCCAGCTTAGTATGCATATTTTCAGATTTGCAGTCGAGCTGACAAATGACGCGATTATATTTCGATGGATGTAGTCATTACCCCTGACGTGCTGAGCGCACTTCAAGCCAAGATCAACCCTGGTCCGCACCCCTGCTCCATCCCACGACATTGGCACAAGCAAAGCCATGTTCAACTTCGAAATCCAAGGAGCCTGAATCGGCCTCCCTCAGGAATAGCAACAAAGCCTTCTGGAAAGCGATGGCACCTCGGCCGTACCTCGTCCCTACCATGCCGCCCCTCGAAGATAAAAGGGGCCCTCCCCAAAATCTCATCGCGCTGTCATCTGAGCGAAAGCGCTCGGCCGACCTCCCTCGAACCACGGAACCAAGTCGGCGTCAAACGTTCCATATCCCTCAAGCATCCAGTCACCACCTCAACCTAGCCTTTAGCACGGCCTTTACCTGGCTTGAAAAGCTACCTAGCTTTGCAAAGCCGCCGCTGCATTCCATGATAGACATACAACGCATTGCCAACTGATGAGTCCATGCCACCACAACCGCAACATCGTCAAGATGTTGGTACGCAAACTCCTTGAGTCCCGCGGTCCCCGATTCCTTCGACGACTATGGGCGGCTTCAACCAACGCTGCCATGCCCGCAAGCCGCCCGCCTGCCATCCTCCCGTCCGATGTTCTTGTAGAGGAAGAAAAATTCCCTGGATACGAGCCCGAGCATTTCTACCCAGTGAACCCAGGCGACCTCTTCCACAACCGATATAAGATGTTGGCCAAGGTCGGATGGGGCACTTCTTCTACCGTATGGCTAGCTCGAGATACCCAACGGTATGTGCTCGCCTGCTTAAGCACTTGTCACGTTCATGTCTCACATCTATGCAGGTGGTGGTGGCAGTCTAACCGTTACGTCGTTCTGAAAGTGATTGCCTCTCGTTACATCGACCAAGATGCGGCGAAGCATGAGCTGAACAACGATAGACGCCTGAAGACAAACCCATCGCATAACGGCTTCCTATTTGTGAGAACTACGCTCGACATTTCCGAAGCCACCGGGCCAGATGACAGGCACTGTTGTCTGGTCTACGAGCCATTGAGAGAGCCTCTCTGGATATTTCAACGGCGCTGGGAAGACGGCAAATTGCCACCGAGCATTGTCAAGGTGTAGACGAGATTTCTCTTACAAGGACTCAATTATCTTCATTCCGAGTGTCACGTTATCCACACAGGTGGGTTTAAGGCTTTGCTCGACGTTAACGTATACTAAAACTCATTCCATAGATCTTAAGCCGGATAATATTATGATGAGATTCGAGGATCCATCTGTGGTCGAAGATTTCGTCCAAAAACAAGTCGAAAACCCCATGCCTCGAAAGATTAAAGATGGCCGAACAATCTATCTATCACACAATGATTTCGGACGACTAGAATCGCTCCGTGTACTACCGATAATAGCAGACTTCGGTCTAGCAGAGCTAGGAGATGGTCCCGAGCCTCTGAGGCACCCCATACAGCCTCCGTTTTACCATGCCCCAGAGGTCATATTGGGCACTGGCTGGACATACAGCGCTGACATTTGGAACCTCGGCGTGTTGGTGCGCTTTAGCCTCTCTCGTCAGCTACAGAGGAATTCTGCTAACCCCAGCGTGGCACGCAGACTTGGAACCTAATGGAGAACAAAGACTTGTTCAGACATATCCGTTCCAGCCAAGCCGCTTATGATCCTCGAGCACATCTTGCGGAGATGATTGCGTTACTGGGTCCTCCACCGGAAAGGCTCATTGTCCGAGAAATAAAGTGGAGCGAGGTCAAATGGAGCCATGCTGTTCCGAACGCAGAAGGCGAGCTTTGTCAAACCGCTCGCGAGTATTATGGAGGGCCTTTCTTCAACTTAGAAGGTATGCTTTGTTGAAATCGGCAAGGCTAACCCGCCGCTACCTGCAAAAGACTACAGTGCTAACCCTGACTTCCAGGTGAGTTCTTGTACAAAGACCTCATTCCCAGCACTTTCAACCTGTCGGACTCAGTTCTTTCCCTCAAAGGGGAAGACAAACAGCTCTTCTTTGATTTTGTGAGTCATATGCTTCAATGGTTGCCGGAAAAGAGAAAGACCGCCAAGGAGCTTCTCGAGCATCCGTGGCTGGTTCCGTGACTGGACGAATGACTACATTTCCTCAGGGACAAGAACCCCGCGCCTGATTGTTGCCTTGCATACAGGAGTGTGCGGATGCCTTCATCAAATACATAAAGCCGTCTCTAACCCTGAACCGTTGCCCTCCATCCCATACAGTTTAGTCCCTCTTCCCAAAACCCGCACGAAGAAGAGATAAAATAGTTTCCAAAACGTCGACTTTCTATTACCGCAAGCCATATACAGAGCTTCCTCGACTGCCGCGAGGGCGGCGAAGAACATCACATGGACCTTCAATGGTACCACACAGGATATAGATGCGGCATTAACGAGACCCCAACAAGCTCTTGATGCAGTACCCGAACTCGCCCAGAGGGTGGAGAAAGGCGTGATCAAGTGAGTACTCTTCGCGGATGTTTTGTATGCATTTGCGAGCAACAGGTGCCAATTCAACTTCAATATAAACTGGAGATACGCCTCCCAGCAAGCGCGGCGACGGCACCGTGGATCCTGATACATGTTAATTCAAGCCAGCGCCAACTGGCATGTGCCTTTTGGCCTGGTGGTACAATCCTCCAGATCCGATTCACATTTCAGGTGTACTAGGCAAGGGGAACCTGAAGGGATCTAAGAGGGCCATATCCTTCTAGAGAGTGCAGATTTGGTATTCTCCAACGAGAAATACCAACCAATCTGTGTCCTCTTATCCGGCACTCAAGCGGCAAAATCGTTTTCTGCACAACCAGCAGCTCATGTACCAACGCATCAACAGGCATCAGACTGGGTGTGGAATGGTTTCGAGTGGGTCTTGCATGTCGTTATTGCTCGCCGCGTGATGCAATCAATGCAAACCAATGGCCTTGGCACTTAGATTCCAAGAGCGGAGGTTATCTACTGCTGCAGCAAAGGAGCAATGCGAAGAGATAGCGGCAGAGGTCTACTGCGTGGACGATCATACTGAACGGCTTGGAGCATGGCTAGAAAAGCGGCGGGTTGCTTAGTAAGGCGATTTCCCGTCAACGAATTCACGGGCTAAAACGACGTCATTACCTTATTGTTTCCTTGAGCCTCAACTTGCGATAACCCTCATCTTCTTCTGTTATCTCCCCTAACCCGTACAACATCTACGCCATTCATGCTAGTACCTTGATTTCGTCGACTTCGATCTTCTTTAATAGCGCAGAATGACGATCTCTTCCATGGCCCTTAGCATCTGCCACGCAGAATCGAAGAAAGCCACGTTCTCATCCTCCATCTTGACTAGATACACCAGCATCAACAACCAGCGCCCGGACCCCATGTTTCAGACGCAGCCAAGCAAAGCTACGACATTGGTACCCAATCCCCAACTGTGAATCTTTTCCCCCGACGTAGAATTCTCCGAAGACCGTAGTCGTAGTGTCTTGGCCCTCCCACAATTGAGGTCCCTTATACAACCTGGACCGGTCTGATATCATGGCAAGTGCCGAGAACGAGCAGCACTACTAAAACGCTAATGCACCCCGCAAAACGCCATCTCCATTACCCCTGACAAGCCATCGCAATGCCAGTGCCAATCGTTTCCGCCAATCACATAATCCTTGGCAAATCTTCAAGCTAACAAGATCTTGATACCAGGCTTGAGATCCTGTTCCTAACTTCCTACACACCATCTCTCTCAGGCAAGAGAAAAAACAAAATTTCTGCCCCCCTTTCCCCCCTTCTCACACCCATCCTCTCTCCGCGCCTACACATAATCCCACTTCTACATCTCGCTTCAACCGCCAAATCCAACCACTCGAACCCCCCAACAAAAACAGCGGTCTAAAAATCAGCGTAGAAAGCACATAAGCGCCCACGCGCCATTCGCACGCCACACGCCTCTCAGCCGAGATTTATCCCGTCCTGCGCTTGGACGATCCTACCTTAGTCCCTGCTTTGCGGGCGGTTTTTCTTCCCTTTCTTTTTTTTTTTTCCCTTCCCGTTCTTGCGCACCGTGCGTTGGTTTTTTTCTGGCTTTGTCGGGGGTAATGGAGAT
>QQTW01001386.1_pt1 | contig 16903 bp, 15 predicted proteins | sample 1904831 | NCBI WGS metagenome assembly QQTW01 (sample SAMN09435610, study PRJNA476489) | Subsurface metagenome, whole genome shotgun sequencing project. | reverse complement strand
CCTGAAACATCCGAACACCCTGCTGTCGCTCGGCCACAGCAACGCCACCTACAAACAGGCAACGGACGCCCTGAACAGCGGAATGATACCGCTGGCGACGCATTTATACAACGCCATGCGGGGTTTTGAAAGTCGCGAGCCGGGCGTGGTCGGAGCGGTGTTCGACCATCCGTCCGTTCGGGCGAGCATCATCGCCGACGGTTACCACTGCGACCCGGCCACCATTCGCATTGCGCATAAACTACTGGGCGAAAGGCTGTTCCTAATCTCAGACGCTCTGTTTGCCAGTTCGCCCGGACAAGAGCCACCCCGACCTGATTTCACGCTCGGTGAGTTCGTGGTTCATTACGAACCAGACGCTAACGGTCCGGGCCGCTACGTCAATAACGAAGGGAAACTGGCGGGGTCGGCCCTGACGTTGATCGACTGCGTCCGGCTGTGCGTGCAGAAGGCGGGCCTGTCGTTGACCGACGCGCTACGGATGGCAACGGCGATTCCGGCGGAGGCTATCGGGATGGACAATCAGTTGGGTAGAATTCAGCCGGGTTACGTGGCGAACCTGGTCTGGTTGGATAAAGCACTACTGGTGAAGCAGGTTTGGCGGGCTTAGTTACGCCGGTACGTTGTTAGCTCGTCCTCCCCTACCCGTTCCCGGCTTACCAAATGCCCGCGAACCGTTGGTGCACTTATCCCTGTATAGATCATCGTCTGGCTCCGAAACACGCGCATTTCATCCCACAGTCCGGCGTCCATGAATGAGTTCAGCAGGGTTGTTCCGCCCTCTACCAACACCGACTGAATGCGTCGTCCGTGCAGGTCGGCCAGTAGTTGGGGTAGAAATGGCTTATCGGGGCTAAGCTGAACGTACGACGTCTGTCTGACGGTTTCCGTCCTGATAAAGTTATAGCCCAGCGTCGGTTGCGAGCCGTCGAACAGGTTCAGATTATGGTCCAGACGAAGTTGTTTGTCAATGACGACGCGCAACGGATTACGTCCCGGCACGAGCCGCACGTTCAGGCGGGGGTTGTCGGTGCGGGCGGTGTTGGTGCCCACCATGATCGCGTCTTCTTCGGATCGCCACCGGTGCACTAACCGCTGCGCCAGCGGGCCGCTGATTTGCACCGGCTGGCCGTTTTCTCCCGCAATGTAGCCATCAGTCGTTTCGGCCCATTTCAGGATGATGTAGGGCCGTTTCTGCTCGACCAACGTAAAAAACCGGGCATTCAGTTGTCGCCCTTCATCGGCCAGCAACCCTATCTCAACCGGAATACCAGCCCCCCGGAGTTTAGCAAAGCCGCTGCCCGCCACCAGCGGAAACGGATCGTCGTTGCAACAGACGACCCGGCCGATGCGTTTTTCAATCAGTAAATCGGCGCACGGCGGCTGCTTGCCGTAGTGCGAACACGGCTCCAGCGTGACATAAGCCGTGCTCTCGGGCAGCAGATGCATGTTTTGGGGTTGTACCGATGCAATGGCGTTGCGCTCGGCGTGGGCCTCGCCGTAACGCTGATGCCAGCCTTCGCCCAGAATACGCTGCGTCGCGTCGTGAACGATCACGCACCCCACTATCGGGTTGGGGCTGACATAGCCCCGGCCGAGGGTCGCCAATTCGAGGGCGCGACGCATGAATACAGTTTCCAAATCTTTAGTTTTACGCAAACATACATGACCCCGACCAAATGGCTACCGCCAAACCGCTGTATGAACGGCTGAGCAAGAATATTACGGCTTACCCGCCCGAAGAAGCGCGCGAAATGGCGTTTATGATGCTCGACCACTATTTCGGCCTGCGCAAAACCGATGTGCTGACCGACAAACCCCTGCCGCCCAACCGCACCGAACCCGACTGGTTCAAAATTCTGGAACGCCTGAACCGCCAGGAACCCATTCAGCACGTCATAGGTACGACGATCTTTTGCGGTTTGGAATTTGAGGTGTCGCCCGCCGTGCTGATTCCCCGGCCCGAAACTGAAGACCTCGTCCGGCTCATCATGCACGACTTCGCCGACCGCACCGACGACGTGCCCATCGTGGACATCGGCACGGGCAGCGGCTGCATCGCTATTACGCTGGCGCGGTTTCTGCCCCAATCGGTCGTCACGGGTTGGGATGTGTCGGAAGAAGCTCTCACGCTGGCCCGGCGCAATGCCCAACACCTCAACGCCGACGTTACTTTCGCCATTCAGGACATCCTGAATGTTTCCTCCAATTTTGCGAAACGATTCGACTGCGTAGTGAGTAATCCGCCCTACGTGACGCGTTCCGAAGCGGCCGGGATGGACCGCAACGTACTGGATTATGAACCGGGTCTGGCCTTATTCGTGGAAGACAGCGACCCGCTGGTGTTCTACAAAGCCGTCGCTGATTTCTGCGTCCGCCACCTGACGAAAGACGGGGCTTGCTACGTTGAGATCAATGAACGTTTCGGGGAGGCCACGCGGCAGGTGTTCGCCGAACGGGGTTTTGACACGATTCAGGTCTACAAAGACATTCACGGTAAAGACCGGAGCATCCGGGCCACGTTTTAACCTATGCAAGCCACCACCTCATTTACCTACCATGCCAAAATCCGCGACGTGTTCGCCGAGATGAGCCAGGTTGTGGTGGGGCAGGACCGGCTGCTCAACCGGCTGCTGATCGGGCTGTTTACGGGAGGCCACATCCTGCTCGAAGGCGTTCCCGGATTAGCCAAAACACTGACTATCAACACGCTGGCTAAGGTACTGGAACTCGATTTTCAGCGTATCCAGTTCACGCCCGACCTGCTGCCCGCCGATTTGATTGGCACGATGATTTTCAACCAGAAAACCAGCGAGTTCGAAGTGAAGCAGGGGCCGATTTTCGCCAATCTGATCCTGGCCGATGAGGTCAACCGCTCACCCGCCAAAGTGCAGGCGGCCCTGCTTGAAGCCATGCAGGAAAAGCAGGTGACTATTGGCGAGGAAACCTTCATACTGGATCGTCCGTTTCTGGTGCTGGCCACGCAGAATCCCGTGGAGCAGGAAGGCACCTACCCGCTGCCCGAAGCGCAGGTCGACCGGTTTATGATGAAAGTGTTCGTCGATTACCTGAGTAAAGACGACGAATTGGCCGTGATGCGCCGGATGTCGAACATGAACTTCGACTACGAGGTGCAGCCCGTGCTGGGCAAAGAAGACCTGGCCGCCATTCGCGACGAAATCAACGGCATCACCATTTCCGAAACACTCGAACGCTACATCATCGAGCTGGTGTTTGCCACCCGCAAACCCCTGGACTACAACCTGCGCGACGAAGCCCGCTACATTCAGTATGGCGTATCGCCCCGCGCCAGCATTAACCTGAATCTGGCCGCCAAAGCCCTCGCCTACTTCGACCGGCGCGATTACGTTCTGCCCGAAGACATTAAAGAAGTGGCCCCGGACGTGTTCAATCACCGCGTCATGCTCAATTACGAAGCCGAAGCCGACGGCGTAACGACGTTGCAGGTGATCGATTCCATTCTGCGGAAGGTCGCCATCGGCCGATGAACCGGCGATGGGCGTGACGTTGTTTTGGCGGTATGAAGCAAACCCTCATTTTCGGACTCATCGCGGTGTTGCTGGCCGGGGGTATCTGGCTCTACGGCAGTTATTTCGGCACCTCACGTCCACCCCACCGCCGACCGGCCGATGCTACCTCACCCAGTAACCGACGCGTCGAAAAAACGGATTCCGAATGGCGCGACGCCCTGACCCGATCCCAGTACAACGTCATGCGCGACCGGGGGACCGAGTGGCCCAACAGCAGCCCGCTCAACCGCGAACATCAGGCGGGCACGTATGCTTGCGTGGGTTGCCGCAACCCGCTCTTTTCTTCCCAGACCAAGTTCGAGTCAGGCACGGGCTGGCCGAGCTTTTATGCGCCTATCGTCCCGAACGCTGTCTACACCGAACCCGACGGCAACCGTACCGAAGTCCGCTGTTCCGTCTGCGATGCGCACTTAGGCCACGTTTTCAACGATGGTCCCGACCCAACGGGTCTGCGTTACTGCATGAACGGGGTGGCGCTGGGGTTTGTAGCTGTTAAATAACCTTAACGCTGTATCTGCACGTTGAGTAGTTCCTAATTTGCTGCCAACATCAGAACTACTCCTTTGTCTGCCAGATGAAATACGCGCTTGTCTGTACCCTTATTTTATTCATGTTTACCGCCTGCCGCGAACCAAAAAGCCCAGTCGTCACCAACGCACCAGGCTTTCGGGTCATCCACGCCGTTGACTCAAGTCGAATCTACAAACCAAACAGCCCCACCAGCGATTACCTGCATTTTCGTCCCCTCGACATTGACCTTTGGTATCCGGCCCAAGCAAATGATAAAGATTCGATATTGACCTTCGGCGACGTGTTTGGACTCCTTGAAAGTCGGGCAAACTACTACACTGCGTCTACGGTTGGAAAGGGTATTACCAACAAGTATGCAGCCTCCTTCTGCGAGGGGTTTAAGTGTTCACAACCAGAAACACTATTACGATTTAAAACCAGTACGCGTAGAAATGCGGCTGCCACGCCGGGACGTTTTCCGCTGATTCTGTACTTAGCCAGTTACAACGGCATGTCATACGAGAATACCGCCCTGCTGGAGCGTTTGGCCAGTCAGGGTTATATCATCGCGTCGATCAGCTCGATTGGTAGCTGGCCGGGCGACATGACCATGAAGCGAAAAGACCTCATGGAGCAAGTTCGGGACGCGGCCTTTGCGCTCACGCTGCTCAAACAACGCGCTGATATTGATTCGACCCGAATCGGCGTGGTAGGATATAGTTGGGGCGGATTGGCGGGGGCGGTGCTGGCAGCCAATCGAACCGACATCGACGCGCTCGTATCGCTCGACGGTTCGGAGTTTCACCAATATGGCACCGATAAACAGGAAGACGCCGACTTTGACGAGACAAAAAATGCCTTACCGAATCGGTCTATTTCAACGCCTTATCTGCGATTGGAAAGTGGCAGGGACAAAGCAATTCGGTTGAAGCAGGTCTATAACTTTTCGGAAAAGCTGAGCAAACCCGGTCGGATTTTTAACGTCGATTCAGCCGCTCACGAAGACTTCGGCCATATACCAACGCTGGTCCGACAATCGGGCGGGTGTGCCACCACGCGGACATACGACGTGATTGGTAAACTGACAACCGCCTTTTTAGCAGATTACTTAACCGGAAAAACCGGCCAATTTGATACCAGCCTGAAAGCTGAATTGAACAACACGGTCCGACTAAGGCTGTAGTTCCTTGCCTGCTGCCGACTAATTTATCAATTGTAACGTAAACCCAATCAACACATCCTCGCCCGACAGCGGCTTGTCGAAACTCTAAATAATTTGAATTTCACCGTTGGCGCGAAAGATGTGCGTCGTTTCAGTTTTGGGGTCGATCAGCCAGGCTAACCGGCAGCCGTTAGCCACCCAGACGTCGGTCATTTTAGTTTTTGTCGCGTTGAGCGAATCACTTGGAGAGAGCAACTCAATGACGAAATCGGGACAGAGGGGTGGAAACTTATCCTGTTCCCGTTCGCTGAGTGCTTCCCAGTATTCGTGGCTTACCCAGGCAACATCCGGCGACCGAGTGCTTCCGTCTGGCAGGTCGAAAGCAGTTGAAGAGTCAAAAACACGGCCAAGCTTAGCCTGACGGTTCCAGATAATGACATCAGCATTTATTTCGGAATTTCGCATTCCGGTTTTTCCTCCCGTATTGGGCATAGCGATGATGCGTCCGTCGGGTTCACGCTCGAATTTGTAGGTGGGGTTATCCTGGCAGAAGGCGTAGAAATCATCACGCGTCCTGATTTGCTACACCCGTACCGAAAGCAACGCGGGTTCATTGGGTATGAATGCCGGGGCAGGGGCTGACATCGTCTGCATAATTCTATTACGTGATCTACTCAAATATACCCAATCAGAACTGGAAATAGATGAACTGGTTAGACGAGAAGACGCCGAACAGATACGTCACGAACGTGATCACCACGAATAGCACGGCGAAGCGGGCGGTGTTGACCGTGGGAATAGTGAGGTAGAAATATTCTTTCACCAACAGAAATGTGATTAGGGCCACGCTAAACCACATTTCAACCGTGTTCAGGGGACTGTCGATGCGCTCCAACGGCGATAGTGTGGCGATTCGGCCCAGAATTAGAAACGCGTCATCTACGGTGCGGGCGCGGAAAAACACCCACGTCAGCATAATCAGCACGAAGGTGAACAGTACGTTGCCCACCACCCGCAGCGGTGAATTATCGGCGGGTGCACCGATACCGGCTTTTGCCGTTCCGGTCGGTGGTGCCAGCAGACCCAGCCGGGTTAGGAGTTTGTCGCGCAGGACGGCTAAGATTTGGTAGAAGCCGTTCAGGCCGCCCCAGATCACGTAGGTCCAGTTGGGACCGTGCCAGAGGCCACTGGCCAAAAACACGATCATCATGTTGGCGTACTGCCGGACTTCACCCCTGCGGTTGCCGCCGAGGGGAATGTAGAGGTAGTCGCGGAACCAGGTCGAGAGCGAAATGTGCCAGCGTCGCCAGAACTCCGATACCGACTGGGCAATGTAGGGTGTTCGAAAGTTTTCCATCAGCGAGAAGCCCATTACCCGCGCGGCCCCGATGGCAATATCAGAATAGCCCGAAAAGTCGCAGTAAATCTGGATCGTGTAGAAAAACGTTGCGGCCAGCAGCGTCAGGCCATTGTGCTGGCTGGGGTCGGCGTAGGCGTAGTCGACGAGCAGAGCTAAGCGGTCGGCGATGACGAGCTTTTTAAACAGCCCGAACGCCATCTGCATCAGCCCGGCTTTCACGTTCTCAGCGTCGTAGGGAAACGTTTTGTGAAACTGGTAGAGCACGTTCTGCGGACGCTCGATGGGCCCAGCCACCAACTGCGGGTAGAACATGACGTAGAGCGCATAAATCCCGAAGTGTCGCTCGGCTTTCTGGTTTCCCCGGTACACCTCGATGGTGTAGCTCATGGCCTGAAACGTGTGGAACGACAACCCGACGGGCAGAATACTTTTGTTGTCCTTAAACGACGAAATTCCACTTTCGCCAAAGACGTGTAGCACCTTGACAAAGAGCCGATTGCCTACGCTGAATACCTGATCGGCCACCTCCGGCATGTGGAACTGCGTGAACAGCCACGACACGTTTTCGGTGAAAAAGCCGAGGTATTTAAAAAACGCCAGAATGCCGAGATTAGAAATCAACGACAGAATCAGCAGCCACCGCCGGGCCGGACCCGTGGTTTTGGCGATCCAGATACCCGCTGCGTAGTCAATGACGATGGTCAGGAACAGAATCAGGATGTATTCCGGCTTGAGGACCATGTAGAAGTAGCAACTCGCCACCAGCAGCAGAATCCACCGCCCGCGCCACTTCAGGCCGAAGTAGGTGAGCGTAACGACAATAAAGAAAAGTAAAAACTGAAGAGAATTAAATAACATGCAGGCAGGGAATGATCGTCGTGCAAAAGTAGTACAGCGTATTTGAGTGTTTAGGTGTGTACGTGTTTGCGTGCCTTTGTTTCACTCAAACACTCCTACACCCAAACACACTACGTTGCCGTCCTGAGCGACCTCGCGGCCCGGAACGCAATGTAGACAAAGCCGCTTACCAGGAACAGTTCGAGGGCGTACTCGACCCGGTAATCGAGTCGGTGGAACTGATCGAAATTATAATGAAACGGCTGGCCGATGCGCCACCAGAACGACGGGTGAATGGCCGCAGCCATGTTGAAAAAAATCAGCCCGACGCACGCCCATTGCTTCCTGAAGTCGATCAGGGTGAATACCAGCGGCAGCATGAACAGATAAGCGTAGTTACTGATGGCGTTGTGCTGCACCACCGTCGTCAGGCTGAACACCAGCACGTAGAGCAGCGCCACCGCCCGAGGCCGATCACCGGTCCGCATGGTCAGCACGGTGCCCACCGTCACCAGCATGGTCAGCAGCAGACCCGCGTAGTTTTCGATTTTCACAGTCCGGTTAATGGCTTCGCCAATGAACGGGGCCAGCACCGACCGGATGTTGGGTGCTTTGAGGTAGGTGCCTTCTTCGAGCGGCTGGGTGATGAACAGCAGACCCGTTTTCCAGTAGAGAAAGACCAGTACGGGTAATCCCAGCACAAGGCAGCCTGCCATAAACTGAACTTTATTTTTGGCTAAGAAAAAGAACGGCACGAACAGCAGCACGAAAACGGCTTTGGTTGACAGCAATCCCAGTCCAAACCACAGCCCCGCCCGGAGCGAATTTCCCGCGGCCACGGCCTGCCCCGCCAGCAACGCAAAAATCCATAGGCTGACGTCCTCCTGACCGCTCATCACGCAGAACACAAAAGGCACTGGCAGCAGGTAATAAAACAGCGTCCTGAACAGCCGCTGTCCCCGCGGCTCGTGGTTATAGTTGTTGCGGTAGGTGAGCCAGACCGCCAGTGCTTCCACCACGGTCATCGTCAGAACAACCGTGCGGGTGCTGTTCCAAAGCCAGAGCGGACCGGCTAAATAATAGCCAAAGAAAGGGGAGTAGGGACAGTACACATCGCGGTACATCACCTCACCAAGTCCGGCTTTAATGGCAATCGGGTAGTAGTAGTCCCGCACGTCGGACTGCGGTTCGTAGCTCAGCAGGACGTAAATACCCAGAAACGGTAGCAGCCGCAGCACAAACCAGAACACAAACAGCCACGGTCCCGGCGTCTCCAGCCGGGTCTCTAACCAGGTGCGCCGGTAAAGCGCGGCCAGCAGCAGTAATCCGAGAATGAACGAGACGGCTGACTTGGCGAAAACGATGAACATGCGCTGGCGTGAAGGGGCAAAAACAACTCAGGCCAACGAAATCGGCGAGACCACTCCGGTGCACTGCTCCTGCCCGGCGGTTACCCGTATCTGGTTCAGAATCACCCGCAGCAAATAAACGAAAATACCGACTTCCACGCACTGAATGCCATAGTCCGCCCATTCGGCAGCGCCGTTGATGAGCGACCAGCCGTTGTAAAGTTCCTGCCGGTTGTAAATGACCGACAGAATAGGCTGCGTAACCGTCAGCACGTTGAGCAGCACAAAGGCGGGCCACGCCCGCTTGCCGTGCTCAGTCGACAGCACCACGAAAACGAACGGCAGCGTGTGGGTGAACAGGTAAAAACCCGGCGAACTCGGCAGACACAGCATGAACAGCGCGAACGTGAACACGTACAGCAGGGGCAGCAACTGCCGGTAGCCCACCGACCGGAACCGGTGACCCACCAGCGAGGCCCCACCGATGGTTGCCAGCAGCCCCGCCCAGTTGAGGTAGGTCAGCGGCACCTGCTCGAAGTAAGTGCCCAGCACGGGCCGCAGGATACTGACGAGGTTGGGCGTCATGGGCAGCGACGAATGCTGAATGGGCATCAGAAAGTCCATGCCCACTAAACCGTACAGAATCAGCAGACTCGGCAAACCCACCAGCAACAGTCCGGCCACGTACTGAAGCCGGTTGGGAACGATGAAAAACAGCGGAATCAAAAAGACAATCAGCATAAATTTGATTACCAGCATTCCCACGCCCCACAACACACCCAATCGAAGACTGAGCCGACGGCCCTGCGGCAACGCGAGCGACAGCAGGCAGAATCCCCACATCCAGATGTCCTCCTCGCCACTCAGCACCATAGCCACAAACGGCAGCGGCAGTAGGTAATACAGCACAAACCACACCACCGGTGCATCGACGCCCAGGCGGTAGCGACGCAGGGTGGCACTGGCGATCACGAACTCCATTACGGCCATGAGCAGAATCAGCACCCGCGCGTTGTGCCACAACAGCAGTGGCAGGCTGATGAGATACCCGAACAGGGGGGCGTGGTAGGACAGAAAATCGCGATAAACGAGTTTACCCTGTAGGGCGGCTTCCGCTTTGCGATAAAAAAATTCGACGTCGCTGCGCGGCTCCTGGTTGAGCAGCACGTAGACGCACAAAAACGGTACTAACCGCAGCAGCACGAACGCCGTGTAGGTAGTGATGCGCTCGTTACGTTGCAGAAGGGGGCCAACCCGCTGGCGATTAGCGAACAGAAGCAGCACGGCAACCCCCAGGCCAACGGCGATAATTGTTTTAACGATAGACGTGGTATCGAACGAGATCATAGACGAGTCCGGTAAATCTAATCAGATAATAGATACACTACTAAGTAACGGGCTGAACGAAATTGGTCGGCAGTAACTGTCAGGCACACAAGTTGATTGATCGGCCACATTTTTGATGCCACAGATCACAGGAGTACTTTTTTACCGTATTGGTTGGACTGATTCAGGTTGTGGCATTACCCGGTTGGCTCCCGAGATCAGTTGACGCTCCCGCTCCCGAATTACTTCCCGCACCACGTAGAGCGGGCGTCCTTTGGTCTGGAAAAATATGCGCAGCACGTATTCGCCAATCATACCCAGCGCAATCAACTGAACGCCACTGAACAGGATAATCACGAACAGCAGGGCCGTGAAGCCCTGTGGCACGTCGCCGTACACGAATTTTTTAACGAGCGTCTGGATCAAATACAGCATGGCTACGCCAAACGTGATCATCCCCAGCCGCGTGACCAATTTGATGGGGTATTCGCTGAAGTTGAAAATGCCGTTATACGCCAATCCGCGCAGCATCTTGAACGAATACTTCGACTCCCCGGCCTGGCGGGCGTCGCGCTCGTACTCAACGCCAATTTGCCGGAACCCAATCCAGCTCCGCATCCCGCGAATGAAACGGCTCTCTTCGGGCATCTGACTCAGCACGTCGGCTACGCGTCGGCTGATGAGCGAAAAATCACCACTGTCCAACGGAATTTCGACGTAGGAGATGGAACGCATCAGCCGGTAGAACGTCGAATAGGCAACGCGCTTAAACAAGCTCTCCTTCCGCTTCTTCCGAACGGCATACACCACGTCGTAGCCTTCACCCAGTTTGGCGTAGAAATCGGGCAGCAGTTCGGGGGGGTCCTGCAAATCGCCGTCGATGATAAACAGGGCTTCAGTGGCGCGGGCAACGGCCATGCCCGCCGTCAGCGCGATCTGGTGGCCGTAGTTACGCGACAGGAATACGCAATGGTAGCGGCCGTCGGTCAGGGCTAATTGCTGCATTAATGCGGCCGTGTCGTCGCGACTTCCGTCGTCGATCAGCACCACCTCAATGTGGAGGGGCAACGAACCCATGACGGTATTCAGCCGGGCAACGAGGTGCGGGAGCGACTCGGTTTCGTTATACAGCGGGGCAACGATGGAAATCTGCGGGTCTGGCAAAGCGGTGCTAACGAACGGTTGAGGACAGGCAAAAGTACGCTTTTTTGGTTTTGAGCAGCACTGGGCATCACTTTCTTAGCGGATCGTAATTTGTCGGTTACTGAAGCGAATGGGCTGGGTTTGGCCCGGCAACGCGTCGCGCGTCCGTGACGACGGACCGCTATCGCGGACCAGCGACGCGTCGCGCGATGGTGTCAGGATGCCGACCCGGTAGGTACCCGGTGCCAGCACGGGGTTGATGACCTCGGCCCAGATCGTGCGGACGGGACGCCCCCCGTAGAATGCGCTGGGCCGGAAACCCGACTCCGAGGGAAACAGGTACGTTCGCTGGTCGGACTGCACCACCACGGCGGCCTGACCAACGGGTTGCGGCAGGGCATCAAAATCAGTTTCGACAATGTAATCGTACCCGCCCCCGCGCATTGTCAACGCCAATGCCGAGTCCACGACCACCGAAGCCGATGGTCTCAGCAACGCTTCGTAGGGCGTAAAATACCCGTTGGGATAGTGGTACATGCTCCGTTTTACGGTCTCCTGCATCACCCGGCGCACCATGTCGGCGAAGGGCGATCCCCACTGTGGTCCCAGGCCGATATCGTTATGTTTCTGGTTGTAGGCAAACGTCAGCAGCATTTGCTTTCGGAGGGCGATCTGGGGCCAGTGCAGCCCATAGGAGATTAGCCAGACGACCACGCCCATCACCAATCCGGTGCTCATCCATCGACGCAAGACTATCCGCGACCGAAATTCGCTCAGGCCGTTGAGATAGACAAGCACCGTGAGCAACGCCGGATAGATCATGTAGTTGCTCACCAGCATGACGCCGTAGCCAAAGCGGGGCCGCAGAAAGGCGACAATAGCCGCATTGACGAACAGAAAGGCGTAGCAGCCCGTGAAAAAATACCGACGACGCTGCTGCGCCGGGTCGGTGAGCCGGTGGCGGGACCAGAGCGGCCAGTTCATCCGCCACAACAGCCAGACCACCGTCGGCACCAGCACTACTCCGAACAGCGTGGGCAGGATGCTCCGCCGGACAATATCAACGTCGTTAACGGGTAGAAAGTCGAACAGCGCCCCGATAAACGTGAAGAACGCAGCGACGACGATGTGGGGTGATTCCAGAAAAAACGAAACGCTGCTACCGTTACCCTGCGAGTTCTGAAAATCGTGGAAATAAAAAATAATCGTGGCCACGCCAACGCCAGCCCACAGCCCCAGCCGACGCCAGTGCCGCGCCAGGACCAATACCACCGCCCCAGCCACCCAGCCAAAGAGTCCGTTGCTCATCGACAGTGACGCCAGAACTTGCAACCCCATTGCCCCGACGAACCGCTCCGTTCCACCACCCGACAGCAGGTATATGGCGGACAGCGTGAGGAAAATAACGACCTCGTGCTGCAAACCCGTCAGTGCCCACAGGCTGGTGAGGTAGTACTGAGGTTGCCAGAAAATGAAGCAGACCGGCGCAAACGCCAGCAGCGGCAGGTTCATAGGCCGAAACACGCGGTAGAGCAGCGCGAACGTGCCGAACAAAAAACCAAACGCTACGAAAATAAGCCACCGAAAGTTGACTTCCCCCGTCAGAAACCGCATCAGAACGGTGATGAGCTTGGCGGTCAGAATCCGGTGTTCGTTGTTGGGTCGCAGCAGCCAGTCAATTTTTTCGGCCAGTGTGGTGGCATCGCTGTAACCGAGAATAAAACTGAGAAACGCGTCCATGTCGTCCACCCACGGCACATTAACGGCGTAGGTTAGCACCAGCAGCCCGTAGCACACAATCGGAACAGCGATCAGCAACGGAGCTATCCGGCGCAGCCAGGCAGCAACGGGTTTAGCAGACAGGGCAGCGGACGTCAGCATCAATGATTTATAGTTAAGTTTCACCCGGCATCCCGGTACGTCCGGTGAATCCGGTATAGTTCATACCACATCTTGAATACGTAGCCCGAACTGATGCGCGAATCACTCTGCTCAATCCACTGCCGCAGCGGTACTTCGGCAACGTGGTTGGGAACATCGCTCCGGCTGTGCTGCCGAATCAGCCGCGCCAGCAGCTCCACATCGAACAGCCACGGACTGATGAACGGCTCCTGAAACAGTGTCGGCACCACCCCACGCCGAAACAGCTTGGCTCCGCACTGGGTGTCGTACACGGGCAGTTTCAGAATATTGCTGATGAACGTGGCTATTACCCGCCCAACGTAGTGACGAAACGGATCGCGCCGGATGTCGGCCCCCAGAATTTTTACCCGCGACCCCATTGCGAGGTCGAGTGCGGGTTTGTGGTCGAGCGTAATCTGCAAATCAGCGATGGCGTCGAGGGGCGTGGCTAAATCAGCGTCTAAATAGCCCAAATAATCGACCGGCTGGTTGGCGCAGTGGAGCATTCCCGCCCGCACCGCTCCCGCTTTGCCCTGATTCTGGTCTAAATGCAGCACGTCGATTTGACGAGGCTGTTCCCGCTTCAAACGCTCCAGCACGGCGCGGGTATCGTCGCGGCTCCCGTCGTTCACGAAGCATAGGCTCACCGTCGGCACCCGTTGCAGGTAGGCCAAAAACACATCGGCGGGGAGCCGGGTGGCTTCGTTGTAACACGGAATAATCATGCAGACAGACGACATGCGGGCGTTAGTTGGCGGAGGTAATTACGGCAGACGGAGCTGACACAGCCGTGGACAGCGTGGAATCAAGGATAATAGCTTTGTGTCCGTAATACCCCGACTGACAGCGATTCCACCAGTGGGTTCGTTCGGGGCGGATATCTTCGACGAACAGGCTCGGCGGATACACGCTGATGGGAGCCAGCCGGAGCGTATCGGCCGGTGACTGAAGCAGCCGGTGGCGTTCGCTCATCTCCCGGTCATACTGAGCAGCCCGGCCACCCAGCAAATCCGTGTACAGTTGTTTCAGCGAGGTGCTGAACGCAATGCTGCCGATAAACCAGATTCCCGTCAGCGCAAGCACCGGCAGAGACAACGGCCGTAACCCGGTCAACAACACGCTGGTTTGGCTGCGTCGCTCAACCGCATCGGCCGGTACGCCGGAGCGGGACCGCGCAGCAGCCCACACCGTAAGCACGAAAAACCAGCCCAGTGTAAAGAAAATGAACAACACGTTCATCGTTCGGGCGAAGGGCGGCAGGCCGATACCGTAGTAGGACGGAAAGATGGTAGCCGCCAGCAGCCCGACGTAGACTACCGTGAGCAGCCCGGCGGGAAGATCGAACAGGTGGGCGTTAGGGCTACCCGGCCGGGCAATGCGCCGGGCCATTGGCCAGAACAGCACCGACAGCGGCAGGATGGGTGTTTTGAGAAGCCACTCCCCTACCGACCGCGCCAGCCAGCCAAACGACGCCCCCAGCGAGGTCACCAGATCGCCACTGTTGGGGTTGCCGCCCATGCGAACGGCGTTACCCGGTGCCCGAAACAATAGCCAGGTCGACACCAGTGCCACCACGACCAGAAAGATCAGAAACGGATCGAACGTCCGCTGAAACACCAATCGGTAGCCCGCAATGGTCAGCAGCAGCAGCAGAAGCAGAATCAGGTTGGTTTCGCCGGAGCCGATGCTGGCAAAGACCAAAAATCCCGCCCACACCACCGTCAGCCGCTTTTCCCAGTTAGTGGGTTGCCGATACCAGCGCAGCATAACGGCCAGCAGGTAGATTGTCAGCACGGTGGGGACGGTGTAGGTGGCGATGGCAGCCGTCCAGAAGAACGCTTCCACGACGCTTTGCAGGGCCAGCACGATCAAAAAAAACAGGACACCGGTCGACAGTAAACGCGTCCTGAATGACTCGCCCCGGAGCAGTTCGCTCACTAACGTAAACAGCGACGAGATCAGAGCCGTGACGGCGAGGGCGGGAATAAGCCGAAAGCCACCGTACCAATCCCACACGAGCGGATTGGCATGAACCAGCATATTGGAGAAGTAGCGGCCCGTCCAGCCGTTGTAATAATAGCCCTGAGCGGGCCAGAAACCGTAGCGCACGGCGGTATCGGCAAAACAGTAATCGTCGGCCGCCGACGGATGGTTGAAGAACGACAGGCAGAGCAGCGGGACAACGGCCAGTAAAAACAAAAAAACGGCCGTTGCCTCTGCAAGTCGCCCGGTAAACGGTTGTTTCATAGTGTAACACCCAGCCAGGTGGCCCGGTGTGAATGGTTAATCGGGCAAGCTACGAGAAGGAGTTTTGGGTGTGTAGGCGTGCTTAAATGCGTACGTGTTTGTTTCACACACTGAACCGCCGAAAAACTCATACCCTAAAACACCCGTAAACTTAAACACTTCTCTACACGACTCCCGTCGGCGTCGGGCTGCTCAGCCGTTGCAGCATTGGATACGCCAGCACGGCCAGCAGGATCACAAGCGTACCAACGTAAAAGCCCGGCGTCATGCGTTCGGCGTCGCCGAAAATGAGCACGGCGAGCAGAATACCGTACACCGGCTCCAAATTTACGGTTAAGATTGCCATGTAGGGCGAAAACTTACGCAGCAGCCGCACCCCCACGGTATACGCATAGACCGTGCAGACCAGCGACAGCACCAGCAGCCAGCCCCACTGACCCGCCGTTTCGGGCACATATTGCACCACCGGACCAGCACCGGGCGTACTCAACGAGCGAACCGTAAGCCACATCAGCAGCGCACCGGCCGAGGCACCGGCCATCTCATAGAACGAAATTACGTAGGCGTCGAGCCGCTGCGCAAACCGGCTGTTGATGATCGTGAACAGCGACGACAGCATCGCCGAAAACACCGCCACCGCCAGCCCGATTACCTTGTCGAACTCAAACCGGAAAATCATGTACAGTCCCGCCAGCACAATCGCTCCGAGCAGCACTTCCACCGCCCGCACCCGCCGACGCAGCAGCAGCGGCTCCAGCACACTCGCCCACAGCGAACTTGTGGCTAATCCCGCCAAGCATACGGACACGTTAGCAATACGGGCGGCCAAAAAAAACGTCATCCAGTGGAGAGCGATGATCCCGCCCGTTGCCAGCAGCCGCCAGCGGTCGGCGGGCAAAACCCGGATCGTTTGCTGCCGAACCAGCAGTACAACTCCCATGCCAAGAACCGCGAGCACCGTGCGAAACAGCACCACCGCCGACGAGTCGAGCGGGGCCAGCAGCTTACCCAGAATGGCCGTGAACCCCCAAATCAGGACGATGAAATGAAGCTGGAGGTAATCGGAAAGCGCAGGTTTTTGCATGACTGATAAATGCTGACTGATAAATGCCTACCGGTGATAAGCATGTATCATTCAGCATTAATTTACCGGGGAATAGTATTGTAGAGCAACACACCGATGGCTGCAAAAATAGCGTTCGGGAGCCAGACGGCCACAATCGGGTTCAGATTACCCCCCTCGGCGATGCCTTTGGCCAGCATGAAAAACAGCAGGTAGGCGAACGCCAGCATGAACCCTAATGCCACCTGCCAGCCCACCCCCCCGGCGACTCTTGCGGGCCGACATAATAACGCCAATAATGGTCAGGATAATGATGGCGAACGGGCGCGTATCGCGGCTATATTTTTCGAGCAGGTACGTCTCCACCCCGTCCGCCCCGCGACTTTGCAGCAGGTCGATGTGCTTATTGAGTTCGGGGCGGGGGAAGGGTTCGTAGAGGGGGGGGAATCTGAA
>QQTW01001385.1_pt1 | contig 16914 bp, 12 predicted proteins | sample 1904831 | NCBI WGS metagenome assembly QQTW01 (sample SAMN09435610, study PRJNA476489) | Subsurface metagenome, whole genome shotgun sequencing project. | reverse complement strand
ATTAAACTCGCTCGCAAATACGCCCATACCGTCAAGCAAATTGATGAACCAATTATTTTAACTGCTAATGCCAGCTTTCACGGACGGACTTTAGCAACGATTACCGCTACTGGACAGCCAAAATACCAAAAAGATTTTAGTCCCTTAGTTCCTGGTTTCCACTACGTTCCTTATAACGATGTCAAAGCTGTAGAAACGGCAATTACTGAATTAGATTCGGGCGATCGCGGTGTGGCGGCAATTCTGCTAGAACCTTTGCAGGGAGAGGGCGGCGTGCGTCCTGGCGATCGCGCTTATTTCCAGCGCCTCCGCGATATATGCGATGAAACGGGTATTCTACTTATGCTAGATGAAGTCCAAGTCGGCGTAGGTAGAACGGGAAAACTCTGGGGTTACGAAAATTTAGGCATTGAACCAGATATTTTTACCAGTGCTAAAGGTTTGGGCGGTGGTATTCCGATCGGTGCGGTGATGTGTAAGTCTTTTTGCGATGTCTTCAATCCAGGCGATCATGCTAGTACCTTTGGGGGCAATCCTTTTGCTTGTGCGGCGGCGCTATGCGTCCTAGAAACGTTGGAACGCGATCGCCTACTGCAAAACGTCATTGAGCGCGGCGAACAACTGAGAACAGGCTTGAAAGCTTTGGCAGCGAAATACTCAAACACAATTGCTGAGGTGCGCGGTTGGGGTTTAATTAATGGCATGGAACTCGCTCAAGACATACCCTTGACTTCTAGCGATGTGGTCAAGGCGGCGATGAATGAAGGCTTATTACTCGTACCCGCCGGGCCTAAAGTTATCCGCTTTGTTCCGCCGCTTATTGTTTCCGAAGCTGAGGTAAACTATGCCTTACAGGCTTTAGAGCGGGCAATGAGAGTCGTTTAATAAGCGATCGCTTTTTTCAACAGCAGTCGGTACAATTTTTTAAACTCATACCAAAATAATTGAGAGGGAATTAAAACCTTCTTGATTATTTTTTTTGCAATCATCAAAAGTTTATAAACAACTATTATTTGCAAATAGTTGATGAAGCCCTATGCTTTCTAGTTATTATCTTCTATATCACCTAAAAAATGCAATACAATTTTATCAACAACTCTTAGATAAGTTAACAAATTATTCTATGATAGTTAATCTTCATCAATATAAATTTTAGTATGTCATGTCTGATTGTTCAGGAAAATACTTGTTTGCAGTTAAATAATTTTTATTTAACTGTTGAATCCCATTTGGGTAAATTTGCTGACATAGATTACTACAAAGTTAGGATTCAAGACCTCAATCTAGCTAATTCTCAGGAGAGTTTAAATTCAACCAAGCAGGGTTTATTACGTATTGGTAGTATAAATGGCGGACTTAGCCGCGAACTTCAGTTACGCTACGCTCTTAGCGACAGCAATTTGCTCTCAGAACTCTTAACTTTTAGTGTAGAAGAAGTAGATATATCTCCAAGTCTAGAAAGCGAGAGTTATCTAGAAAATAACTTTAACTATTCTTCAAGTCCAAAGTTAGTTGCTCAAACCAACGTTGTAGAAGAACTCACAAACAACAGCAGCTATACTCTTGAATTAGATTCCCAAGAGTTACTAGGTAATGATAGCTCTTTTGATGAAGATTGGGAATCTACCGAAGACTTTGACTATCTAGAAGATGAATCTACAGAAAATCAAAACATTATATCAAATCCCCAACTATTCTTACTAAGCTATCTGCCAAATGAAGGACAAACCTTAAATGTTTGGCTGCGCAAAAAAAATAGTTATGAATCAGCTTTAACTGTAACTCAACAAGTTTGTCAATTATTTTTACAAATTTATCAGCAAGGCTGGTGCTTTTTTCAAATACTTCCTCAGTTTATTCAAGTAGACTCAACAATTAAATTCTTCGATTTAACTAATATTCTGCTTGTTGGTGAAAAGGTTGTATCTAGCAGAGAAACTGAGTTTTGCGCTCCAGAAATTGCTTTTGATTATCCAGTAAGTGAAGGAATGAGTGCTTATATCCTAGGTACTTTGCTTCATCAGGCTATTTACCAACAACTACCCGATCCAAAAACTCATTCTAATTCATTAGATACTCAACCAATACCAGGAATATATCAACTTATTAGTCTTTGTCTTTCTCCCAATGTGGAAGAACGAATTTCTATAAAACAACTATCAAAAGCTTTAGTTGATATCAAACAAATCTTTAGCAATTGCAAAGTACAGTGGAATGTAGCAAGTCGTTCTACAATTGGGCTATCTCTCCAACGCTTGCATAATGAAGATAGTTATGGCGTACAGCAGTATTCTAGTAGTTATCAAGACGGTATATTGGCAGTTTTAGCTGATGGAATGGGAGGTTTAGCCCAAGGAGAAATTGCTAGTCAGTTAGCTATAAAAACAGTTATAGAAACACCTATTGATTGTTCCACAGATAGCGAAGATAAATGTACTGAATGGTTAGTATCTGTAGTTAAAAAAGCCAATAAGTGTGTAATTGAAAACGTGCATAGAGGCGGAACTACTTTAAGCATAGCTTGGATAAATTTCCGTCACTTAAGAATTGCTCATGTAGGAGATAGCCGCATTTATTTAATTCGCAGAAAAATACTTTGTCAATTAAGCGAAGATCATTCTTTAGTAGCTACGCTCCTTGCAGATGGCGATATTACTTATGAAGAAAGTTACAAACACCCACAACGAAACATTTTAACTAAGTGCATTGGTTCTAAGGAAAGCTTTAATTCCAGCTATGTTCAAACATTGCAAGCTTTTGGCTCGAACTCATCAATCTTACTAGAACAAGATGATATTGTTATACTTTGCTCAGATGGTATATGGGATTTAGTACCGCCAAACGAATTGGCAGAAATTTTTACAGAAAATCGTAACTTAAAAGTGGCTGTAAACAATACAATTGATTTAGTTTTGACAAGAGGGGCAAAAGATAATGCCACAATTGTGGCAATGAGATGTAATTTGTCCAATCAATATTGAATCGCTTTTAGTTGAGAGAAAAACAAGTAATTGTTATCAGCAAATTTACAAATGAAAGGAGGCCGTTAGCGCTACGGCTAAAGCATCAGACGCATCATCGGGATGCGGAATATAATCTAACTCTAATTCTCTAGCTACGGCTGCTTGGACTTCTTGCTTATCTGCATTACCCCAACCTGTAAGCGCCTGTTTAATTTGGGCGGGTGTAAACTCTACAAACGAGACATTATGTTGAGCTAATACTAACATCATTACCCCTCTAGCTTGGGCTACCGCAATAGTATTAGCCATCCGGTAAAAAAACAATTTTTCAACAGCAACAAGATCGGGTTTCCACTGTTCCATAAGGGTATTCAAGTCTTCGTAAATAATACAAAGACGCTTGCCCATTTCAACCTTAGCACTTGTTTTAATTACGCCAAAGTCTAGTAAACTTACCGATTTATTCACTACTTTAGCTGCCAGAGTACAAGAACTAGATGAATCCATACCGGAAAAATTTTCTACTTGATAGCAAATTGTCCCAAAACCTAAAATTGCTAACCCTGGATCTAAACCTAAAATACGCATTTCCATAGCAAAAATTTACGTAAAATTTATTATAAGTATAAGTAACTTGAATAAAATAAAGCAAAGTTATCTAACATTTTCTAAAATAGAGTAGAGGTAAAATGTATTGCGCCCCTAAGGTTAATTTTGTGAATTAAGTAGGAGCGCTGTAGGTTAGGTAGTTAATCGAAGATAAAATGATTGTTTTTTATAAAAATAATAAATGGCGATCGTCAATTGTTAATTAAACCGAAGATAACTCTAGCAAAATCATGTAGTTAGCTAGTTGTATTGAGCCTTAATTGCATAAGATATGTGTTGTCCATACGTTATTGCAACTAAAAAACAAGCCTCCACGTCCTTAAAATCTAGTAAAGTAGAGAACGCCACCGACCTAAAGTTAAGTTTCTACGGTTGAAAACTAGAGTAGTATCTCCTAGATTCAAAACCACGTACTAGCTACCCCGTGTATTCCCCGTCGTCAAATTAGCCTATGTCAATCAGTTATTTCAAACAAGTTATAAACTTTTTTAGGCAAGAGTCGCGCAATCGAACTCAGTACAGACTTAGCCAGTGGTTTAAATGGCTGTCGCCCGGTTTATCAGTCAAACGCTGGTTACTAATAAGCGCTGGTGGTGTGGTGTTAGCAGCTTTGGGTTTAGCAATATGGGTGAAGCTGACACCCATTTTTTATGCTATCCAACTAATTGAAGGTCTGGTAGGAACGATCGCCAACTTTTTGCCAAACTATATTAGCGGGCCCTTAATTCTATTATTTGGACTATTGTTAATTTTTTGGGGACAAACTCGTACCGTTAGTTCAATTACGGAAGTTTTAAGACCCGAAGGCGAAGGGGAAGAAGAATTAATAGACGTATTACTTAGTTATCGCCGCTTGCACCGAGGCCCAAAAATTGTCGTTATCGGCGGCGGTACAGGTCTATCAACCTTACTTAGAGGACTGAAAACTTACAGCAACAATATTACCGCTATTGTCACTGTAGCCGACGATGGCGGCTCCTCTGGACGATTGCGGCGTGAAAATGGAGTTTTGCCACCGGGAGACATCCGCAACTGTTTGGCAGCCTTGGCATCGGAGGAAACACTGCTAACAGAACTATTTCAGTATCGATTTACCGCCGGAGATGGTTTAACAGGTCACAGTTTTGGTAATCTATTTTTGACGGCAATGAGCGACATTACCGGAGACTTAGAAAGAGCGATCGCCGCAAGTTCGGATGTTTTGGCAGTAAGAGGGCAAGTATTACCTGCAACCCTAACCGATATGCGCTTGTGGGCAGAATTAGCCGATGGACGGAGGATTGAAGGCGAGTCAAATATTACTGAAGCTGGGGGAAGCATTCTCAAAATTGGCAGTATCCCCGCCAGCCCCCCCGCCTTGCCTAAAGTCATCCAAGCCATTGAAGAAGCCGACTGTATTATTATTGGCCCTGGCAGCCTTTACACTAGCGTCATCCCTAACTTATTAGTACCCGAAATAACCGAAGCGATCGCATCTCGGCGCAAAGGCGGCGGTAGAGTTCCCCCCGTACCCTGCATTTATGTGTGTAATATTATGACCCAAGCAGGGGAAACTCATGGATATACCGTTTCCGATCATATTAGAGCGATCGATAATGCTTGCGGGGAAAGTTTATTTAATGCCGTGCTAGTCCACAAACAAGCTCCTTCTCCTCGCAGTTTAAAACGTTATGCTCAAGAAAACTCCCATCCAGTATTTCTCGACCGCGAATTGGTCACAAAGTTAGGGCGGCGCGTTATCCTGGCAAATGTTATGGATGAAGATGAAGTAACTGGTGTAGTCAGACACAATCCCCAGCGCCTAGCAGGAGTGTTACTGCGTTGGTATAGCCGTGCTTATGGTTGAAGATAAAACCCCTATAAAAACGATTTTACTTGCGGATGCTGAGGCGACAAGACGATTAGGAATAAAACTGGGACAATCCTTAGCTGCGGGTAGCGTCCTATTATTAGAGGGAGATTTGGGCAGTGGTAAAACTACTTTAGTGCAGGGAATTGGGGAAGGCTTGGGAATTACCGAACCAATTGTTAGCCCAACTTTTACCTTAATTAACGAGTACGCGGAAGAAGGACGCTTGCCTTTGTATCATCTAGATTTATACCGCCTGCAAAGTCAGGAAGTTACGCAATTAAACTTAGCAAGTTACTGGCATGGACTGGAATATCCTTTAGGAATTGTAGCTATTGAATGGGCGGAAAGATTGATAGATAAGCCGCCGAATTATTTACAGTTATATCTAACTTACGCAAACCAACAGCGACAAGTGAAAATTTTTAATTATGGCATTGCCCTTGAATTAAGTAAATTTTTGCCAATTTAACTATGTCTTTTTATGCCCAATTACTAACAATTACGATTATTCAATTAGTAGCAATTATGAGTCCCGGCCCAGATTTTGCTATTATCTGTCGCAATAGTTTAGTCTACTCGCGCCGCAGTGGTATTTATTCGGCTCTGGGAATATCGCTGGGAATTTTAGTTCATGTAACCTATACGCTAGTTGGGATCGGGCTAATTATTGCCAAATCGATCGTGCTATTTTCAGCAATCAAACTTTTAGGCGCAGCTTATTTAATTTATATTGGCTACAAATCGTTAAAAGCTAAACCAAGTAAAAAACTAGCAAATCTAAAATCAAAGCAGGATCTTACTAGGTTAGAAGCAATAAAAATCGGGTTTATAACCAATATTCTTAATCCAAAAGTTACATTATTTTTCTTTAGTTTATTTACTCAAGTTATTAGCTCAAATACCCCTGCAAGTTTAAGAGCGCTTTACGGATTGCAGATGTTTGTATTTACATTAAGCTGGTTTACTTTGTTAGCCGTAACAATTTCTCACCCCATTATTAAAAATCGGTTTTTATCGATATCTCACTATATAGAAAAAACCACGGGAGTTATTTTGATTGCTTTAGGTGTAAAAGTCGCCTTAGAAAGCGCGAAATACTAAGGCTCGGCAAACTTCAAAGCTTCGCCGCGTACCTCTGGATTGACTTTGCCATTTTCGTAGACAATTTGACCGCCGACAATAGTAATTACAGGCCACCCCGTAAGATTCCAACCTTCAAAAGGACTCCAACCGCATTTAGTTAATAAGTCTTCGCGGACAACGGGGCGATAAGTATCTAAGTCTACCAATACCAAATCTGCATCGTAGCCCGGAGCAATTGCTCCTTTGTTCTCAATTTTGTAACCTTTAGCTACGGCAGTAGACATCCAGTTGACTACTTGCGCCACCGTACAACGCCCCTCCATGGCGGCAGTTAGCATTAATGGTAGCGAGGTTTCAACTCCAGGCATTCCAGAGGGTGTATTTGGATATTCTTGGGCTTTCTCCTCCAAAGTATGGGGAGCGTGATCGGTAGCAATAAAATCTATTACCCCATCTAATAGAGCTTGCCAGAGAACTTCATTATCGCGCTGCGACTTCAAGGGCGGATTCATCTGCGCCCAAGTGCCGATAGTATCGTAAGCATTGGTATTTAATAACAAGTGTTGGGGCGTTACTTCTGCCGTTACCCAGCTTGGTTTATCTTGACGCAAAAACTCCGCTTCTTCGGCGGTGGACATATGCAGAATATGCAGGCGGCGCTGGTACTTATTTGCTAGTTTTACCGCTAGTTGGGTAGCAAGTAGCGCCGTTTGATTATCTTGAATTTGCGAATGAACTTTTGGATCGTGGATGCCAGCAAATTGCGATCGCCTCTGTTCAATTCTGGCCCGATCTTCGGCATGAACCGCAATCAAGCGTTTCCCTTGAGCAAAAATCGCCTCTAATGCTGCTTCTGTATCTACTAACAAAGGTCCGTGCATCGAACCCATAAAGATTTTTATCCCTGGAGTGGGGTGAGCGGTTAGTAAATCTGGTAAATTTTCGGGAGTAGCACCAATAAAAAAACCATAATTAACTACACACTTTTGCGCTGCCCGTTGCAGTTTGTCATCTAGCGCCGCTTGAGTAATCGTGAGCGGGCGCGTGTTGGGCATTTCTAGAAAAGATGTCACTCCACCCTTAGCACAGGCACAACTGGCGGTAAACAAGTCTTCTTTGTGTTCTAAACCCGGTTCGCGGAAGTGTACCTGGGGGTCGATGACTCCCGGCAACAAAGTTTTGCCCGTTGCGTCTATCTCTTTAATACCTGGAGCGGTAATTTCTGGAGCAACTTGGACAATGAGGCGACCTGTCACCAGTACATCTCCAACTAAAAATTCCCCATTAGGGAGCATAATTGTGGCGTGACGAATAAGTAAGCTGGAATTGGAAGACATGGCAATATTTAGTAGGTAAAAAATTGAAACAACTTTAAAAGCTCGGTTTTCTAGGCTGGAGTCGTGTCAAGATCGACCTATTTTACCGAGAAAACTTTAAACTTAATATAGTAGAGTCTCTAGGAAAAATTGAGCTAAAAATTATTACTTAGGCTATTAAATATATATGTCCCGCGAGTCAAATCAAGTGTCTGATAACAAGCCGCATAAAGAGCGTGAAGGTTCATGGTTGGGCGAATTAGGTAGAACGATCGCCCTGAGTATTATTCTTTCCTTGGGGATTCGTACCTTTGTCGCTGAAGCGCGTTGGATTCCCACAGGCTCAATGCTCCCAACTCTACAAATCAACGATAAATTGATTATTGATAAAGTCAGCTATCGCCTCCACCCACCACAAAGAGGAGATATTGTGGTATTCATGCCTCCCAACAGTGCCAAAGTTTGTTCGCAACTCGTGCCACCATCGGCGGAAGGCGAAGCGGTAGATCCCTGGCATCCCGATCCCAATAAGTCCGAAGTTCCTCAAATCAAGGATGCTTATATTAAACGGTTGATTGGCGTACCAGGCGACAAAATCCATGTTACCCAAGGCAAAGTTTACATCAACGATCGCCCTTTATCTGAAGAATATATTGCCGATGCTCCCAATTACGAATTAGGCCCAATCACCGTCCCCCAAAACTCTTACTTAATGCTGGGCGATAATCGCAACAATAGTTGTGACAGTCATATGTGGGGTTTTGTACCCAAAAATCAAATTATTGGACGCGCTGTAGTGCGCTTTTGGCCTCCCAATCGGCTGGGGGAATTAAATTAATTGATCCAAGTTTGGAGCGCGCGCCCAGTAACTTGTTGTCCTAGCCAAGGAGTATTTGTCGCCATAGATTTTAGAGTTTGACTTTCCACTCGCCAAGTCTGTTGGGGTGCAAATAAGGTGAGTTCGGCGGGATTGCCGGGACAAATTTCTTTGACCGTTTGCTGCAAGCAACTAGCGGGATTCAGGCTAAGAGAGCGCCATAATTCCAAAGCCGACCATTGACCGCTTGCTACCAAACCCTGCCACAGCAAGCCCAAGGCGATTTCAAACCCGATCGCTCCTGGGGGGGCTTCGGCAAAGGCAACAGTCTTTTCCTCGTAGGTATAAGGAGCTACATCAAGGGAAATCGCATCTATTGTCCCCAACCGTACAGCTTCTTGCAATGCCGAGCGATCGCGCGGGTTGCCTAAAGGCGGTTCGAGGCGTAAATTAGGATCGTAGGTGTAATGGGACTGGGTATCGAGCAATAAGTGCATCCAGCTAGTGCTGGCAGTAATCGGCAAACCTTGGGCTTTGGCGCTGGCAATTAGCTGGACGCTACGGGCGGTAGAAACGCGCATAATATGTACGGGCGTACCAATTGCTGCTACTAACTCAATGACTGCCGCAATTGCCGTTGTTTCCGAGCAGTTGGGATTACCGGGCAAACCCAGAATAATTGAGTCTGTACCTTCACGCATTACGCCATTACCTGCCAATTGGCGATCGCAGCACCATAAAGCCACAGGCTTACCCAAAGGCTGTAAGTATTCCAACAACCGCCTTAACAGTGTTATTTGCAGGGGTTTACCATCCGCAAAACCGACAGCCCCCGCAGCGAGTTCGGCAATTTCGGTCATTTGCTGCCCTTGGACACCAAGAGTCAACGCACCCCAAACGTACATTTTAGGCAAGCCATCAGTTAATTGTCGCCTCTTTTGTTCCAGAGCGGCGATCGCTGCTGGATTATCCAAGCAGGGCATGGTGTCGGGCAAAATACATACCCTAGTAAAACCTCCCGCCGCCGCCGCTTCTAACAACGATGACAAAGTTTCTCTAGTTTCAAAACCTGGTTCTCCAGAATGGCTGTATAAATCTATTAACCCAGTCCCCAATATCAAACCGCGACAATCGCGTACTTGAGTATCGCTAGACCACTGGCTAATATTGTCTTGTACCGCCTTAATTATCCCATCGCAAATTACCACATCCGCAATGCGATCGCTTTTTGCCACCGGATCTATTACCCGGACTTGTTGTAGCAATTGGGTTGTCATAATTGCTATTAGCTTTTTAGTGGTTTAAGTTCACAACGCACCCGCCGCCGTTTTATCTAATACCCCACCACCTAAATGAGTTGTGATATTCATTGCTTGCAAGACGGGTAAACCATCTAGTCCTTGAGGATAATCTATTACACTTACCGCCCCATTACCTTGACGGAAGTTCCAGAAGTATTGGTTATCTAAGCCTAAAACATGGCAAAGCAACACTTTATTTGTCGCATCATGAGCAACTACTAGCCCTGTCTGCAACTGCCGATCGAGGGCGAACTTAACAATTTGTTGCCAAGCTTTGATACTACGATCGCGTACTTGTTCTAGATTTTCCCCTCCGGGCATCTGCACTTCTTGGGGTACAGTCCGCCAACGTTCCAATTCTCCGGGATAGGTTTGCTCAATTTCGGTTTCTAATTTTCCTTCCCACAGTCCATGACCGATTTCTCTTAAGCCATCAAGGACTTGCAACTCAATCTGGGGATGAGACTGCAAAATAATTTCGGCAGTTTCTTTGGGACGTAGCATGGGACTTGTAAAAGCAAAATCAAGCTCTATATCTTGAAGAAATTTGTCTGCTTTACGAGATTGCGATCGCCCATTATCGTTTAAGGGGACATCTATTTGTCCTTGAAATTTTGTTTGGCGATTCCACTCCGTTTCGCCATGACGTACCAGCAATAATCTTACTCCGCGATGATTTGGGCGCAAGGAAGGCAAAACATCCCCCAAATGCCCCGTTTGATTCATTGATTCTAATTGGACGCTTTGCCCTAATTCCCCGGCAAAATTGAGGACGCTAATGCCACAGTTAGATTGCTGAATGGAGTGGTAGCGACTGGGTGAAATTCCTAGCGCCGTGCTAATTAAAGCCCGATTAATGCCATTGTGTCCAACAATTAAAATTGTTTCTCCTGAGTGGCGAGATAGTATTTCTTGCCAAAACTGCCGTGCTTGTTCGTAGAGTGCTAAAACTGGAAAATATTTTTTTTCTCCACCGCTAGGTTGGGGAACAAGCATCATAAATTCGTCGGGATGCTGCTTCCACAAGCGATAGTCTTGACCCAAATTGTCTTTGACTTCTTGAGAGAGCATCCCTTCCCATAGAGGTAAGTCAATTTCTTTTAAGTTATCGCTAGTTTGGATCTGGGCAGGAGTTACCAAACAATCGCCAATAACTTCTGCTGTTGTTTTAGCTCGCTGTAAAGGACTGCTATAAATAGCGGCAAAATTGAGGTGACTGAGGGCAGTACCAGTTTTTAAGGCATCATCACGACCTTTTTGCGTCAAAGTTGAAACATCGCTGCGCCCTTGGATGCGCCGCTCGGTGTTATAACTACTTTGACCGTGGCGTACAACGATCGCGCGAGTGGTCAATCTTTTTCTCCTCTAATAGCCTGACAAACTGCTGCGGTAAACGCAAGACAAATCAGCGTCATTTTACCAGACAGACTGCTTGCTGCTCAATTTTTTTGCGATCGATGCAATTAGAGGGCAAAATGTCATAATGCAAATTGTGGCGATTCCCTACGGGATAGCTCTGCTTCACGCATTCAAACACTCCAACATGACGATTAAGCGGTTAATTTTAAGTTTGCTGACTTTGGCAATAATTTTCTTGGCGGGTAGCGCGTTGTGGGCAAGTTGGCAGCAACCCCAAATCCAAAGCCGCTTGGAACTATATCAAACTAACTTATTACTGCGCGCCCAACAGTTGCCGTCCCAAAACGCCGATCCAAATCTTGCTAATGCTAGCAAAACACTCCTTGGTGAAAATCCTCTAAAGGCAGCAACGAAGCAGTATCAAGACGCTTTAAAATCAGCGCAAACAAATTTAGACAAAGCCCAAAATCAACTAGTGCAATTAGCGCAAAAACCAAGCAATACTCCAGCTTTACCTAAGCCCGATTCTCAACTTGCCCCAATTACCGATACTTCCCGCCGCCAACAGCAAAAACAATTACTCAAATCCGTTGCTCAAATTCAAAAATTGACTGCCGAACTAAATTTACGTTTAGGCATTCTCCAAGTCCAGCAACAGCAAATTGAGTCCGCCGCAAATACGTGGCTTCAGGTCATTAATTCGTCTCCAGATAATTCCCTCGCCGCTACTTCTACAGTCTTAACCGGATTATGGAGCAATCCACCCCAACTACTTCCCGATGCTGAACCATTAATTCAAGCCAATTTAGAAGGTTGGTTTCAAGGACGCGCTCTAGCTCAACTGTACGATCTTCAACAGCGCCCGGATGCAAAATTGGCTCTCCAAGCAGAAGAACAAGCACAAGCCGAAGCAGCGCTGCTAAAATTAGCCATTATTAGCAGTATCCCCGCCGTAACCGGATTTATAGGCTTGGCATTGCTGATTTATTTGTTAGTAAATCGCTTGACAAAAGGAAAGGAATCTGTATTTTCCCAAAACGGCGAAGTAGTTTGGTCAACTCCTTGGGATTGGGAAATAGTTTGGCAAGTCTTTATAGTCGGCTTTTTCCTGATGGGACAGATAATTGTCCCGCTAATATTTTCTGCCCTGCAACTTAAGCCAGGAGTTGCCAGTGTTAGAGTTCAAGCTTTATATACCTTAGCAACTTATCTGTTTTTAGCCCTTGGTGCGATCACCGTGCTGTACCTATCTATCAAAAAGTTTTTACCCTTACCTCCAGGCTGGTTTCGTTTCAAACTGCGGGGTAATTGGTTTTGGTGGGGGTTAGGTGGCTATTGCGCGGCGTTGCCCTTAGTGGTAGTTATTTCCCTACTCAATCAACAGTTATGGCAAGGACTTGGCGGCAGCAATCCTTTACTATCATTAGTTTTAGAAGGACAAGATAAGATAGCCCTGGCAATATTCTTTTTTACAGCAGCCGTTGCTGCACCACTATTTGAGGAGTTTTTATTTAGAGGTTTTTTATTACCTTCTCTAACTCGTTACTTTTCTGTATGGCAAGCTATTTTAATTAGTAGTTTTTTGTTTGCCATTGCTCACTTAAGCCTATCAGAAGTTTTGCCATTGATGGTTTTAGGAGTAGTGTTAGGATTTGTATATACGCGATCGCGCAATCTCCTCGCCCCTATGCTACTTCATAGTCTTTGGAATAGCGGTACTCTTGTCAGTCTATTTATTTTGGGCAGTAGCTCTACTTGATAATCCATCCAAAAATCAACAAAATAGATCGTAGACTATATAGTTTTACTTCTTTTTGTAGATACAAATACGAAATTATTAAGCTTCAATATGTAGCTAATAGCAACTAAAACCTATTTCTAAGCTAAACAAAGTATTGTATAAATAAGTACAAGCATAATTGGTATGATAAGTACCTTTAGAAGAAAAATTGCGACTTAATAACAATTGCTACAAAGTATGTAACCAAAAAAGGTACGAAATGTTTACAAAAACTCTAAAACAGGTATCAAAACCTATGCTAGGCAGGATGCTACTTCGCAAAGGACTGATTTCTACAACTGACCTGCAAGAAGCTTTATCAGCCCAAAATCAAAGTGGTAAAAAGCTAGGTGAAGTTTTAGTAGAAAAGCAATTAGTTTCTCCTGACAAAGTTAACCAAGCATTAACAGAACAGAATGTCCGGTTAGGGGAGATTTTAGTAAAAGAGGATTTAATATCTCAAGAACAACTTAGCCAAGTGTTAGCAGAGCAATACCTTAAAAACAAAAAGTTAGGTGAATTATTGTTAGAAAAAAAATTAGTTACTCCAGAACAATTAGAAAAAACCCTGAGAAAACAGTACTGGCAAAAAAACGGTTTTTGGCTAATTTCTTAATAAAACTGACAATTTTTAGAATTTTTGTAAAAAACCTGAATTCCCATCGTCAGTAAAAAAACTACTTGCTATAGCAGGTAGTTTTCTGTATATATCCAAATCTTTTTGAAGTTGCTAAAAAAAATACTTTTCTCTTTAGTACAATCCCCCTGTCCCCTTTTCTCCTTGTCTCCTCGTCCCCTCATTCATCCTGCAACCAGAAACGCCAAATCTTCCCCTATTCAGGCAACTTAAGTTACCTCACAACCAAAGCATAAACGCTAAAGTAAAGAAGTATTAAGGTGTTGTAACATTTAAAATTTTATGCAACTTGCCTCCTCTGCGTCAAAACTAACACCACAAGCTCCCTTGGCTAGTAAGAAAATTACCCTAGATATTACCGGGATGAAGTGTGGAGGTTGTGTAAAAACTGTAGAAAAACAACTAGCACAACATCCAGGAGCGATCGCAAGTTGCGTAAACTTAGTTACAGAAGTCGCTGTGGTAGAGTGCCAAACCAGTGTCGAACCGCAGGAATTAGCAGCACGTTTGACGGCGGCGGGATTTCCTACCAAACCCCGCGATACTACAACCATTGACATAGAAACAATTGAAAACTTTAGCGAACGCCAGCAACAGGAAAATCGTTCGGCATTAAAACAGTTATTGTTAGCCTTATTATTGCTGATTCTTTCTAGCTTAGGACATTTGCCAGAAAGTATATTAGCGCTACCTATATTAAAAAATATTTGGTTGCATTGGGGACTTGCAACTATTACTTTACTTATTCCCGGAAGACCGATAATAGTAGAAGGTTGGCGCGGCTGGCGACGCAATGCGCCGAATATGAATACGTTGGTAGCATTAGGAACTCTGACGACCTATACCACGAGTGTCGTAGCCTTATTATTCCCCCCCTTGGGTTGGGAATGTTTCTTTGATGAGCCAGTCATGCTACTAGGCTTTATTTTGCTAGGTAGAATCCTAGAACAACAAGCAAAAGGTCAAGCCGCCGCCGCCTTTAGACAATTATTGGCACTGCAACCACAATTAGCCAGATTGATTGCCCCGCAAACAGTATCTATAGATAACAATTTTCAATCAGCTTCTAGTGTCGAAATTCCTGCTTCTCAAGTGAAAGTAGGAGAATGGATACAAGTATTGCCAGGGGAAAAAATTCCTGTAGATGGCATTGTAGTAGCGGGACGAACAACCGTAGATGAATCCATGCTTACGGGAGAAGCATTCCCGGTAATTAAACAGCTAGGAGATACCGTTACCGCCGGAACATTAAATAAGTCAAGCGCTTTTGCCCTGCAAGCAACTCGTACCGGAGCAGATACCACCTTAGCTCAAATAGTTGCCCTGGTAGAAACTGCCCAAACTCGCAAAGCTCCCGTTCAAAAACTAGCTGATACCATAGCGGGGTATTTTACTTATGGCGTATTAGCTGCAGCTTTATTAACATTTTTATTTTGGTACTTCGTAGGTACGCATATTTGGACAGATGTATTGTTACCTGGGCAGATGAGCAGTCACGACATGACACTCCATGCCCAACATCTAGCCAATGCCCATTTACTCCCACTTTCGCCCCTACTATTGAGCTTGAAACTAGCTATAGCCGTTATGGTAGTAGCTTGCCCTTGTGCGATGGGACTTGCTACGCCTACAGCGATTTTGGTGGGTACGGGAGTCGGGGCGCAAAAGGGGCTACTGATTAAAGGCGGAGATGTTTTAGAGCGAGTCCACAAGTTAGATACAGTGGTTTTCGATAAAACTGGCACTTTAACTAGCGGTCATCCTACTGTTACCGATGTAATAGTTATTCAAGATACTAATTTAGTAGATGATAAAGGCGAACTGTTGCAATTAGCTGCCGTGGTCGAAAGCGGTACTTGTCACCCTTTAGCAACCGCAATTGTCCAAGCTGCTAAAGAGCGAAATTTATCTATCCCCACCGCCAAAGATTTTTATACCGAGCCAGGATTAGGAGTATCGGCGATAGTAGAAGACAAGCAAGTTTTATTGGGTAATTACGAGTGGCTAAAGCAGAGTAACGTTAATATTAGCGAACAAATGCGATCGCAAAGTGTAACTTTAGCCGCCAATGGAAAAACTGCAGTATTTGTTGCCCATAACAGCGAACTTTTAGGATTAATAGCTGTCAGCGATAGCTTAAGAGCCGAAGCACGTAGCACGGTAGAAAAATTGCAATCCATGGGTTTAAAAGTCATCCTACTAAGCGGAGATACTCTAGAAGCCGCCGAGGTAGTAGGCGCACAATTGGGCTTGAATAGAGCCGATATTATTGCCGGAGTTCGCCCCGCCGGAAAAGCCCAAGCTATTGAACAACTCCAATCGCACAATCATTGTGTAGCAATGGTGGGCGACGGTATCAACGATGCTCCGGCTCTATCCCAAGCTGACGTAGGTATAGCCCTCAAAGCCGGGACAGAGGTGGCAATGGAAGCTGCTCAAATTGTTTTAATGCGCGACTCTTTAACCGATGTTGTCTCAGCTATTACTTTAAGTCGGGCGACTTTTTCCAAAATTCGTCAAAATCTATTTTGGGCATTTGCGTACAATACTCTAGGTATACCAGTTGCGGCGGGTTTACTCTTACCTAGCTTTGGGTTTGTACTTAATCCCGCCGCCGCCGGAGCATTAATGGCGTTTAGCTCTGTGAGCGTAGTGACAAATTCTTTACTATTACGTCGATTTAAACAGCCCGTCTCCTAGCCAAAATCAACAAACTCCCTGCGTAAATTCAAAGCTGCCCCTAAATCCCCAAATAATAAGAAGTTTTAAATCTAATTTATCCTAAAATTGGGAAGCAAGAGGGGTGAAAAACATTTACTTCTAAATGTCTAATTTGTAGACATTTTGCAAAAGTATTGAATTTTTTTCTTTAGTCGGCTTGAGCCGACTTTAATTGTTAGCCTAGGGTTTTAACCCCAGGCGGGATTCTTTAAAATATTTTGCTATCTGACTAAAAAATTCTTGAAGATGGGCGAAAACAAAAAAGTATTAAAACTCGTGCGGTCGCCTAACCTATTATTAGCAAGGATTGTTACCCCCCAAAAAGCTATCCGCTCTTACCAAGGTTAGTTAACCTTAGGTAAGAGCGGTGTAGTGGATCTTCAAGTTGAAACCAGACTGCCGGAAGGAACTCCAAGCAAGCCTAAGCTTTATTTAGAGAACAGCCCCGGCGCGCAGCCGGCCCATTTCAACTTGAT
>QQTW01001384.1_pt1 | contig 16925 bp, 12 predicted proteins | sample 1904831 | NCBI WGS metagenome assembly QQTW01 (sample SAMN09435610, study PRJNA476489) | Subsurface metagenome, whole genome shotgun sequencing project. | reverse complement strand
CTCGTCCAGCGTCTCCACGTTCAACACCAGCACCGACCGGTCTCGGGGGTGCGTCATGAGTTGGAAGATCTGAGCGATGTGCGAGACCGATCGGTGCTGGTGTTGAACGTGGAGACGCTGGACGAGGTCAAGCGACACATCGACGAGAAGGTGGCCGGGTTGGGCAAGATGATGGAGGAGGTCAAGAGCGTGATTGAAGGACAGCAGACGAGCATCCAGCGGGTGTCGGATCGACAGACGGATGCCGCCAAGGACCTCGCACGTCTCGCGGCGGGGCCGGTCGCTCCGACGACCAATCGAGCATCGATGGTGGTGAGATCGCCGGTGGCCGGTGCGGCGCCAACGTCGCCCGAAAAGCTCAATCAACTCGAGGACCTCCGTTCCCTGCGTCGTGATCTGGCCGTGATGCGACAGACGTATTCCAGCTTCGTGTCGGACGTCGAGGCGTCCATGTCGGAGATCCGCGTCAAAGCCGGCTCGGTGAAGTCGGTGGCCATCAATGCCGCGATTCCGAGTCTCGACAGTCAAACCGGACGAGCATACGTCAACAAGGGCAAGAAAGAGCTGGGCGAGGTGTCGGATGCATTGGTCAACCGGGTCGACGATCTCCAAGACTCGGTTGAAGATCTCCGCAAAGATGTCGTCATGCGTGGTGTCCGGCCTCTCCCGCGACAGCTCGAGACCGTGGGACGCGAGATCTCCGTGGCGACCGCCGAGCTCAAGAAGGTGCAGGAGTTCCTCAAGCGTGAGAAGCCCAAATGGAGCAAGATCTGGGAGAAGGAGCTGCAGGTGGTGTGTGACGACCGAGATCTGTTGACGATGCAAGAGGCGTTGGCGGCCGATCTGCAGGACGATCTTGACAATGCCGCGCAGACGTTCAGTCTGGTGGAGGCGGCAACCAAGGAACAGATGAAGGACGGTCAAGGGGGTACGTCGAGGTCGACCTCCCGCACGTTGAATAATTCCGTCATCGACCCGAGCGTGGATCCGCAAGTGGCCAAAGAGGGAGTGTTGGGCGAGGTTCGGGCTCTGCAACCGAACCACGAGAACCGTCTCGAGGCGATCGAGCGAGCAGAACGGATGCGGCAGAAAGAGTTGGAGTCGAGGCAAGGCGGCGAGTTTCAGAAGGAGTTGGGCAGTTTTGTAGAAGAAGGTCGTTTGAAGAAGAGCGGTGGTGTCGAAGAGGCCGAGCGACAGCGGAAAGCTCGAGATGAACGGATCCGGAGAGAGGCTTGGGAGAGGGAGAATGCGAACGGGAAGGCGAAGGAGATAGTGGGAGGAGGAGGAGGTGGTAATAGTAATGGAAGTGGAAGTGGACATGGGACACCGACCCGGTCAGTCGACGGAGGGGAGAAGGAGTCGAATGATGGTGGCAAAGCCGAAGAGAATGGGGATGGTAGAGCAGAAGACGATAAGAAGGAAGATGGTAAGTGATCGTCTGATCACCTTAGGTGATCGTTCTTGAAAAAAGAGAAGCTAATATCATCATGTCCATAGACGGGAAACGATCTTCATCCTGGCTTCCGTCCATTTTTGGCAGCGGAGGCTAATTCTGTGCATATTCACTATCCACTTCCCCTTCTTGTTTGTGAGCAGTCGTCGTCTCCACCGAATCAGGTGTCTTGTCGGTTTTGGATATTCCAATTGTTCCTATCACGGCTGAAGCGAGCGGGCGTTGTATACCGTAACTCCTGACTGCTATTGTTCGTCTACATCTCTTACAGCAGCTGCCTGTCATATGCACTACGAGTTCTGCATGTGGTTAGAGGTGCTTGGAAGAATGATGTACATTCCTCTACCAATCGTACAGTAGATCCATGGTTACCAGTGCATGGCCTTGACAATGGAACAGCTCAACAGCAACCGCTTCATACTCGCCCGGGGGTTCTCATCACCCTTACGATGAAGTGACCTTCATCGGGCTTACAACGAAATTAAACTAACCTCCATCGTACTAATAATGGAGATATAACCTTCGTTTCATTAGAGTCGTGATGAAGTTCACCCACCTCTTATCACCTTGATGACAACGTTGAAATGAATCCTTGGTGGCTGCAAGCCTCTCCTCGCTGGTAGTTACTGCTGTGCTGTGCCATTTGTGCTATCGACAGGCAAAGATCCTCGTTTCGCGAATCGGCTGATCCATTGGGGAACTGCACAGCTTTCCTAAAGACTTGCTCCATTCGTCAAGTAGCTGTTCTCTTCATCTTAAGGACGATTCTCACATTTATTGACATACTACTGTGTTGCTTAGATTGAACAGCTAAGTCAGACATAGGGATCGTATTTTCCTACCTACAGGTTGAGGAGTAGAAGTAACGGTGACCATCCCACAGCTGTTCTTTAGTAATAGAACAGCATTTTCCGAAAGCTCTTCTATTCCTCAAGTGCTTGGCCACTTCGCCAGTCGATAGCACACATTCATTAGTTCACCGACGCGGAATGGTAACATAGAGGGATGACAGAGAAAACGGAGCGGACAGGGCATTGGCTGCCACTCAAAACGATCGACCACTGATCACTTTATATACCGGCGGTTGCTGCCCGCTCCGTTTTCTCTGTCACCCCCGCCGTACTGCCCAGAGTTGCTGGCCATTCGGTTCACGTCAAGCATGATGCAGGGTCCGATGATCCTCGAGGACACTGCTCGCTCCGCGGACGCGTTCTATAATGAAACCTCGGTCCCATGCTCGTACGAACTGGTGGTGACACTCGTACCTCATGCTGCACCCAGCGGCGCTCTACATTAGCAACTCCCGCATGTCGTTGCTCGTGTTTAACGTCGCGCCGGACCTTAAATTGCTCGTCTTTCAATGGCTCTCTTATGCTGCAAACCGGCTTGGATTTCCTGGACTGCCTCGGACCGGACAGGTGACTTTTTCCATTCATATGGCCTCTTTCTTCTTGGCAGCTCCTCTGTCACGGTCTCTTCTTTCTATCGTTCGTTTCATTCTCATGATCCTACCACGTCATGAGCTTTCCAGGAGTGCTGGACACCTTGTCATGCCGATACTTCTCTCTTTGATTCCCTGGACCAGCACCAGCAGTGGCTAGCGGTGCTACTGCAGCCCTGTTGGCTCCAGCAACTACCATGCACTCCCGTCCTCTCGTCATCCTTCTATCCCAGCTTCTTCTTTCATTCCCAGGGTCCTTCCATGCATTACCAACACCACCGACCATTACCACCACTGCTGCACAAACCTCGTCTTCTTCCTTATCTCTCCGAATCGACCTACAGCTATCGAAAGAAAGAAGTACCCGTTCAATACACCTCCTTCTCCGCCGCTCCTCGTCAGATTTCCCATCATTTAGCTTTCACGGATATGATGACCGCTTCTGGTCGCACATCTACAATTTCGAACCCCGAGGCGATGACCCGAGCAATCCATTCTTCGATCAAGGTTCACCGGAAGACTGTCCGCAGGCTCTACGCAGGAAGGCAGCGGTGATCAATGAACGTACGGAATATTGTTGGGCATGGTGGGTCAGTACACAGCGCTATCTAACATATCACTTGTTCTTCATATCTCCCCATAACCTACTCCACGCAGGTGACAAAATCAATGGATATGCTCAGCCGGACCGGGCGATGGTCACCATCGTCATTTTGATGAAGAACAAGGCAGTCTTGGTCGTCCTTACAAAGAAGATTAAGGCAATCTTCATCACAAGGGCAACGATAACCATTAACGGTTCATGCTGAGCATATCCATTTATTTCATCACCCGCATGCCGTACTGCTAGTCACGCAACTAGCAGGACCCCATCTCAAGTGTCACTCGACCGAACAGAACAAATCCACCGTCCCATGAATCAATGAGCATAACAATCCTGACCTAACCCAATGTGATAAAAACAACAGATCATCAAATCCCGATCCCACATCGACCGCGCCCTCCTATTCCAATCCAAAAACAAACCACTACCGAACTACCTTCCTTCTTGGATCCTGACTCCCGATGCGGCTACGGAATGGGAAAGACTCGATCGCGTCGAAGCCCAGAAATGTCGCGACCAAGGCAAGCTCCGCGGCTTGCTGATCGATCCCCCCGGTATGGACGCGGAGGGGTTAGACGATAAATGTCTGAAGGGTATTCGCAGTTCGTTTCGGAATCTTGATGATCGGAGGGTATTCACGCTGCCGCCGGATTTTGCGGTGGAAGAGAAATCGTCCTTGACAGGGAATGGTCGGAGGAAAAAATTGTTGGATCAAGCGTCCACCAACGGGAATGGGAAAGGGAGGATGAACGAATTGCAGTCGCAGATGATACCGAGGATTGACGACATGGATAGAACGAGGAAAAAGTGGATGGAAGATACGTTGGAGAGTTTGAAGAAGCAGCAGAAACAGCAGGTCGTCCGTTCAGCACCAGCGGCGGCTGGTGTGTTGGGAAACGTTATGCGGCAGGTACAGATGCGGATTCAGTCGCCAAAAGTCGGTCGTCCTGTTTAACATGATACGGACGAAACAAGAAGTACATACCCGTTTGTGCCAGCGAGGAAAAAAACAGCTCCAGTTATACTGGCATTTGAAGCGGCGATGGATTATTACCATTACCATTACCAGGACGAACTGCATGGACAGTGGGCACCTACCCACATGGCGACGACCCTCTTCCTTTACGTATCGAGGACGGGTAAGTTAGGATGGCCTTATCATATCAGAATCATACGACTACTAGTCTCGAAGGCTAAAGGATTACGATGGGGCATGTCCATCCAATATGAAAACAGGCCGGTGTGATCTATACACACCCTCGCCGCTCAACCGGAGTCAATGATTCAAGATTCCCGATCAACAATCTTAAGGATGCGATATGCTATGCTACGCTACACGACTACCCAAATAGCAAATAGATGAAAGTTCATCATCGACACCGTCGAAGAGCAACGTTCAATGCAAAACAAACGAAAGTACAAAAGGATTTCATCAGATGCAAACCAGATGTCACTCATATTAATCTCCAAAGTACCATCAACATCATTGCCCCCATCACCAGCTGCATATCGATGCCAATGCGACGACTCGCTCCGCTCGGAGCAATCTTTCCCACCGTTCCACTCGGTAAACTCCCCCCAGTGGTGGTGACTCGACAATCGCTCGTTCCGCAACTATACCCACTCGGACAGCATCCCCCGCTGAGACTCGGTGCGCAGGAATACCATCCGTTAGCACACCTATTGGTCTCCCCTGCTCCCGCGGTGGCCGTTGTTACGGTACCGGTACCACTTCCGCCGCTCGTGCTAGATGATGTATCTCCCGCGGAAAGCTTCGACTCCCCAGCTCCAGCAATAGTCGCGGCGTCACCGACCGGTACGACGACCGTGATACCATTACTTGTTCGTAACGTCGTGGATGCCGTGGCGGGACAGGATGTACTATCGCAGTTGCGTCCTACTCGGCAACATCCCCCGCGATAAACGGCTTCGCATTGATAGAAGCCTGTTGGACAGCTGACTTCGGTGATGGTTGAAGAGGCGGTGGATGTGCTGGATGTTGTACCGGAGCCGCTGGTGGGACGGATGGGTGCTACGAGCGTCTCGCTTGGTGACGATGATGAGGATGACGAAGGGCTGGTGGTTACGGTTGTTGTTGTCGTTGAGGACGACGGTGGTGGTGGCGGTGACGAAGATGACGAAGAGGAGGAAGAGGAGGAAGACGATGGTGGCGGCGGTGGAGGTGCAGCTGCCGCGGTGACTGTTTCGGTAGCCGTGGTAACTGTTGGTGTCGTACTGGTTGACGAAGGGGGCGGTTCAACGGGAGATAAAGTCGTCGTGACTGTGGGCGTGACCACCACCAACGCTGTCAACGACGGACCGGCTTGGCCTAGTAACAATCAGCTATTGTCGGCATATGGATGCAAGTAATGAGATATCAACGTACAACCCATTGAAACGCAGACGTAATTCGGGATACAACACCCCCCTCCTATATCGCCCGGGCACGACGTATATCCAGCTTCGCAATTCCGGACTGGTCCCGAACAGCCTTGTCGAGCAGAACAGCAGCCTACATCACCCAGTCCTGAATCGGGGACTAATTGACACGTTTCCCCCTGCGCACAACAACTGGTCGGACGTCCGATGGAAGAGCAATCGTTCGTTCCGGCGGGACATTGAAAAGCTCTCTTGTGGAGATGACTCTTCCAGGCTCGAGGAGATAGGAGATACGACAGGTCTCTTTTGGAATGAAGTCGACCCAGCGGGACTTCTTGTTCGTCCGTATGCAGAAGAAAGGGCGGGTGGAAGGCTTGGGGGGGGAAGGACATGCTCCCGTTGATGGCGGTGGTCTCGGACTGCTGCAGCTCTTGTTCTTGTTGTTGGTCGTCCATTGACCTTGAACGCAGGTGTTCCGTCCTGGCGTGCAGATCTTTATCTTCATCATCATCATTCTTCTGTTGTTCGGAACCTAGCATCATCGGTTGTTGAGCGCCTTCTTCTTGAAATCCGAATTGCCAATATTCCATGTAGAACTTCTCTCCCTCGTCGCCGCTCATTTTGCGCACCCCGCCTGGTATAGGCCCCGCAAGTGACCTCTTCCGAGGTGCTTTTTGGAAACCTTCACTTGGTCTAAATGGCCGGTCATCTTCACTGTCCATTGGAGGAAGTAACGGTCGCCGCGCTTCGAACGGTAGGGCCGCATCGACGGGGTTTGCAATGACGAGGAGCGCATGTTGAAGCAGTAGCTGCGCCAACGCCGTGAGCACTAGGAGACGGTACATTTGTGACAATGGAATTCAAAGACTGCTGAGATATGATCGCTAGACTCAGCGTCGCTTGCTGGATTGTTTGGAGCAGAGAACGGTCATCTCTTAGGGTAGGTCTTGGTGGCGGTGGTGGTGGTGGCTGGACGATGACGCGAATCCCGGTTTGACGATGAAAACTGAATGGCTGGGTTGGGCTGGGCTGGGATGACGGGATTCAACACCCGCCACCCTGTTGTTGCGCGCATTGCTATTTGAGATGTCAGATCAATCGACGGTCAATTGTTCGTGCCAGATGTAGTTGGAGATAAGTCGTTGCTCGATCACACAGAAGCTTCATCGCATCGCGACAAGGGCAGCGCCAGATGCACGACTATCACAGTAGGGCTGAACGCGACCAGGTAGAAAACGACAGGGATACTGGGGCGGATGTTCATAAGTCGTGGATGAGCAAGCGCAGATATCTGTATACGTCGAGTCTCGCCCCTTTTGACTATCCTGGAAGGTCGGACTGACACGATGTTCGACAAAAAACTGGCCAGAGGAACGCCGAAAGCGCCAGAGAGGCCATCAAGGATGTTCACAAGTCGCGAGCGAACAAATGCGGACGGCTCTATATGGTGGGTCTCGTATCTTTTGACTATCCTGGACGGTTAGGATACCCGGATGTTCGACAAGAAAGTGGCCCAGGGAGCACCGGCGGAAGTGGTTGGTCCGCGTCGGCCGAGGGGCAGAAAGCGCCAGGGAGGCCATGAAGATGATCATAAGTCATGAGCGAACCAATGCCGAGGGCTCTATGTCATGAGCCTCGTATCTTCTGACTATCCTGGAGCGTCGGATTCTTAAGATGTTCGACAAGAAATTGGCCAGAGGAAGGCCAGCGGAAGTGGTTGGAGAAAGCGCCAGAGAGGCCATGAAGGATTTTCATAAGTCACGAGGGAACAAATGCAGAGGGCTCTACATGAGAAGCCTCTTATTTTTTGACTATCCTGGAATGTCGAATTCTCCCAATGTTCGACAAAACAATGGCCAGAGGAACGCCGTCGGAAGTGGTTGACCATGAAGGATGTTCATAAGTCGCGAGTGAAGAACTCTAGAGGGCTCTATGTCATGAGGCTCGTATCTTTTGACTATCCTAGAAGGTCGAATTCTCCCGATGTTCGACAAGAAAATAGCTAGAGGAAGGCCGGCGGAAGTTGTTTCTCCGATCCCGTCAAGCCAACATCTGCCTGGGACACGCCAACCATTCGTGCCATTCGACTCCAGTGAAGGCCAGTATTCGTGACTGAGGTTAGAGCAGCATCAGGACGGGGAGCACCATGATTATCAGTTGTACAAGGAGATCAAGATGACCAGCAAGAGACAGCAAGACATGAATGATCTAGAGCCTTCACCCTCAAGAGACCACCTGGCAATGTCCGTTGCCCTACTTGTAACTTAGAGCTCTGTACACAGTGAGATCTGGAGGATGAGAAGGTGTACGCCCTACAGAGTGATGTTGCAGTTGAAGCAATATCCATTTTTCACTGGACTATTCATTACGCCCTTCCACCCCACGGTCTCCTTTCTTAGTAAGGTAATGCAGAAGAAGCAAGTTCGAGAGCCATCGAACTTGATTTTGGATCTATAAAAGACGATTAAGTGAATACCGTTGGTGCACCCAACTGCCCCGGAGGAGAGACACAATCACCCGGAACCTTGGTATCCATATATGGCATTCGTCATAAATTAAAGACCCGAAAGAGCAGGGCCAGTTGAGAGAGCCCGCAGGACCATCAAAACAGTGTATCACCGAACAGACAGTGATCAAACCTCGCTAACAGAAGGATACATCCCACAGTCACACAGAACACGAAAAGGATCCAAGGAAAGAGCTTTTCATTCCGTCTTCTCGGCGCTGGACTCCTCGTCGTGTCCATGGGGCAATGGCGGTGGCGTCGGTGCAAAGGTACTCTTCTGCCGAATCTTGGCCCCATACAGATAAAAGACCACGGGAATAGGCACCAGTAGGGCGGCAACGCAGCCCAGGAGGGTACCGACCCACTGCACGCCCATGGCATCAAACATGTAACGCGAGAACATGGGGAAACCGGCACCGGCTAGGGATCGAAGCATGGTATTGGCAGCAATGGCCGAGGCGGCACTGAGGATGCTTTGTTAGCACCTTATACAGTCAAACTTCATCATCCTGGCTCCAGGCAACGAAGTGGATTGGGCTACGGGAAACAAAGAAGAAAGGGATGACTCACAACATCAAATACGCGTCGACCAGGTAATTCAGCGCCTGCAGGAAGATGGCCAGCAGGCCAAAGCCCGTCAGGAGTCCCGACAACGTCGGTGCGATCCAGTGAATGTCTTCCCGATACCCCGTCCAGCCGAACCAGAACAGACCCAATGAGAAGGCGGCACCACCAATTATGACGGCCGGAAGACGCCATTCCGGCACGGGCACGCCGTTGTTGGCCGCCAGCTTGCGGTTGTAGCTCGGCTGCATCAAGACGATCATGAGACCCGCCAGGAGCTGGCCGCCAATCATACCGAAGAAAGGCAGACCGCCGACGCCACCGTTGAATCCGCGGATCTGTTGAAAGGCGATGGGATAGGCGGTTAAGAATAGATATAGTAGTCCGTAAATGAACGCCATATAGATGGACAGCAGCAGCACGATGGGTTCGGTGAAGAGCATGCGCAGCGGCCGACTGAAATTCTTGGTCACGAGCTCGCGGAAATCGACTTCAATCTCTTCCTGCTTGGCATGAATGCCCCAATTCTTGGTCCGACGACGCAGCTCGGCCGCCTTGGCGACAAGGATGACTGGCGGATAGGTTTCCTCGAGGAAGAATAAGTCCAGAAGGAAAGCCACGCCGCCCATGATGGTCGTGAGCCACGACGTCCAGCGCCAGCCGAGTTCACTCTCGACGATGAACCCACCGATGAAGGGTGCGAGGAGGGGTCCCGAAAAGACCGTCATGGAGAAGACGGTAATGGCCAGACCGCGGGTCCGATTGTCGAACATGTCAGAGAACACAGCGGCGACAACGGCTAAAGGACAGGCACCGAAGAAACCCCCCCAGAAACGGCAGAGCAGTACCGTCTGCAAATCCTTGGCCGCCGCCACGGCGATCTGGAAGATGGTGAATCCGAACATGGACAGCACGAGCGGCAACCGTCGACCGCGCAGTTCGGATAACGGCGCCCATAACGTCGGCCCCGTCGCGAAACCCAGCACGTAGAATGCCAGTCCCAACAACCCAACCTGGGACGAGACCTGGAAGTGTCGACTCACGGCCACCGTCGCGGCCGAGAAGATGCTGCTAGTGAAGGCGGAAACTAAGGTAGTGAAACCCAGCATAGCGGCCGTGCCTACCCTGTCGATACCGCAAATCGAGTCAGCCCAGTCCAGCAAATACCCACGCCACTCCATCATGAATGCAACGAAGAAATCTCACTACTCACTTCTTCTTCATCGACCAATTCATCGCATGTCTCGGATCATGCTCCCCATCGAACTCGACCACGTACTCTTCCCTGTCCGGTAACGGCGGGGGGTACGACTTTCCCGCCCCGAACTCGGGCAACGGCTTTCGTTCATCGCGCGTCTTGACCGTCCGTCCTACCGTCCCACTATGTTGACTCCGCTGGGTATGTATCCGACTCAATGCCGTCGCGCTTCGTTCGCGGTGTATTCGTTGACCACCCGCCGTCGTTTTGTCTGTACCAGTTCCAATCTCCTGACGAATCACCGAAGGGGCTGACGAGGTCGAGGACCCCGACGTCGATTGAGTCGCCGTGGGCACCCTCTCGATCTCCGCGCTGGCATTCGTAGCGGCCCGTTCTGCCTCGACGAGATCTTTGTCGACAATGTCCATTGAGGTGGATTGTTTTGCTTCCAATGCTCCGTTCGAACTTAGAACGAATGAATGAAGGGATTTCTACCACCACCAGCTCAATTGCCACCCCGAAGGCAATCCGTTAGGGTATCGGAGTCCAATGCCGACTTGCGCACGAATTGGAACTACAGTATAAAATACTGTGTTGTATGTATCTGAGAATCCTAAGTTACTCCAGGAAGCTCATAGACTTCAATTGATCATCAATGGCAATGGCAATGGCAATTGATATACAGTAATGTCCTCTTGGATGTTGTTGAGAAGAATTGATCAAGAGAAGAAGACCGCAAGGGTATTGTTTTGGGCCGTAACATTGACATCAGCGCAAAGGTCGATTTGACTTGCCGGCTCTTCCGGCGAAGCCTCGGCATAGCCGAACGAACGAACGAACGAAAGGGAATAAAAAAGCCGGGGTTAGCCGACGTGTATCATATACCAAGACGATCTTACAGAACTGATAGCTCCGATAAGTAGTTATCGCAGTTGATGCTTGTCTCATACTTAATGACAGAGGGATTCATAAATAGTGATGCACCACATCGTAAGGCCGAGGTAAGGATTGGATGGGAGAGCCGAGGATATGAGGCTTGTCTTCATGAAGCTTTAAGTCTCAGGACTTTTGAATACAGTGCGTAGAGGCTTTCGAAGAGGAGGAAAGTACCAGTAATGAGTTTGAGATGGAAGTATCAGGGTAGTTTCTAAACTGCCTGCACAGGAGCAGAGTGGCCACCACCATCTCGTCATGACGCTCTTGATGACTCTCCTGCGAGTGACGGTCACTACCATCTTCGGTATCACGCCTTAGTGGTCAAGTCCCTTGATGGTTTCTCAGGCAATAGGTAGTCAATACCTTCCAAAACGAAGCCAACCCAGTCACTCGCGGGTGACAAAATAAACGGAGAAGCTCAGCTCAGCAACAACCGCCACTGATGAGTAGTGTAGTGAGCACCTTCGTCATGATTCTGGAGGGGGAAGCGAGTTTCCATCGTAAGTGCGACGGAAAGTCCAAGTCAAGGTCCCCATCTTCGTCATTATAATGAAGACTGTCTCAATCTTCATCATAAGGTCGACGATGATGGCGGTTACTGCTGAGCTGAGTCTCTCCATTTATTGTGTCACCCGCGTGTGTGCCAGTTCACGGAGTAGAGTACGGATGTCGGTACCGTATGATGATATGTACATTATCAGACTAAATCATTGAAGACCCGCCATCCACTTGCAAATCTAGTCTCTTGCTCGATCTAACCTAGTGTCCTCTCCCACACTGTTTAACAAGGCGATATATACATAGGAAGAATGAATATGTAGTGGTGATTCATGACCAACCATCACGTTAAGCTTTGTTACCTTGCCTTGCCTTTCCTCCATCATGACTCCACTCCGTCCCTATGGAAGGGATGGAGATTATCAATCATCGTCATGAGTTGATTGAATAGAGACGATCATCCTCCTCGCCGTTGCTAATTGATAGCTCATGCAAACACCACGCTACCTACCTACCCATACTACACGACTAGCCGCATATGGTACCCCGTTGAAAAAGCTATGAATATAACATCGAGATTGCATTTGTATTAAGCGCTTCACACACCGAGCTACGGTACTACCCAACAAAACGACAGACGGAACGGAATAAAAATAAGCCATAGCAGGCAAAGCAAGGCAAAGCAGAGTAAAATAGACCCAAACGAATCCTCAATCTAGATTGCGATTTCTCTGAGAAACGAATGTAAATGAAAGAAAGAACATCAAATTAAATTCAATCCATACCATACTTTTCTCCTCCTCTTACAACAGCATTGTCATCATCAGCTTGGTGCTGGTTACTAATGTGTTGCTTCAGAGGTTCGTACCGGTAGCTCAAGCCTTCTTGGCCTTCCGCACAGCTCGGACTCGTCGACGGCGAATACACACGCTTGGTTCAACCGTTACTGTAGTCAGATCGCCGATGACAGTCGTGACGGTTCGGGAGGTCGAGTAAGTGTTGCGCGTGCTGATGCTGGTTGTACCGGTGCTGCTGCTGCTAGTAGCACCAGTGCCAGTGGCAGTATTCGTTGCCGCGGTAGAAGTTGGCGAGCTGGTGCTAGCGGTGCCGGTACTGGTTGCGGCCGTCGAGGTTGGTGTGCTCGTGCTGACAGTAGCAGTAGTGCTGCTGCTGCTGCTTCCGGCAGCCGACGAAGACGAAGATGAGCTGCTGCTGGTGGAGCTGCTCGAGCTGACTCCAGCACTAGATGTAGAGATGGAAGTAGCAGTCGAGGTTGAGACGAAGTCGGATGTAGAACCCGTCACAATTGAAACGCTGCTGCTCGATCCAGCCGTCGTCACTGCGCTTGATGATACTACCCCTGAGGTTGAGATCGTAGTGCTCGTCGACGACATGGTCGTCTGGAAGCCAAATCGGTCGCCGTAGCATGAACACGCGCTTGAGACCTGAGCGGGTGCGAACTGGGCCACGAAGGATGCGAGGGCGGCACCGGACATCATGTACGACGGACAGAAGGCATCGGCTTGGGCTCGGTCGTTGATGAGCGTCTGCAGCACGGCATCTTCGATGCAGATCACCGAGGCAGTTGGGGTGATGGCTGATGGGGAGCTCGTCGTCGACGTGCCAGTGATTGGGGAGCTGGATGGTGAGGTGGATCCAGTCGAGCTGCTGATGCTGCTACTGGTAGAAAAGCTTGACGTTGATGCAGTGGACATGGTCATCGTAGATGTAGAAACCGTGCTAGATGAGGCACTGCTGCTGGAGACAGAGGCAGTCGAAGTTGAAGCCGTCGCAGATGCAGTAGTCGATGCAGTCGTGCTTGAAGTAGAGCTCGAGCTGGAGGCGGAGGTGCTAGCCACACTGCTGCTTAAGACAGTGGCGGTCGACGATGTTGAGCTTGAACTGACGCTCAAAGATGAGCTGCTAGGCACACTGCTGCTGCTGGGGGTCGAAGAGCTAGCCGTGCTAGATCCAGAAACCGACGATGTCGTAACGGAAGACGAGCTGGAAGTGGAAGTAGAGCTGCTGATCACACTGCTGCTGGAGGTAGAGGTGGTCGACAATGTCGTGGCCGAACTGGAGCTGGAGCTCGAGCTACTGGTTACGCTGCTGCTAGATGTGCTCAAGCTCGACGTGGTTGAGGATGAAGTCGAAGTGAAGCCAGGGGAGCTGGTAGTCGAAGTCGTGATGCTTGAAGATGTCGTTGTCGTCGGCGGGGTCGTAAACTGACTAAAGGTCGTAGAGACAGGCCTGAAAGTGCTGGGCAGACCAGTTCGAAGTCCGAAGCAGGTACAGGCGCTCGACACCTCAGCCGGTTGGAATTGAGCCACAAAGGTCGGCAGAGGTCCACCAGCGCTCAAGAACGATGTGCAGAACGGTGCTGCCTGTGCTCGAACAGCTTCAAGCGCCAGCAAAGGACCATCCTCGAAGCAGATCAGCGACACGGTGGGCGTCACACTCGATGACGTGCTTGTGCTGCTGGTGCTGACAGATGTCGATCCAGAGCTGGACACCGAGGTACTCGATGTTGACGTCGTCGACGATGACCCGGTTGTCGCCACGAAGCACGAACAAGCACTTCGGACGCTTGGCTCAGGGAAGGCCGTTACGAAGAACGGCGCCGTCACCGTCGCTTCCAGTGGTGCCGCCAGTAGTCTCGGGCAGAAGTCAGCCGCCTGGGCGCTAAAGGTGCCCAGAGCTTGGAGCACAGTATCCTGGACGCAGCTCGCCGCAGTCGAAGCAGTCGAAGCAGATGTTGACGTCGTGGACACCGTTGTGCGTCTTCCAAAGCAGGAGCAGGCGCTGCTAATACTCGGCGGAATGAAAGAGCTGATGAAGCTCGGCACAGAAACCGCCCCACTAGCCGCTGTCAGGTAGCTGGAGCAGAATGGCGCTGCCTCGGCGCTGAATCGGTCGAGTGCTCGTAGAGCCTCGTCCGTGATGCAAGCCGTCGGGAGAGGAGTAACGGGCGTAATGGGGCTGATCGACGCCGTCAAAACGGCCTGGAAGCAAGAGCAGGCGCTGCTGATGCTGGGCAATCCAAATCGGCTGACATAGGGAGGGATCGACGTCGCCGCTGTGGGCGCTACCAGGAAGCTCGGGCAGAAGGTGATGGCGTCGGTGCTGAAGGTCTGCACAGCCCGCAAGACGTCATCTTGGAAGCAGGTGGTCGGGAGCACCGTCACCGGCGAGATGACGGTCCGCTGTAGACAGGAGCAAGCGCTGCTGATGCTTGGCGTGGTAAACTGCGTCAGGTAGGTCGGGATCGCGAGAGACACCGTCCGAGTTGGCACGAGGAAACTCTGACAGAAGGGAATGGCGTTGGCAGCGTTGGTTTGAACGGCCTTGAGAACATCATCGGCTAAGCAGGTGGTTTCTGTTGTAGCGCTCGTTGTCGATGATGTTCCTCCGATTGGCGGTAGCGCCGGCACAATTGACGTAGGCAGCGACGGGAGGAGCGAAGTCGGTAGAGAGGGAAGGATGGAAGTGGGAAGGGATGGAAGAATTGAAGTCGGAAGTGATGGAAGAATCGATGTCGGCAGAGAAGGTAGAGACGGTAAGATCGATGTTGGCAAAGATGGAAGGAGTGTCGTCGGTAGAGAAGGAAGTACGTCCGTTGGGAGGGATGGTAGAATTGATGTGGGAAGAGACGGGAGGATAGATGTTGGCAAAGATGGCAGAATGGACGTCGGAAGTGATGGCAAGATGGACGTCGGAAGTGACGGAAGAAGGGATGTAGGCAAGGATGGGAGGACATCTGTAGGAAGAGACGGTAGGATAGAGGTCGGAAGGGACGGAAGAAGGGACGTAGGCAAGGATGGGAGGACATCGGTAGGAAGAGATGGGAAGAGAGAGCTCGGAAGCGATGGGAGAATGGAGGTAGGGAGCGACGGGATGAGGGAAGTAGGCAAAGAAGGAACAATGTCGGTTGGAAGGGAGGGCAGAATCGAGGTTGGCAGCGATGAAAGAAGAGAAGTGGGCAAAGAAGGAACAATATCAGTCGGAAGCGACGGTAGAATAGAGGTAGGAAGAGACGGAAGAATGGATGTTGGTAACGAGGGAATAACATCCGTTGGAAGCGACGGCAGAATAGAAGTTAGTTCTGAGGGCAGCAAAGAGCTGAGGACGGAGAGAAGTGAGGTGGGGAGGAATGGCAGGATAGAAGTAGGCAACGATGGCACCACATCCGTTGGAAGAGAAGGTAAGATCGATGTGGGCAGTGACGGAACGATGTCCGTAGGAAGCGAAGGAAGAATGGAAGTGGGTAATGATGGAACCACATTCGTGGGAAGAGATGGAAGAATCGAAGTAGGAAGAGACGGGACCACATCCGTGGGGAGTGAGGGAAGCAAGGAAGTCAGTTCTGATGGCAGCAAGGAGCTCAGAACGGAAAGAATCGAAGTTGGGAGTGATGGGAGTACTGAAGTGGGCAACGATGGGACCACATCCGTTGGAAGAGAGGGCAGAATCGAGGTGGGCAAGGATGGGACAACGTCAGTAGGGAGAGAAGGAAGGATAGAAGTGGGCAGAGACGGGACAACGTCCGTAGGGAGCGAGGGAAGCAACGAAGTCAGTTCCGATGGCAGCAGAGAGCTGAGGACGGAGAGCAACGACGTCGGGAGGGATGGCAAGATAGAGCTGGGCAGAGTTGGAACGACGTCAGTCGGGAGTGATGGGAGAATGGAGGTGGGCAACGATGGGACGACGTCAGTTGGAAGAGATGGTAGAATGGATGTGGGTAATGATGGGACGACGTCCGTAGGAAGCGATGGAAGAATTGAAGTAGGAAGAGACGGGACAACGTCAGTAAGAAGAATCGATTTTGCCATCTCTTCCCACTTCAATCTTGCCATCACTACCGACTGAGATTCTTTCATCCCTACCGCTGACCACCATCCTGCCAAGTTCGGTACTGCCATCGGATCCAGCCACATTGTTGCCGTCCATTCTCAGTTCCATTTTGCCATCGGAACTGACTTCCTTGATTCCTTCTCTTGTCTCGTCCATTCTGCCATCGCTTACCACGGATCTTGTGCCGAGTTTGCCCACTTCAATTCTCCCGTCACTTCCAACGGACGTTGTCCCATCGTTGCCGACCTCGATTCTTCCAACGGATGTTGTCCCATCATTGCCAACATCCATTCTTCCATCTCTTCCCACCGATATCGACCCTTCGTTGCTCACCTCCATTCTTCCAACGGACGTGCTTCCATCTATTCCTACTGATATCGTTCCCTCGCTGCCCACTTCCGTACTCCCAACCGACGTGGTTCCCAGCTCTATTTTGCCTTCCCTTCCAACTTCGCTTCTCTCCGTACTCAGCTCTCTGCTGCCATCGGAACTGAC
>QQTW01001383.1_pt1 | contig 16927 bp, 19 predicted proteins | sample 1904831 | NCBI WGS metagenome assembly QQTW01 (sample SAMN09435610, study PRJNA476489) | Subsurface metagenome, whole genome shotgun sequencing project. | reverse complement strand
TTAAGCGATAAAAATTTTAATGGTGATATTGAACGCGAGCGTTATAAAGCGCGATCGCTTATGCTTTTATTGTATAAAATAGTGGTTAGATAACTTTAAACTTAACTTTAAGCTATCGCAATGGTCGGCTATTAGTTCTGGGAGATTTTCTGATTTATCAAAACCCTGAAAGGGGTAAATCAATTCGTAGAGTCGTTTTAGAGCAATTTAATCAGTTTGTGAAAGACCATGCTGATCGGAGGCAAATTCATTTCGTTGCTCATTCTTTAGGTAGTCTTATCCTTTGGGATCTTCTTTTCTCCGATACTTTATCAGAAGATGATCCAGCTTTTTCATTTCGCGATAGCTTAAAACAATTGGATTTGCTTACGAGCGACTGAGCAGGGGAGAACAAGTAGTTAGGGCTGTTTGTAGTTAATGACCGGATGCCCATTAGACAAGCAATCGATGAGTTACTACTGCTGGTAAACTGTAGCGAACAAGCAGAATGGAAGGGAATTGTACTGTATCTACCTTTGTAACAAGTAAATTCTTGCGCTAGTTGCGCTACTCGTAACAATTGAGTTATAGCAGACGGAACGGAAGATCCTGGTGCTGAGTTTGAGCCTTATTGCCGCCATTGAATACGACCGTTATAAAGCGCGATCGCTACGGGAGACGCAATATAATTACGCCTCCACTAAACTAAATTCTGGCTAATTAACCCAAAATTATTCATGATTTCCCGACTTGCGATAATGTACCGCAGTTAAACTTTGCCATCATCATCTGTCTGACCTCAAATTATTGGAGTACCACGTGACCCATGCCAAATTGTGAGAACCTCTACTGACATTTTCTCTTCATCAACTCGGTAGAATATTCGATACTTACCACAAACAATTTCACGAACTCGACCAGAGGAATCACGCGGATAAGCTGGACCGATAAAGGGAAACTTTTCTAGAACATCAACATGATTTAAGATATTTTTGCCAACTTTTTGAGCTGCATCAGAATTTTCATTCGCAATATAAGCATAAATATTATTAAGGTCTGTTAAAGCTGGTTCCGTCCAAATTATTTTGTATTCCATGTAGCAACGATTTTCTTTACTTCTTCATGAGAAATAACTCGACCTGCATCAGCCGCAGCTTCTCCCCTGCGTATTGCCACAAGAATTTCAATCTCTTCTAAAATCTGCTCGATTGATGTCTCTTCAGGAAGCTTTTTAAGCGTATTAATTACAAGTTCTTTGTCAGTCATAGGAAAATTATATTTAGCTTGCACTTAGCTTTAGGCTATCGCAATGGCTAATTCTTAGCAACGAAGATTGTCATAAAAATTACTAAAACTTATAAAAGTAAGATAGAAACTATGAAACGCTAGTTACAACCTAGTTTTATTAAGACTAAGATTGTAACGTATTTTTAAGGGTGGGATATAGGGGTGTAGCCGACCGTATCAAGGTTACTGTCGCCTTTTAATCCTTCTAACCTAATGATTTAAGATATTTTCGCCAACTTTTTGAGCTGCATCAGGATTTTCATTTGCAATATAAGCATAAATATTATTAATGTCAGTTAAAGCTGGTTCTGTCCAAATTATTTTGTATTCCATGTGGCAACGATTTTCTTTACTTCTTCGTGAGGAATAACTCGACCTGCATTTACTCCGCAGCTTCTCCCCTGCGTATTGCCACAAGAATTTCAATCTCTTCTAAAATCTGCTCGATTGATGTCTCTTCAGGAAGTTTTTTAAGCGTATTAATTACAAGTTCTTTGTCAGTGATAAGAAAATCACATTTTGGTTGTACTTAACTTTAAGACTACGCCACTTAAATTAGGTAAAGCAATCGCAATAAAAAATATATAGCTAATTTATGACTTTGTAGGGTGTCTGTAAGCAGCTATAATCTTGCACGTGAGTGGCTAGTGCGCTCTTTGAAGCGCTGACAAGTCAGTTCGCTTTGGAAGACGCTAAGATTGTAACCTAATTTTAAAGGTGGCACAATCGAGTTGCAGCCAAGCGATCGCGTTCTGATTTTGTAAAGTTTTATTTCTGTCTCGCGCATCGATTTAGACTTAACTGCTACAACCAATGTTTTGGATAAGTTCTTCCTGGTGCAAGCTTGTTAAACACAATAGTACAAAGAACAATAAGGATTGACCCTGCCAACACTGGAGTTAATAGAAAATTCCAAGATGCACCACTCATTACTCCAACTAATGCGATCGCACCACCTGGAGGGTGAAGCGTTCGAGTTAGCTGCATCAGCTTGATTGTAGTTGCGACCCCTAAGACTTTAACCCGTTTTAACGGGTTTCAGCTTTCATACCAATTCACAAAAATCATGATACATACGAATAGTCGTAGGGGCACGGCACAGAATAGTGCCCCTACCTAACATATTTGTATCAACAATAAAGTGAAATGGTATCAGGAGGACACTTAATAGCGGGGGTTCCCTCCGTTGAAGAATGTGTCCGTCCCGAAATTTATTTCAGGGCATTACAAGAGTGCCATTCGGTTTACAACCGTTGGCGGGCACAGTGCATACAGGGTAGTTACGAAAGCGCCAAGATTGTAATTGTAAGAATTTGGGGCAAATAATCACGATCGCCCGAATGTATGCTTTGATTGCATAAAATAGTGGTTAAATAACTTTAAACGCAAAAGCTAAGGCTATGGCACAAACAACTTTAAACCAAATATTAAACCAGCTTGAAACCCTTGATATAGAAGAACTTTATCAACTTAACCAAACAATTCAAAAGTATCTCGCAAATAAAGAAGAAATTGCAAAGCTTGGAGCATTTCATCAAGCACTACTTGATTCTGGGTTGATAAAGCAGTTTAAGTTCCCTTCATATGACCCAATTTCTGAGCGACGGCTAATTCAGGTTGAGGGAAAACCCGTTTCTGAGACAATTATCGAGGAACGTCGTTAGATGCCAGTCTATTTTACAGATACTAGTGCATTGGTCAAACGTTACATAACTGAAACTGGTTCGGCTTGGGTTCTAGGGCAGATAATGAGTTAAATGGAGCAGTTACAAGTGAGGGATTGGTGATTGAAAATCCAAACAACCACCTTTAGTGCATTCTAATACTATCAGAGTAAGCATAGGTTAGATGGTTGTGTGGATATTAGGAACTTCCAATTAAAAAATTATCCCATCATAAGGGCGCAATGCCTTGCGCCCCTACACGCGAACTTTCGATTTGGGATAATTTATTTTTTGGTGTTCGCTTAAACTTAAATCAATAATGATTACCCGACTTACGATAATGCACCGCAGTCACAGCATCCGAATTCAACACCTTCCCATCATCAACCGTCGCATATACTAACCAATGGTCGCCCACTTCCATCCGGTCTTTAACCGTACATTCGAGGTATGCTAAAGCACCACTTAAAACAGGCGCACCATTTGCAGCTGACTGCGTTTCAATCCCCGCAAATCGATCTTGACCTGGGCTGTAGGACTTCATAAAGTGCTTCCGCAACTCCTTACCCTCAGCCAAAATATTCACCACGAAGGGACTACCGGAATGCATTAGCGCTTCCAATGCCCTATCTTTAGCAACCGAAATCGTTAAACCGGGAGGGCTGAAACTTGCCTGTGAAATCCACGATGCCAGCATTGCACTCGATACATCGCCTTGCTTGGCGGTAACTACCGACAGCGAACCCAGAATGCGTCCTACAGCTTGTTCGAGGTTGCTTGCGGGTGCGCTAGCTGTACGAACTCGATTGACTCGTTTGATGGCTTGGGCAAAGTCAGTTCCAGCTTCTTCGCAGGTTTGCAGCGTTTTGTCGTCGGGTTTAAACTTGACGCGGATGGGGTCAAAACCAAAGCGATATCCCGCGTCTTTGAGTTTGGTTTCCAATAAATCGATCGCTTCACCACTCCAACCAAAGGAACCAAATACACCCGCTAACTTGGTTTTGGATGCGTTAGCGAGGACGATACCTAAAGCAGTTTGTACGGGGGTGGGTGCATGTCCTCCAAGTGTGGGGGAACCCATGATAAAGCCTGCTGATTTTTCTACAGCTTCTTGAATTTCACCCGGTTCGGCAAATTCGCAGTTGATTGATTCTACCCTGACACCTGCCTTTGTGATACCGTGCGCGATCGCCTGTGCCACTGTTGCGGTATTCCCGTAAGCTGAGGCGTAAATTAATGCTACGGTATTTTCTTGCTTGGTTTGCTGTTGCAACCATTCCCGATAAGCTTCGGTCAGTTCAATCAATCCGTAGCGTACTAAAGGACCGTGATTCGGTGCGTACATCCGCACCTTCAAATCAGAAAGTTTTTCGAGCGCAGTTTCTACCTGACGGGCATGAGGTGCCATGACGCACTCAAAATAATACCGCCTATCTTCGAGAAAAGACTGCCAACCTTCATCAAATACTTGGTCGCCGCAAATATGTGCCCCAAATAATTTATCGGTGTATAAAACTTCGGTTTGCGGGTCGTAGGTGCAAAGTTCGTCGGGGTAGCGAGGATTAGGTGTAGGGATAAATTCGAGGTGATGTCCTTTGCCTAAATCGAGTGTTTCTTCACCCCGTTTTACTAATATTGGTAAATCAGGATTTTCCATTGCACCGCGTAAATTTATTGCCCCAGGATTGGAACAAACAAAAGTAATTTGCGGAGCAATTTCGAGTAAAGCTTTCAGGGTTGCAGCGCGGTTGGGATTGACGTGACCGAGAATTACATAATCAATCTTTTTCACATCAACCCGTTGTTTTAAAGCTGTGAGAAAACTATCAGTAAAAGTTTCTCCTGGCGGGTCAATCAGGGCAATTTTGTCGGCTTCAATTAAATAACAATTTGCCGTAGTTCCCTTTGCCAAAGCATACTCGATTTCAAATCGCAACCGCGCCCAACTGCGGGAACGAAATACTCTTGTATCGGTAGCAACAGGGAGGATTTGAACGTCGCGGGGTTTGGACATGATGAGGGAGTGGGGAGTAGGGAGTAGGGAGTAGGGGGAGAAGGGGGAGAGGGGGAGAAGGGGGGGAGGGGGAAGAGAGACTGGAGGAAGAAAACCTAAGACTGTAAGGGCGGGTTCACGACTAGACTCATTTGATAACGAAAAATCTCCATAAACCCGCCCCCCACACCCCACACTCCACACTCCCCCTACCCCCTACTGCCTACTCCCCGCCTTAGTAGTGATTACCAACCTTACGGTGGTGGACTGCGGTGATTCCTTCGGGTTTCGATACTCGTCCGGCGTTAACGGTGCTGTAAACTATCCAGTGGTCGCCTGCATCGAGTCGGCTGGCAACTTCGCACTCTAGGTATGCTAAAGCATCGGCGAGAATTGGCGCACCATTTTGGGCTGGTTGGGTACGTACACCTTCAAAACGGTCTGCACCTGGGGCAAATCGCTTCAGGAAGTGTTTCATCAAGCCTTGGTAATTGCCTTCTTCGAGGATATTCAGGACAAATTTATTACCAACTTGCATCAGTGATTCAATCGCCCGGTCTTTTGCAACTGCAACGCTGAAACCTAACGGCTTAAAGCTGGCTTGTGCTACCCAAGAAGCTAACATCGCGCTTTGTACCCCGCCTTTTTTCGCGGTTATAATGTATAAACCGCCACTTATTCTTCCCAATGCTTTATCCAAGTCTGCACCCAGCGACTTCATCTGCTTGATACTTTTATCCCGCGTTACCCACTGCGCTAAGTCGGTTCCGGCTTCTTCGCAGAGTTTGTAGGTGTTTTCTGTAGGGGTTTGGCGGATTTCGATGACGGGGAAGGCAATATGTAAACCTAGTGCGCGGAATTTGTTGAGTAGCGGATAGGTAGGTTCGTCGTTTCCACCACCAGTTTCAAAGATACCAATAGTTTGTTTGCTGTTAGCTGAACCCAAAATTGTACCCAACGCAGCTTGAATATTTGCATCATCCGACGTGGGAGGCATCCCCACAACGATACCAGCAACGCGGCTAACAAGTTCGCGCAATTCCTGTAAATCGGTAGCGCTGCCTAAATCCACCATTTCCGCAGCCACACCAGTTTTGGTGATACCGTTGGCAATACCTTGAGCAATGCGATCGCTTGCTCCATACTCGGATACATAAAATATGCCGACCGTAGTTTCTGCTTTGGTTTGGGTTTGACTCCAATTCCGGTAACGTGCCACCAATTCATCAACGTTGTGGTGTAAAAGCGGTCCGTGTCCGGTAGCGATTGTATCGATTTTTTCGAGTTCACCCATCCGCTTCAATGCTGACAGTACCGACCGGGCATTGGGTTCCATCAAGCACTCGTAGTAATAGTGATAGTCGGGGGAAATTGCTTCTAGGTCTTCGTCAAATGTCGCTTCGGTACAGTAATGCATCCCGAAGGCATCGCAGGTATATAAAGTTTTGGTTTGATGGTCGAAGGTAAAAATTGTATCGGGCCAGTGTAGGTTGGGTGCGATGACAAATTCAAGTTCGTGCCCGTTGCCCAAATCTAATTTATCGGCGTTTTTGACAATTTGCCGTTTGAAGGGAATATGGACGAAATTTTCTAAGAACTGAATTGCCACCTTAGAACCAACCACCGTGATATCTGGGGCAAGCTTAAGGATATCTTTTACCAAGCCGCTGTGGTCTGGTTCGGTGTGGCTGATGATTAAATAATCGACTTTGCTAATGTCAACTAAGCCTTTAAGGGTATCAAGGTAGAGCTTGCGGAACTTCTCATGCGACGTATCGATTAATGCAGTTTTTTCGCCGCGAATGATAAACGAATTGTATGTAGTACCGTTTTGCAAACCAAATTCGATATCGAACCTGTCGCGATCCCAATCCAAAGAGCGAATCGTCGTCGTATCGGTAGCTATATCCTTAACCTGTATAGTCAGCCGTTTTTGGGTTTTCTCGGTGAGCGCTACCATAACTAGCCTCCAATATTTAAATAAGTATTTATTACCTCTGGTTATATTGTGCCATGAGTTAAATGTAAATAATTATTAAAAAAACTATGGATGGGTTAAAGAAAACTGAAGGGAGTAGGGAGTAGGGGAATAAGATGATGTGTTGGACGTGTCCTTGCAAATAACACACCTAAAACTTACAATAATTCCAGAAAATCATCTAAATTTATTCGAGCTTGCTTTAAAATACAAGCAAGAGTACTTCGCTTAACTGGTCGTGCTGGTACAGTTATCTTCAAAGTTTCATCCGATAACGATTTTTCTAATCGAATGTGACTGCCTTTTTGGCTAACCACTATCTACCCGTGTCTTTCCAGTGCTGCAATAATTTGGGTGTAAGGTACGCTCTTGAGTTTACTTATAAAACCAGTTCTCGTATTATTGCATCTTCTTGAACCGCAATCTCATCATCTACTGGTTCAAGATAAAGCTCTATAGCTTCTTGAATATTTACCAATGCATCATCAATATCATCACCTTCGCGCTTTGCAGCCAGGTAGCGAAGGAACGTAAATTGTGTAACCACCTTCATCGCTTGGTTCTAAAATAACTTTTAATTTCATTGGTTCTATGAGATTTATTGCTAGTAATCTAATTTTAACAATGTGGTGGTAGGGCTTTACAGCGTTTTTGGATGAATACGATAAAGAAAAGATAAGATGATTGGGAAGCGATACTCTACCGCAGTTAAACTAAATTCAAAATATTCGGGTTCAAACATGAGTATTTACGAACGCTTACAAGTAAAGCGCGAACAGATTCTACAAACTGCGGCAAAGTATGGAGCATACAACATCCGCATTTTTGGCTCCGTTGCCCGACAGGAGGCAGACGCAAACAGCGATGTTGACTTTTTAGTAGAGATGCAATGTGGACGCAGTTTATTCGATATTGGGGGATTGTTGATGGAATTGCAAGATATTCTTGGTTGCAAAGTAGATGTTGTGACAGAAAAAGGATTGCGGCAACGAATTCGAGAACGGGTGTTAAATGAAGCGACTCCGTTATGAGGGATAATCGGGAAAAATTACGTGACATGATTGAAGCAATTGAACGCATTCATAAATATGCAGTTCAAGGACGTAAATCATTTGAAGAAAATGAATTAATCCAAACTTGGTTCGTTCAAAACTTACAAATTATTGGTGAAGCTGCTCGTGCGTTACCTGCTGATATTCGAGAGCAAAATCCAGATATTCCTTGGTCGCAGATGATTGGAATGCGAAATGTGTTAACACATAATTATTTTGAGATTGACATAGATGTAGTTTGGCTAGTAATCGAGCGCGAACTACCTAAATTAAAGCCTCAAATCGAAGCAATTTTAAAAGAATTATCTTAGAATTTCATCATCTTTATGGGCAGTGGGGGTAAGGGAATAAGACGATGTGTTGGATATGTCCTTGTTAATCGTCTACTGTTTTAAGATAAAGGTCTGCTACTGTTGGCTTGTAAGGATATCGCGTCCGATTTGCCAATATAGGAGTATTAACTCGCGGTTGACGCTGATACTGGCGCGGAATTGGGGATTTTGGATGCGTTGTTTTAAATCGCCCAAAAATTCTTCGTAGCCTTTTGCAGTAGGTATATCATTAGACATTTTTAATTAGAAATTTTAAACTTTATAACTAATATTATTTTACAAAAACATGACATATTTATATTAATTGTAGGGGTGGGGTCTCCCCACCCTTCTCATTTGATTTGAATTTAAGTAGGTGAGTGGGAATAACCATAAATATTTTACGACATGTTTATATGCTTTAAACCCGATGCCTTTGACCAATGACAACTGACGACCATAACAAAGCACGCTTTATTCTTACGACTTACTTATCTATAAATTTTATATTTCCCCAAACCATTAATTCTCGACTTAGAATGTCCAAAGCTTGGCTAGCTTTAATAATCGGCAATTCCCGGTTGCACTGGGGATTATTTACAGGTGAAACCCTCATGCATACGTGGGATAGCAATTACGTTGGTGCGGATGTTGTCCAGCAGCTAGCCGAATATCGAGGGAGTGGACAATGGGGAATAGGGAGTAACGAAAAACAGATAGAGATTTTACTTGCTTCATCATCCCATTTCCCAATATCAATTGCGATCGCATCCGTTGTTCCCGCACAAACCCAAATTTGGCAAACTTACTCCGATGTACAAATAATTACCTTAGAAGATATACCTATAAAAGCCATGTATCCCACTTTCGGCATTGATAGAGCCTTAGCTTTACTGGGTACGGGTAGCTTTTTCGGATTTCCAGTTATGGTAATCGATGCGGGGACAGCACTGACTTTTACTAGTGCCGATAATAACAAAAATTTAATAGGTGGCGCAATTTTACCAGGATTGGGTTTGCAACTCGTAACATTAGCAACGCGAACCGGACAGTTACCAAATGTAAAACTACCAGAACAATTACCTCCACGTTTAGCGATGAATACCCCAGAAGCGATGCAAAGCGGGGTAATTTACACGTTACTGGCTGGAATTAAGGACTTTCTACAAGCTTGGTGGCAGGATTTTCCCGATGGCAAGGTAGTGATAACGGGAGGCGATCGCACTCTAATAATAGAATATTTGCGATTGCTGTTTCCTGAAATTGCCGAGCGTATAAATGTGGAAGCGAATCTAATTTTTTGGGGAATGCGAGAAATATTTAGGATTCAGAACGGGTTTACAACAAATTAACGTGCATACTTAGATATTAGACAACTACGTAGAAGTTACGGCAATGCGCTAACGTTTTTGAACGCTTGGCTTGACAAACGGAAAACGCGATCGCTCTCTCACGGTAAAGATGTTCTAAGCGATCGCGTTTATACTGCAAGCAGTTAACTCAGCTAGTTAAAATATTGACTTTTGAGAAAGCTTTTAAAGATGTTGGGTTACGCTCCGCTCCACCCAACCTACAGACTACAGACTACAGACTTAGTGACTCTTGAGCTTGCCAATATAATTAGAGCAAGATGTTGGGTTGCGCTGCGCTCCACCCAACCTACAAACAACTATGAATTTTGACTAGCCAAAAACGACTCGACCACCTTTTGCACTTTTGATAAAATCACGAATTTCTTCAGCAACTACCTCGGTACATGACTGGGCTAAATCATTATCTCCATGAGCAATAACTTTCAAATTTGCTCCAGGTGCCAATTGTGCATATGCTTGACTCGTCGCAGATGCTTCCTGTGTATCTTTTCCACCTTGTAAAATTAAAAGCGGAGATGTCATCACACAAAGACGAGTTTCCAATAATTCTGCATGAATTTCGGGAATTTGACGTTCGAATAATAACTCGCAAGCGGTTGGATACTGCTCCATTACTAAACGCTGTTTCCATTCTTCCTTAACTTTGATTTCCCAACCAAATATTTTCGCAAGCGGACGGAAAAACCTTAATAGAGCAAACATCAATTCCGAACGTTGCAAAATCCTTTGCATCTGCTTCAAACGCTTGTCAGTTCCTTCTGTTGCTACACCTTCAGGTGCTAGCAAAACCACCCCAGGAGTCCGTCCGGGATACTTTAAAGCATAACTTGCCGCAATCCACCCACCCAGCGAATGCCCAACTAAATAGACTTTTTCTAATTTCAATGTATCTATAAATTCTGCTAAACAATCGACTTGTAAATCAATTGAATAGTGAATATCGGGAATTTCTGACTCTCCAAATCCGAGCAAATCTGGTGTCAAACAATGAAACTCATGCGAAAGTAGTTCCATAGTCGGCACCCATTGACTGCCATCGCTCCAAGTGCCGTGCAGGAAAATTATCGGTAATCCTGCACCAACTTCACGCCAAAATAGTAACCCGTGAGCCAGTTTTCTCCGAGAGTTGCGAAATAAAGTTTCCATTTTAATTTTAGTAATAAATTTTAGATATAGTCAGCAGTAAAAAGTTAGTTGTTAACACAAGAGTGTTTTAGGATACAGAATAGCCCCTTGATAACCAAAGCTTAATATCTAACAATTAACTGCTGACAAATAAGGAGCATAGCTATTATGCCAGTGTTATCAAGCCTTTTAAGTAGTCTTGTAACTGTTGACTGTGGTCGTGGGACATTGGTTCTGGCGGTAAAGAATCTGGGTAAAATGCCTGGATTTCCATTACTTCTAATGTATCCTGGACTTCCATAGTCCCTTCAACATCAGCTTCTACCACTACACAAATTGAGTGGATTCGTGGATCTCGATCCGGTGCAGAATAAACCCCAACTAAGCGGCGAATTTGGACTAAATTTAGCCCAGTTTCTTCCTTAAGTTCGCGTCGAATCGTATTAGGTATATCTTCTCCCCAGTCCACAATACCACCAGGTAATGCCCAGCGACCATTGTCGCGCCGTCGAATCAAGACAATTCGACCATCGGGCAAAATCGGAATTATACTAGTGCCAGGAATCGGATGTCGGAATATGACACCGAGTACTGTTTGTCCATAACGCCATAAGTTACGTGTGGACTGAATTGGTACTGTAAATAAAGCAAGAATATTCAATCTTCACTCGTGGGGTTTTTACTCAGGATTTTTCGCCACTAATATAGTATTATCTACCCAACTACTAAAACATGGAGTTTTGTATTATACTGTAAGACTTGTAGCTGCGGGGTTTATTTTAACGATTGCGATAAAACAAATCAATATCACCCGTACAAGAAAAAGTTAAGTTATGTATATACATACATACACAATTTAAATTTTAAATAAGTATTATATACAATTGTCAAAAAAATTGCTGCAATTGTTTCACTAATTTTGAAAGGTGGCTAGCTCCTTGACAACGGAAGTGCGAAGTCAGGGAGCTGACCTCACACATAGAAGCTCAAAATCAATAACATTTAATATTGTGGCATTAATTATCGCTACATTTTTGTTCAATTTGGGTACTGACAATAACTTTTAGCAACGCTTTTTATTTTAATTAATTAGATAAATATCATTGATTATCAATAGTTTATCTATTCACAACTGCTGGCAAAAAATCATTATTTCGTATTGTCATTGACACTACCGCTGCAAATAGGGTATTATATATTGCTGTTTAAGATATAATTAAAGTCAAGCTAGACTAAAAATGTGTCAGCGGCATTGGAATTGATTATTGCCTGATATATTGACTAGAAGTGACTTTCTTGTTGTTTATTTAATAGAGGTGAACATGGCAAAGCGCCGTAACCCGAAAAAAGAAAAGGCGCTACGAAACCAGGCTTATGCCCGGAAGTTTCGTAAACGGACTACTACAGGACGAATGCAACGAAATCGATTCCAACAACGCACGACGAAGAGTGAAGAGGATGAGGGCGCAGCAGCAGATATGGGTGCTGCTGAGTAAATACTCTTACTCAATATTTTACTCATGTGGCTGATGAATCGGGGCGTACATCGTGTACGCCCCTAGTGGCGTTCTAATGAACTTGATAGCAATTAACTGCCAATCCAATACAACTCGGTTAAGAATATTCAAGGAACTAGAAATCCAGTTTCTTGAAGTAACCGGAGTTATTTTTTTGGTTGGCAGTTAAAACTACCGACTCCGCACCGACTGTACGGGCGGGTTCACCGTTATTTTGTTTGATAATTTAAAGATACTGCTAAACCCGCCCCTACCGACTGTACGGGCGGGTTCACCGATATTTTGTTTGATAATTTAAAGATACTGCTAAACCCGCCCCTACCGACTCCCAACTCCTAACAATTATTCTGTAATTTGAGAACGGGCAGCAGTTAATGCTTGGCGAATTTGTGCAAAGCCAGTACCCCCGTAGCTGTTACGTGCGGCAACGACTTGAGTTGGTGAAATAGCCTCGTAAATATCGACTTCAAACGCGGGGTGTAATTGTTTCCACTCTTCTAAGGTTAAATCTTTGAGAAGTTTTCCTGCGGCAATACTAGTTCTCACAACTTTGCCAACGAGATTGTAAGCTTCCCGGAATGGAACACCTTTAGCAGCCAAATAATCTGCCACATCGGTAGCGTTAGAAAAGTCCTCGCAAACGGCTTCTGCCAAGCGCTGAGTCCGAAATTCTAAGCCTTCGCGTAGCAAAATTGTCATTGCTGACAAGCAGGCTTTGACGGTGTTAACGCTATCAAATAAACCTTCTTTATCTTCTTGTAAATCCTTGTTATATGCCAAGGGTAGCCCCTTCATCATCACCAGCAGTGCTTGGAGATGACCGAAGACACGACCAGTTTTGCCCCGCACCAGTTCTGGTACGTCGGGGTTTTTCTTTTGAGGCATAATACTTGAACCTGTCGCGCAGCTATCTTTGAGGATAACAAAGCGGAATTCTTCACTTGCCCAGAAAATCACCTCTTCCGATAGACGACTTAAGTGAACCATAATTAAGCTAGCTGCCGACGAAAATTCGATGGCAAAATCTCTGTCGCTAACACCATCCAAACTATTGGCGTAAACTGCATCAAAATCTAACAATTTGGCAGTATAGTGGCGGTCGATGGGGAAAGTTGTTCCAGCTAAAGCACCGCATCCCAACGGCGAAATATTAACACGGCGAGAGACATCACCCAGCCGTTCCCAGTCGCGCTGCGTCATCTGGTAGTAAGCGAGAAGGTGATGCGCTAAACTGACGGGTTGAGCGCGTTGGAGGTGAGTGTAGCCGGGGATGAGGGTTTCGATATTTTTTTCGGCAATATCGAGTAAAACTGTTTGAAATTCGCGGATCTGGCGGCGGATTTGCTGGATTTGGTCGCGCAGGTAAAGCCGGGTATCGGTGCCAACTTGGTCATTGCGCGATCGCGCTGTATGCAATTTCTTTCCCACATCACCAACAATGTCTGTAAGTCGTCGTTCCACAGCAAAATGTACATCTTCGGCATCTATACCGGGGTTGAACTTACCGATTCGATATTCCTGGCGAATTTGTTCCAAACCATCTACGAGTTTTTTACCCTCATCCTGAGAAATAATACCAGTATGTGCCAGCATTTTCGCATGTGCTTGCGAGCCAGTCAGGTCATACTCGATTAGTTCAATGTCAAAGTTGATACTTGCGTTAAAACGTGCAATCGCAGGATGCAGTTCTGATTCAAAGCGATCGCTCCAATTGGGTTGCTTCATCATAAATACTGATGTTGGGAAGGGGGGAGAGGGAGGAGAAGGGGGGAAAGGGGGGGAAGAAGGGGGAAAGAAATATTCTTTACTTCCCTGTCTTCCTCACTCCCCCACTCCCTACTGACTACGGACTACGGACTACGGACTAATTACTTTAGCCGTAGCTGGTTAGATTCCGAATCATATAGCCAATAACCAGCCCAATCAATAGTGCCCATGCTTGACCAGTCTGTACAAAATGCGTAAATGATGTTTGTAGCTGACCGATCAAATTCGCGTCTCTGATAGTTTGAGCAAAGACACTCAATTCTAGAGGAGATTGTCCAATCAATTGCAGCACCCAATCGCTAAATACTTCCATATGTGTAAAAAATGATGATTTGTCTAAGTTTTAATGTTTGATAGCGCCAGTTTAGACTTAGATTGGCTGAAGCGCTACAAGCTGCTTCAACTTAAGTGAAAGCGTAACTTTTATGTCATAACCTTAAGGTACAGGTGATGTCCACTAGATCGATTTTGAATGCTTGAGTGCAGAAATCCTAAATTTATATGTCGCAATCATTAATTGAGTCCGTATAAAGCCAGAATTTTTGTAATAAACAATAAATAGAGTAATTTAAGAATGAAAGCAATTCGCGTGCGTGAATTTGGGATGCCCGAAGTCATGAAATTAGAGGAAGTCCCAGATTTACTACCTGGTGCGGGGCAAGTGGTGGTTAGAGTTAGGGCTGCTGGAATCAATCCGTTAGATACCCTTTTACGCATTAATACCTGTATCGAGTACAGAAATGCCTTTGGTAGAAGCAACAAAAGCACACGAACTAATTGGAAAAGGTGAAAAAATAGGTCGAATTGCACTAATTCCCTAGCTTGGAATAGGACGTTTAAGACTGTAAATCAATTACCAATCTAGAAACGCGAAGTCTGTCGGGGGAAGCTTCGCCCGACGGGCTTCGCGCAATATATCGCATCTCTACATTTAAAATTCAAAATCCAAACTTGGTGCAGCTATATCTAGAAAATTATCAGCGATTCTAAATTGGTCGTCTAGCCCAGTTGCACTGTAAGTATTATTATCGCCGATAGCTTCAGCAATAACCGCATCTTCTGTAGATATAAATATTGTCAGCAAAAAGCTGAGAGCAAACGCTGCTAATACTACCCAATGCTTTTTAAAAAAATGTCTCATTTTAAACCGGCTGATTGATTTGCACCACAGTCTTAACCTTACATTTCAGGTGATGCCAACCGCAATTTTGCGGCTGTTCGCAAAATTTGCCCTGCCAACACAGCCGCACCAAATCCGTTATCAATATTTACTACTCCGATTCCCGGCGCACAGGAGTTGAGCATTGTCAAGAGGGCTGCGAGTCCGCCAAAGCTTGCACCGTAACCTATACTCGTAGGAACAGCAACAATAGGACAATCAGCCAATCCCCCGACAACGCTCGGAAGTGCCCCTTCCATCCCAGCAACAACAATTAATACCGATGCCGATTCGATGACGTGACGGTTGTTGAGCAAGCGGTGGATACCAGCAACACCCACATCCCAAAGTCGCTGCACGTTGAAACCGCAAAGTTCGGCAGTAACAGCAGCTTCTTCGGCAACAGGTAGGTCGGAAGTACCAGCCGAAATTATACCAATAGTACCGAGATATTTTGGTTGAATACTTGGGGGAGTAATAGCGGCAATCCTTGCTCTTTCGTAGTATTGTAAACCTCTGACTTTGGGTTGTAGTAAAGAATATACATCGGGTGGGATGCGCGTTGCCATCACAACGGGGTTTCTTTCCCGCATTGCCTGCATAATAGTAGCAATTTGTTCGGGGGTTTTGCCTTGTCCCCAAATGACTTCGGGGAACCCGGTGCGAAGTTCGCGGTTATGGTCAATTTTGGCAAATTCTCCAACAGGTTCGTAATTTAGATTTTTGAGAGTGTCGAATGCAGCATCGGGAGAAATGTCCCCGTTAGCGATGGAGGAAAGAAGCGATCGCAAATTTTGGTCATTTGTCATTTGGCAGTTGTCATTTGGCAGTTGGCAGTTGGCAGTTGTCAGTTGTCAGTTGGCAGTTGTCAGTTGTCAGTTGTCAGTTGTCATTGGTAATGGGTCATTTGTTATTTTGTCCAGAATCAAAATTAATGACTAATGACTACGGACAACTAACTACTCTACGGACAACTAACTACTAACCACTGACTACGGACAACTAGTTACTAACCACTGACTACAGACAACTGACTACTGACCACTAACAACTAACTATTCTTCCACCTTCAGTTCGTATTTGTTCCACAATGTTGCACCTTGAGAACCGAGTGCGGAAAATTTCACATTTTCGATGCGGTTTCGTACTGCTACCAGCGACAAAGGAGTAACTAAGTAAATTTCGGGTAAATACTCTTGCGTCAGTTGTTGTGTTTTCCCGTAGATTTCCTTACGCTTGCCATCATCCAATTCCTGCGCTGCTTCAATATATAAGCGACCAATTTCTTCTTCCCAATCATTAATTTTTCTATCAATCAGTTGTTCTTGCCCTCGTTGTGGTTGTTGGTTGAACGAGTGCGAATTACCATCCGGAGACCACTTATTCGCACCATCGTTAGGTTCTAGAGAACCAGTAAAACCCAGCAGATAACATTCCCAATCGAGTGAGTTATTTAGCTTTTCAACAAGCGTATTAAAGGAAATTGGCTGAAAGTTAACTTTAATGCCAATTCGCTCTAAATCTAACTTGATTTGTGCAGCCATTGTCACGCGGGTTTTATTTTCGACATTCGTAATCAAAGTGAAGTTAACGCGATTTCCTTCAGCATCAAGCAATTGCTTTTTAGCATCATATTTGAATCCCGCTTTAACAAGTAATTGCCGTGCTTTTTCTGGGTTATACTCGTATACCTTTAACCCTTTCTCTGGTGATAAATAATAA
>QQTW01001382.1_pt1 | contig 16933 bp, 17 predicted proteins | sample 1904831 | NCBI WGS metagenome assembly QQTW01 (sample SAMN09435610, study PRJNA476489) | Subsurface metagenome, whole genome shotgun sequencing project. | reverse complement strand
GCTCAGTGTTCAGCTCCGCAACGTTTCACGTGAGGAGCGGTTGCGTACGAGAGTGAGGGCCGAGTTTTGGACGATGAGCTGCTTTCTTGATTAGCAAGACAAATCTGAGGCATAAGGTATGTTACTCCGATCTTACGGCCGCCAATGACACTTGCTTCAATGGCATTCCCATCCATGTTGCAGTGGAAGATCGCCGGTTATGGTCGGCCAAGCCCATGTTGTGAGAATGATGATTATACGAGAAGCAACCAGGCCAGAATGACGAGAGTGTAACCTTGAGATATCTTAGCAGTAGGAAGGAGCAGCCAAAAGAGCGTATCAGGCCAGTCAGAAGCGACGGTAGTATTATGGTCACATTGCCCCAACGGAGATGTTGGAAGAACGTGGAGTGCACGCGATGAACACGCCAAGCTTCCAGAAAGGGTAAAAGATCGCCAGGGGTATCTCCAAGCCTCCGCTAGAGAGAAAGAATCTTGGGACGGGGTAAGCACAACAGATTCATCTTTAGGTTCATGCATAGAACTGCTATTTGCCTTCTTTAGGGTTTTATACAAACACTGTGGACAGCTCTATCTACGCCTGAACGCTCATAACATTTGGCGGTTCGCGGAAAGAGATCCGTACAATCAGGCTGACTTCGCTTTCACGGTTCTTCCTGCTGTTGACGGTGTCAGTCTATTCCTCTCTGCCTCCTTCTTCCACTTCCATTGCCATTCCACGAGGACTGGCAAGAACTGCCACAAGTCGAATTCCGGCCATAAGCATTTCAAGAATACAATGTCTGTGTTTTCGTGACACTGCCAAAGCATAAAATCGCTCAGTCTCTCCACGCCCGATGTACGGACGAGCAGATCTAGTGGGGGTAAGCCTGCCGTATACATATGGTCATCCAAGATCTCCGAAGTAATGGTTTCAGGATCCGGAAATTTGGATAGGACTTGTGCCTCGGAATCGTCAGGTTCTTTGCCAAGTGATGTGAGGTCTGTGAGCGAATCAGGGTTCAACACAGTGGACGACGAGCTCGAGTCTTCTATGTCCGACTCTCCCCGTGAGGATGGCGACTTTGATCGCTCGCGTATTCTTTCGGCTGCAACAGAAAGATGCCGACTTCGGATGGTGTGCTTGATGTGCGATTCGGAGAAGGGTCGCTGGAGGACTGGTAGCGGCTTGGAGTAATCGATGACAGTGTTTCGAACAGCGGTGGTGATCTCATCGTGCGAAGTGTATGGGAAACAGACATTCAAGATCGCCTCGCCGTTCCTGCTGGTCAATTCTGTTGCGCGCTCGATGTCTGCGAGGAGGTCTGGCTTGATCAACTCCCTCTGACCGAGTACTCGTATGCGGACGCCATAGCGATCCAGTAGGTCTCCGTGTTGTAGCAATTGAGCCAGCTTGACCTTTGCCATATCCATCAAACCGTCGACCTCATATTTGGATCTCTTGAAATTTTCGATACTGAAAGCATAGACGGTGACGACCTTGACTCCCGATTTGTAGCAGACCTCTAAGACCTACGCATCTTCTCCGTTAGCCAATCTTTGCAACATCACAAAAGGAGAGGACTTTCACCTTGGCCAGTGCTTCGAAGCCCAAATTGTGGCCTTCCACGGTTTCCATTCTACGACTCTTGGCGAACCTCCTGTTCCCGTCCATAACGAAGGCGACATGTTGCGGCACTGGCCCTTGGCGTAGGGCTCCGATTAGAAGCTCTCGAAGCTGGAAGACAGCCCATTCAATAGGCGGAGATTCGAGAACCCATTTACGAATCTGAAATATATGCATTGGGGTGGATCATGGGTAACTGGCAATCGACCGCGATAAGAAAATGCGCCTTAGTTGCAATTCCAAACACTTGCCGAGGGCAGCGAAAAGTAACGAGGCTACAGAAGCTTAACAAGACGACTGTCAATGATCATATTGGACATGCCTTAGGTGGCGAGGAGAGTATTAAGGGACTCGGAGCATCGCGAGAAAATGTGTGACCCATGCTGTTTGGTTTGGAGCTGACGCAAGCGATTGTTGTATGTAATAATGTTCCACGGCCGAAGGCAGCTGCCAGAACGTCTGATGCCAAGAATAAAAAAAAACCAACGGCTTGGCGGCCTATGTACTCTTCCAAGACATTCGATGCTACAGCAGCAATGACCTATTTCCACGCATACTTCTTTGCATACGGGTTACCTACTTCGGTAGCAAGGAATCGCGGTATCGAATAGGATACCGCCCAATCTAGAAGATAACGACGGTCAATTGATAGTATTGCTCGGCTTCCTTGTGGTTAGGCACATGGGTCAATGCCAGATTCTGGAACCTATGCCAACCATCACAGAGGCCTTATAAGTTACCGTCGCTCACAGGATAGTATTGACAGATTCAAGGAGGCAGACGTGCGAGAGTCCAGCTCGGATATTCCAGCAGATCCGTATCAAAGGAAAAGTAGTACATCCTTGACATTTATCGAGCGTTGCCATTCCCCATTTTCCCTTTTTTCTCTTTGCATTCGTCGCAAAACCATTTCGCTTGGAACAGGTCAGCAATGGGCTGTCAATGTTTCGCATCAGTTTTTCAACATTACTCACCAGTACCTTTTGGAGCTTTGTTCCATCCCAGGCAGTCCAGATGAAACCATTCCCGAGGACAATTTTCCATGTCGCAGGCAACCATCTCGCCGTAGCTGATCTGATTGCAGTAGCAGTATAACGGCTCCCCTTTGGTCCCGCCTTCCTCATTGCCTTGGACCGCTGCCGCCATTTGTGCCGCTAGCCCGGCACCCTTTTTATGGGACCTTTTTCCCGGATCGATTGCTCGTATGGGTCTTGTTCGCTGACTTTCCGTGAATGAGCCCTGGGTTGGTGTAGCTGTTTTCGAGGCTTTGCCGTTTCCTCTTGTTGATATCGAGATTGATCGAGGCCGGTCTTGGCGGCTTTTAGAAGTCGCAGTCTCCGGATCCTCTTTCTTCATTGACTTATCCATACCCAGAGATCCTAACGCAGGCGCTACTCGTACTTCACTCTCGCCTGTGCCATCGACGACAACGATATTTTCTACACTAGTATTAAAACTCTCTTTCGTTGACGTTCTGCTGTCATTGACACTCCTGTCTGTGGGATCAACCACCTTTTCGACTTCAGCCGTAGTTCCATTGGTTCCTTTGCCAGCTGTCGCCTTGGTCGCTGGATTTGAAGGCGGTCGGTTACGAGCTTCTTGCAGCAGAGATTGAGCGGAGTTCTGCCGACCACGGGATGATGGTACTCGCTGCATGAGACTCGGCGCTGGACTTTTCGTTTGAACCTCCTTCGCCACTGGAAAGGTGCTCATGATTGGTGATGATGCCATAGAAGGCGAATTCGCAGCCGAAGCATTGGTATTGGCCCTGCGACGTTCGGGTTCAGTATGATGCCCTACGCTGCCTTGGCTGCATACGTGTGGCCGTCGGAGACATACCTTTTCCTCCCAGTCCCGTTCGGTATGGCTGCCAGCCGACCCCTCTTCTTTGGAGGCTCGAGGGCCGGCGTAGCTCTCGGACTTGTTGCGGCTCCCCGACTGGGTCCTGTGTTCGAGCCGAAGACGGAATTCATTGCGCGATTCATAGGAGCGCCACTGGGAGTCGGACCGGCAGCTATCTTCTCAATCTTGCGCCTCTTGGCTGGCGGACCTGCTGTAGACGTGCCGTTGGCGATACCGAGGCCGACAGTAGCGCCATTGTTCGAAGATGTCGCATCTGCTACTCTTCGCCCTTTTGCTCCTTGAGACTTCTTTCCAGCAGGCGCACGCGTGTCATCAAAGTCGGATTCCAAGTGGTGGTTCCTACTTTTGCGCGCCGCCGCCAGAACCTCCCTACGAAGCTCGCTCCTCAACGCAGCGCCTTCAGCCTCATGCACAGCCGGTGCATTCGCAGCGAGGGTATTCGCAGCTGCAACATCCCTTCGTGAGCGCTCGCCCGCCGTTGTGCCCTTCTTGTCGGCCGTTTTCTGTGCGCTGTATGCCCAATGGTTCAGACTACCGTATCTAGCCTCTTCACTGATCTCATTATCCATATGACGGTATGAGCTATTACATCGTTTCAGTTGATTTTCGAGGCACTCGTGAGCGGTGGAAAGAACATGATTCTTCTCGTCGAGTATCGGCAGCATTTCCTGCAACTGCACACGCAGCCGATGAAAGAGCTGTCTTCTTGCAAATTCGAATGTTGCCAGGTTCTCCTGGCTTGCAGTCGACGCTGCTTCGATTCTGGAGGGCACGCTTTGGATGCTGATATTATCGGCTGTTCCGGTGGTGCTCGGCGCAGTGTCGATCTCTGATCTCGAGATATCAATGTTTTGAGAATGACTGACGGGCTTTTTGGGGGGAGCAGGCATTTGGAGCACTGCCGTGACGAGCTGCCCGACCTTTTCCTCCGGGGCAAAAATTTTGGCATCCACTTCTTTCATCATGGAATGATGTCTGACCATCTCTTTTGGAAGGGCCGAGATGGCATCGGTGAAGTGTGTGATCGCAGGGAAAAGGCCGATCTCGGCGTCCAACCTGCTTTCTTGAGCTGTTCCTGGCCCGCCTGAGCCCCTGGGTCTTCCGGTCATCGTCGCGCTTCTCGAAGGGTTTGTACGAGTTTGACGAAGAGGCTGGCGTCTGTTGGAAGCCGAAGATGATTCGGCAACGGCGTTGCTGGAGAAAGCTCTCATGGTCGCTTTGCTGAGTCGATCACCACCCCTTCACTGGGAGGGTTTCGTGCACTGTCTCACACAGCACTGGGCACGCGATAGCTCGTGCAGAATAGCAGGTTGTGTAGGGTTGTGAGGGCATGTATTGAAGGGCAATGATAGGATGGCGGTTGATGCACTTGACATTACCGAATGTATTATTGCTAGATTAGCTGACGACGATGCATTTGGCGAGCGAGCGAGTGGCAGACCCAAAATGCGCTCTCGGATTCAATCAATGGTTTGCGAAGAGCGGTAGCATTCCGCACTCTGCGTCATCGTTCAACGAACGAGATTGAAAACACCATTTGCCCCTTTCGTAACTAATTACTAATATCGGAGATTTGATATCAGTCAATCGATCCGGTAGGTATTGACAACCAGGCTTGACAATCAGGCTCAGAAACAGGAGGCCTCTCAGGCTATTTGTGACGTTGGGCAAGACTCGTGCCGGCGACCGTCGGAAGCATTTGATTATTTCGGGCGGCTCATTAAACCAACATCCTCACATGCAAATCCTTGAACTCCTAGGATCTCGCACCTATATGTGGATTTATGCTAGTTATTCAGGTCCTCAAGACGAATACTTATGCTCACGCTCTAAGACTTCAGTTTCGGCTTCAGAAGAGCGTCAAGCACAATGTGGCAACCTTTCATTCATCGGCGCATCTGCCACAGGACGATGGACCGGCTTGCGCCAGCTCCAAAGGTGACAGGGCGAGCGAGAAGGCACGTCCGAATGGAGGAGCTATGTCAAGGCGCTTGTCGGAGATGACAGAGGAGAACATTGAGAGTGGCGGACGCTCAGCACGGAAAGTCATACACGAAGCTGGATTTTCTGAGGAATTGAAGAAGCGACTAGAGGCAAAGATCGAAGACAGTAACTTTAGGAACGAAAACCCTGCAGCTTTCGCTCAGCTAGACATGCCGGTATAGCCTATGGGTAACGAAAGGGGGACTCTAGGCTCACTGCTAGACAGTCAAATGCTGGTCAGGGTACCAGAGAACAAGCAGCCGCCCAGCCGTGGACGGGCACAGAAAGGCTTGAAGATGCGACATTAAGAATGCTCAACGATGCTCACAAGCCCCTCCGTGCTTCTGGTCGGCCGACGATACCACAGCCACGCATCGCCCCTCGGGCTGTCGACATGAGGTTAAAGAAGGCGAAACAGAATACCCACGGCGAGAGACTGGCGAATGCCCGAGACCGCACTTCGATCTATGCCCTTAGTCAAGATCCTAGTCTCTCGGAGACAGAGAAGGACGAGACACGTAAGGTGCTCAAAGAGCGCTTCTCGCCAGGCGCTCGTCCAATGCCAGCCACTGTTCAAGGCCTGGCTTCATTGGCAAATGAGCGAATCGAGGATGCAATTGCAAGGGGCCAGTTCAAGAATATACCCCGCGGTAAGGGGAAGAATATCGAGAGAGACTATACGGCCAGCAGTCCCTTTCTAGATACGACCGAGTATTTCATGAACAAGATCATACAAAAGCAGGATATCGTTCCGCCATGGATCGAAAAGCAGCAGGAACTTGTAAAGGAGGCTCGTACCTTCCGGACTCGACTACGCAACGATTGGAAGAGACATGCTGCTCGAGTCATCGCCAGCAAAGGAGGATCCGTGGAGACGCAGGTCAGACGAGCGGAAGATTACGCCGCAGCCGAAGCAGCTCTCAACCCGAAGACAACGAAAGTTGAAGCCCTAAGCGAGATTGACACTGAAGGCCGACTTTCTCAAGTGACCGTAACAGAGTCCAACCCAGCCCCATCCGATCCGTCCCGTGTCACGATCACTGTGTCCGAGGATCTAGCTTCTGAAGCTCCGCAAACCGATGCGCTGACCTCGGAAGGAAGTCGGATCCAGAGTGAAAGCTCTCATTTAAGCGGTCCAGCTCAAGTCTCTTCCACCGCCGGCGTAGCCCATCCGCTCACTCTTTCCCGCTTCCGCGATCCTGCTTGGGAAGCCCTCGAGCGTCCCTACCACACCCTCGCGATATCCTCCCTCAACTCACTCACCCGCTCTTACAACCTCATGGCCCCTGATCTCGCGAAGAAACCCTACTTCAACCTCGATCGCGAACTTCGTGCTTGCTTCGCTGATGTTGCGCCCCTTCTACCCTCGGAGATCCGGGAGCGTGCAAGGAGGCCGGAGAAGATACGAGTGGAAGTCGTAGGTCATCGGCCGGGAGGTGTGCTAGAGAAATTCGGAGGTGGCGAAAAGGTGAGGGTCTACGATAGCGTGAAGCCTAACTATGGCTTTAAGGACTTTTGGAAAGACCTTTGGGGGCGAGTATAGACCCAATATAGTAGCAGTATAAGTACGGCTGCAACACCTCGAACATAAAATTTGATTGAACATGTTGCTTGTTGACCCAATCGTCCCAATGTTTTCCCTAGATGAACGATCATACATTCCGAGCTGTTGCAAGCCCTCGTCCAAGCGCCGATGCTGATGCTTCGTGACTACCGCCGTCGTTGCGCTTGGAAAATGCCACCTCCTGCTCCTGACTGGCTAGGAAGCAAATACCCTCACATTCAGATCCACGCTTCCCGTCGCAATCACGCATCGTATGCTCTCCGTTAGCGCACTTTTCTCATCCTTGCCCTTCCCGCCGCCGCCCCCGGTATCCGATCCGTTGACTTGCGCCGTAGGGCCCTTCATCACGCCCGGCGCCCACCGTATGCTCGCCACGAAATGCCCATGCGCATCATCAATTGTCTTAACACACTTCCCTTCCTGACTTAGATCCCAACACCTTATTGTCTTATCATCGCCCACACTGAGCAAATACTTCCCACCGGGATGGAACACCATGCCCCTCACCCAATTGTCGTGCCCTACAAGCGTCTTGATGAGCGTGCCCCTGCAATCCCAGATCTTGATGCTCTTGTCCCTCGATCCCGTTGCGAGGAACTCCCCGGAACTGCTCGAGGGTGGGGGCTTCTTAAGACCGGCCAGCGCCGCAAGATGCGGATACGAGGCCGCAGGGGCGAAGACACAGCATTCGACTGTGTGCTCGTGGCCCACGAGCGCGGTCTTGATATCTCCGGCCGTGGAATCCCATATCCGGGCGGTCTGATCATTCCCGCAGGATACGAGAAAGCGGCCATCGAAGCTGGCGGCCACGTCGCGGACCCAATCTGAGTGGCCGCGCAGCGTTTTTACGCAGTAGCCGGTTGTGACGTCCCATATCCGTAACGATTTGTCTCTTGAGGCGCTGACGAGGAGGTTACCGGATGCGGGGGCGCCGGCAGCGCCGGAGGGGATGAAGCGAATTGCGGAGACGGAGTGGTCGTGGCCGGGTAGGGTGCGGGTGTTCTTATATTCGTCTGCGGGGTCCCAGAGCTTAATGGTGAGATCGGAGCTACATGATGCGAGGAGAGTGCCGCCCCGGGGACCGCCAAAATCGCAGTCAAGGACGGCTTTGGTGTGACCTTTGACAGTACGTTCCAGTTCGCCGAGCTCCCAGTCCCAGATTTTAAGAGTGGTGTCTTCGGAGCCGGAGGCTAAGGATGAGAAGACGGGGTGGAAGGCGACGCAGGTGATTGGAGAGCGGTGAGATTGGAGGGTATGCCTGGCGGGTGATCGAGGGAGCCATGTAGTTGGGTCGACGTTGCGGCGAGATAGTGAGGTAGGCGTTGCCGAGTCAAGCTCCTTCTGAAGAGCGGAGTTCTTAGATTCAAGGTCCATTATCTGGCAATGATTAGCAAAGAAATGTTGTCTGGTCCAGCTCGCTACTCGCGCACCTTCTTCTGTAGTCGTACCACACTCGTCCACTTCTTCTCCAGGAGTCCCTCATACTTCTTACTAGTTGCATCGTCGAACGCATTGCCTATTTGCAGCTCTTCGCGAAGAGCAGCGGCGCTGGCGGTGAGTTTCACAGAGCTTAGGTAGGCAATGATAGACTTATGACTGAACGCAGAGGATTAGCTTGATGTTAGGAGCTTATGATGGACTGAAGATATGCTTACTCACAGTTCCTCTGCTTGCCTCGTCGTCAGAAGTTGGCTCATTGTAGAGGCAGCAGAATCAACCGCATCCAAGCTATCGTCGTGGCCCAACCTAAAGTCTGGGAAGATACCTCAATTTGCTCCCAAATCCTTGATAAGAAAACTGCTGCAAGGGTGCTCTATGTGGGCGAGGGCAATCCGAACGTAGGGCTCGAGGTGATGTCAGGTAAGTGACTTCACACGTTGAATGGCTACTGAGATTTGATTATGTCGACAGAGATCCTGCAGAATTTAGGGTGATTGGCGGTCCTGGCTCTTTTTGAATTAAACTCTCAATAATTGCGCTCAAATCGTTCTCACGTCTTCATGACGGACTGATCGTTACCGGAGGGGCTCTTTATTTTTCTCCGCCGCCGCTCCGCGCCAAGGCTTTTTGTTGACATCGCGCCTGGCAATTCATCACCACTTTTTCAACGTCAACACACCCAGCGCCAGGCGTTTGTACGTCGACAAAAAAGTCCCCTGACCGGATCTACACATACGCTAGGAAATTGAAACTCCGGATTTTACAAGAATCACATCAAGAGACAAAATTACCCAAACGAACGTCTGGCGACTGCTCCGACTGCTTTCCTCCGCTGCGCGCATTGTAATAAGCAGTTGCCTTGAGTATGGCAGACCAAGAAGAGGACTTCAGCTCTCTGCCATTGCCCGATCGATTCACGCATAAGGTCCGTTTGTCCTGGCTCGGCTTGAACACGCAGCAAATATTGACGGCAAGTGTGTAGAACTGGAAAGTAAGGAAACAAGGCTACGAGGACGCTGCAAAGACATTTGAAAGCACTCCTGACGAGTCCGATCCAGCTTTTCGACCGTTCATTCTAGACTCCGGACTGTGGAAAGGTGCCGTTGCGGACTCGAACGTTGCAGCACAACAAGATGGGATCAATGCTTTGTGCGCGTTCCTGAAATTTGGCGGGCAAGAAGCTTGTAGGAGGTCACGGAGTGTTACGATAACCCCCATTGTGGAGAAGGGTCTTGCCTCAACGCGAGCGGCAACCAAGCAAAGTGCGCTCGAGGCCTTACTTCTGTACATTGAACTCGACAAATCAGACCCAATCATCGACGATTTACTTCCATCTCTGAACAACAAGCAGCCGAAATTAATAGCAGCGACTCTATCAGCCCTGACGGCGATCTTCCATGCCTATGGAATTAAGGTCGTGGATCCGAAGCCTGTGCTGAAGGCTTTGCCTAAGGTCTTTGGCCATGCGGACAAGAATGTGCGAGCCGAAGCTCAAAATTTGGCGGTAGAATTGTACAGATGGCTAAGGGAAGCAATGAAGACACTTTTCTGGAATGAATTGAAGCCTGTCCAGCAACAAGATCTAGAGAAGCTGTTTGAAGCCGTGAAGCAGGAGCCCGCACCAAAGCAAGAGAGATTACTTCGTTCACAGCAGGCCGTCGAAGCGGTTGCGTCAAATGCCCAAGAGGACGGCGAAGCAGAGGCTGATGCTGAAGAGGAGCAGCCAGCAGAGATTGATGCTTTCGATCTTGCGGAACCGGTGGATGTGCTCAGCAAAGTACCAGCGAATTTCCAAGAAAGCATGGCTTCATCGAAGTGGAAGGATCGAAAAGACGCCCTCGATGCCCTGTTTGCAGTTCTTAACACGGACAGAATAAAGGACGGTCATTACGAAGACATAGTATCAGCGCTTGCCAAGAGCATGAAAGACGCGAACATTGCAGTCGTAACCGTGGCTGCAAATTGCATGGAATGCCTTGCCAAAGGTCTCAGACATGGATTTGCGAAGTACAGGAGCAGGGCGATGCCACCAATCATGGAGCGACTTAAGGAAAAGAAGCAAGCGGTGGCAGATGCTCTTGGTGCAGCTTTGGATGCCATCTTTGCTTCAACCGGTCTTTCAGAATGTCTTGAAGACGTTCTGGAGTTCTTGAAACACAAGAACCCCCAAGTCAAATCAGAAACACTCAAATTCTTGATACGGTGCCTAAAGACTACGAGAGAAGCACCGTCGAAGCCCGAAGTGAAGCTCATCTCAGAAGCAGCGACGAAGCTGTTGACAGAATCGGTCGAAGCTATAAGAGCAGGGGGTGCTGAAGTACTAGGGACAGTCATGAAAATCATGGGCGAGAGAGCAATGGGTCCTTATCTGGAAGGTCTCGATGACATTAGAAAGGCGAAAATCAAAGAACTCTGCGACGCAGCGGAAGTAAAAGCAAAGGATAAGCCCAAACCCGTGGCACCTCCACCCAAAGCCGCTCCACCACCAACGCAGAAAAAGGCGGCCACAAAAAAGCCAGCTCCTACAGCAAAGAAGGCCCCTCCACCGTCAGTGTACGCTTCAACACCGCAAGAGAAAGCGTCTCCACCTCCCAGAGCACCCACAACTAAAGGCATCCCCTCCAAACTCTCCGCTCCCAAATCTTTTCAACCACCCTCAAAACCCGCTCTTCAAGCCCCCAAGAAAATTTCCGGTCCCGGCGGTGCCGCGCCTACAGCATCCCTCAACTCTCCTCGCCGCAACATAACCCCTCAATCCGCCGACGAAGTCTCCTCCTCCCCCGCCCCAGCATCGAAGCTCAATCAACGCGGCCTCGCTGGCCGTCCCCTCGGTCGCCCTGCCCCCTCATCTTTCTCCGCCTCCACGACATCGACTTCTGAAACCGCTGCCCCCGCGACCATCGCCCCCGCCGAACGCCTTGAGCTTGAAGAGCTCCGCGCTGAGAAGGAACGCCTCGTACGTACAAATGAAGATCTGCGCTCCACAACCTCGCGCCTCACTTCGCAGATCCACGAACTGCAGAACCAGAACGCGCAGCTTATCGAAGACCACACGCGTGACGTCCTCAGCATCAAAGCGAAAGAAACGCAGCTCGTGAGAGCAAGGAGCGATGCCGAAGCCGCCGAAAGCCAGGTCGGGCGGTTGGGAAGGGAGCTGGAAAGATTGAAGCGCGAAGTCAAACGCGCAGAGGCTGAGCGCGCGACTCCGACCGGAGGTGGAGAGATCTACCATGATAGCCGCAATGGAGCTGCCGATGCGGCGGCGGAGCAGAGACCGGCTCCTCAGCAGCAGCAGAGGGCCAATAGCTCCGCTTCCCTGAAGAGTAACGAGAATGGTAGGACAACGACGATCACGACAGGGAGGACTTATATCTCGAGCCCGAGCGAGGAGAAGGAGAACGGCATCTTGGATGCTAGGGATGGCGAGAAGATGGTCCCGAGCCGGAATCGAAGTCCCGTGAAGGCTGCTGCGACTGGCATGGGGGCGCAGCAGCAGCAACCGACGACGACGACGGGGAGGAGAGAAATCAGTGGGGAGGGAGGGGAGAGTTGGAAGCGAGCGGCGGAGGTTACGAGCCAATTGAAGGCGAGGATTGAGCTGATGAAGGTATGGCGGCTCCATCCACATCGACGAGTCCTCTTCCACCAGGGGCCTTTCTGTTCAACATATCACTGACTTGTACCAGGCAAAGCAGGGACTGAATGGTAAGCGATGAATAGGCCCAGCGGAAACGCGATTCTTTTGAAGGGAGTGGGAACGCTAGTGTGCTGTTATATGTGGGCTGCTGCTCTTCACGATATGCGTCTTTTCGCTTTAAGATACCTCTACGGCCGTGGGAGGTGGCGTTATCCTGGAGCATCTTAGCATTGCGTTGTTGGCTTTGCTCTTTTGCTGTACATGCTAGACATCGCTGGAGGGGGCGAGGAAATTATTCAAGGAAAGCCTGGGTGTGGATGGCTGAAGAAGAGGATGGCTGAAGATTTTCAATGTCGAAAGGGCACAGCTGCTGCTGATCGAAAGCTTTACCTGTTCGCCTTCATATCTCATGCAAAAGCCCACAGATCCGTCACCGCAACTGAACTAGATCTTAATGGCCTGCTCCAACGCCTTCCTCTTCTTTTCCGTCTTCGCAACCGCCTTGGCACCCATGATGCCCCCGCCCCAGTGACGCTTCGCCTCCTCGTACTTCTCGGAGTAGCCTTCCTTGATGGTGGAGACGAGTTTGGAGAGCTCGGACTTGTCTTCCGAGCGGACTTCTGTGATGGCGAGAACGGCCGCGGTCTGTCACACACGAAGCCGTTAGCTAATATAAGTCTTGATTGCCCGAGTACGTAAGGGCAAGTAGAGTAGGTGAAGTCACCTTCTTGTGCACAACAGTGCCCAGCCTCGCCTTGCCCTTGACAATCGCATACGGCACCCCCATCTTCCGGCACAGCGCCGGCAAGAAAATGACCAGCTCGATGGGATCGACATCGTTCGGGATCAACACCAGCGCCGCCTTCTTATTCTCAATCAGCCCCACCACGTGATTCAGCCCGTATTTCACCGCGTAGGGTTTCTTGCTGACATCCTCCTTCTTCTTGCCCTCGCTGACGGCCGTGGCCTCCTTGAGCAGGCGCTCCTTCTTCTCGGCCTTGGTCTCGGGCCGGTACTTGTTGAGGAGCTTGAAGGCCTGCGCGGCGGTGTTGCGGTCCAGGTGATTGGCGAACTGGGCGATGGCGGGGGGCACCTTGAGGCGGAGGTGCAGGATCTTCTTCTGGCGCTGCAGGCGGATGTACTCGGGCCATTTGACCATGCGGGAGAGGTTGCGGCGCGGTTGGATGTCCTGCCCGATGCCGAAGTTGCGTGGGCGTTTTTCGATGAGGGGGTTCTGTTGGGGGAGGAGGGTTGGTGAGCATGTTCCCTGCATTGACGAGAGATTGCCCTCGGGTTGCGAATCGTAGTACCGTAGAGGAGAATTGGGGGATTAGAGAGTGGGAAGTGGGACTTACTTTGGCGGTCTTCTTGGTCGCACTGGCCTTCCCCTGGGGGAAGGGCGCAGGCGCGGCTTTGCGGCCGGATTGTTTGGGAGGCTGTCATTGAGAAAAGAAGAACATCAGCGAAACGTGTTCACCAAGGCTTTCTTTGAACTCTAAAGAGCGAACATGAGGTTACTGCATTGCTACAGCAACCTCATGGCTCAAGCCATTATAGTGCCATCGATGCGTCACTTCGAAAAGCGTGCATCGAGAGGGCTGGATTCAAGTATTGCACAATGCCCGTGGGCACGAATGCACTGAGTCTGCTAGGTGTATAGACAAGAAGGCGGTTGCGATGGCTTACCATTTCTGCTGTAGGGCGGATGAGGTTGAGGATATCAAGAAAGTGAGGACATGAGGTTGTGGCATGCTTTGTGGCCTCGGTAAGCGACGCTAAGCTCTTTGAGCTAGAGTGGATGTCGGTTTAGCCACAGCCCCTTTTCCCTCAACATCATGTCGGTACTCCGTACTCATGTTCATCAGCTAGACATTACTGCTCCCTCTTCTGTCTCTCTCCTTGATAGTAACATGCATGCATAAGTGACCTGGAAGTCTTTTGGACCTCTAATTGTAGGCAATACTCAGCCGTGACTTATTATTCCAAACGTTATTTCTTTGGTTGTTTATGCTTGCTAGCTTGACTGCTCTGTACCGTAACGTTCTGACTCCCAACCACCGGACAGGTTGTGGTTGGGATCTCATACTGTTGTTCCAGATGCTTTTACACGTCACATTCTAGCCTAGGAACAATCGTCTACTCATCCGCTGTGTTTCCTTTTTGCATCCAACAATCTACAACTATAACCTTTGGTCAGACTAGTCAAAACAGGAATGTTAAGCCAAAAGCGACTCGTGAGCGACATCGGTACATTGGCTTCGAAGGGTCCCGCACACGTCGGGAAAACCGTTGATCACAAGTCAAATGCTTTAGAAACGCCCTTCCCTTTCTACAGGCTCCCGGGGGAATTACGTAACAAGATCTATCATCTATGTCTTGTTGATGCACGCCCTATATCGATTGAATCCCGGGAGCCTCTCGGTTTCGACAACCAGCCCCGCAGCGAAAGTCACCTCGACGACGGCGAGGACAACGACGCTCTAACAACCGGTAAACAAACGCATGTGAACACGAGCCTCGTCCGCATCGACAGCACGATCCACGACGAAGCGGCACCTATCCTTTATGGGCACAACACGTTTGTCTTTGAGGGCTGTTGTAGTTGGAATGACTTTTCCTATTTCAAATCCCTCTTGACAAGAACGAGCCTCAAACACATTCGCAACATTGAGATAATCTTTCCATATCTTCCACGGTTTTACTGGAGCAGCAGATCATTTATGCCCTTTTGCAGACGGGGCCTTAAGAACCTGAAGAAGCTCCCGGCTCTTCAGACTCTAACGCTCCATCTTTATGAGGATGTCACGCCCGATTATTACAGCTCCTTGCGAACGATTCGCCGTGGCTTTAGCGGCAACTGTCAGATTGCGATCAACGTTCACGAAGCCCGGTTTCTCGACGGACACCAGGGAGTCCATAAGCGCAGAGTGAGGATCAGCAGCAAGATGCTGAGGAAGATGCATGCGTGGGGCTGGTTCACGGCAGGCAGCTGGGAGGTGGTGGATAAGCATCACCCACTGCAGATGCAAAGTCTGTGGACCTTATTCTTATACCAGGAGTGGCTATGTTCTGCTGTCGGAGCTAGGTAGACATCTGCATACAGCTCAGATCGATCTGAAATGTGTAGGCAGCCGGCTCGAGACCTGGCATCATTGGCAGTACTTATCGTGCAACAACTGGCATTCGATTTGTTCTTATAGAGTTGTCGGATTTTTAAGCCCGCGCGCAGCCTCGGTAAAACCAGGACATACCTGGCTTAAATATCTCTTCAATCAACCTTCTACAAGCCGGAGATGGTTCGGAAAGCATCTTCCGGTTGCAAGAATCGACTTCTGATACCGATGATGACCAATCCAAAGCACTGTTTGAGGTATCACGGCTGAAGTGGGTGCTAGACTGGACCCACCACAAAGGTCGCGGCAAATTGGAGAGGGTTACCTGAGGATATGGGGGTTCCCGCTGAAGTGCTGCTATTATAGGAGCATCCGGCGGGCTTCAGGGTGACGCTGCCCGGGTTCTGTGGCCCGTAGCTGTTTCGCCAGGTCCAGGAGGGGCTTCCGTCCAAGATATTCCTGTCGTCACTTGAAGACTGGATTCAAAATAGCAGCGACTTGCTCGTAGACCGTGAACAAGATGCCCCCACTGAAAACCGTTCTCCCCAGTCTCATCGTAGTACCGCGCCAAAACCCTCGGACTCCATCATCAGCAAGGATGCTTCGGAACGCATCCATGGTACTGGCACCCTGAGCACTCTGAGACCGGGTCTTGATAGTATCGAACGGCTGAGTGGCATAAGTAGTGACGATCCCGGCAACAGCTCCATTAGCGAAATTCGTGGCCGTAGTCTGTTCGATTTGATGACTTCGCTCGTAGTCCTTCAGGATGTTGTAAGTACCCATGCGAAACGCTGTAGCACCTGCTTGTTTGAGCGTCGTCCCAGCGTATCCGTGGTACATGCCCACCACGCCGTACTCCTGATAGATCATCTTCACAGCGTGAAAGGATGATTGGAACCTTTTCGCATTGCGTGCGTCATCAATCAAAGCCGTTTTGATGCGCTCAGTCTAGACCATGTTCACATCAATTTTCTCACATTAGGCAATCAGGCAAAACCACAAGGTTCCCGGCTTGAAAAACGAAGGGCCTCGATTGAAACAGCTCATGAAATGGCCTTACCGGTGTAACAGCGAAGGTACTCGCCACAACCCCCGTACACATCCCCGCCAACAGATTCCTCACCGGCGACATCGCCCCCGTCTCCGGGTCCGCAAAAGCCTTCTTGATGGCATCAAAAGAGAGGAACCGAACACCATCCTTGGCTATCGAGCCCACCACCAGAGTCGAGCAACCCTTGTACAGAGCGCGTACACCCTCATTACGAAAGACCTGACCAACGACCAAGAAAGGGTTCCTGGAGGCTGAGGCACCGCTTTGAGTGCGAAGCTGCACCCGGGTCTTCGCGAATTCGAAAGGATAGGTCAATGTTGCTTCGACACCGCCTGCTATGCCGCCGGCTAGGAAGGATACTATGGGAGGTGTGTGGCCTTCCTGGGCAGGCATTCTTGGTCCGCAGTTGATCGAGCTACGGTTCAGGACGCATCATCCCCTTGCGGTGCTTATAAGCGATCTGGACATCGCCATGGACATCCTGCTCACGAAATCATGTCGTCTGCATAAGTCGTCTGTGACGTAATTGCCAGCAAAAGAGCTTTGCGAACTAAAAGTCTTGGCATTTAACCCTAATTTACCCCTGACCGACTCCCAACCACCGGCAGAACCAAGCAATATCAACGGCATTAATTACCTAGTCGTACGAGCACACTCCGTAGCGGCACAAAAGT
>QQTW01001381.1_pt1 | contig 16933 bp, 22 predicted proteins | sample 1904831 | NCBI WGS metagenome assembly QQTW01 (sample SAMN09435610, study PRJNA476489) | Subsurface metagenome, whole genome shotgun sequencing project. | reverse complement strand
GTACCCTGAACATCTCTCGGGACAGTATAGGAATCACAACAAGCAGAAGTGAACGCCAAAGAATCGTATAGTTCTACGCTAAACTTGAAGACTTATTTGTAATAGAGAGCCTGCACCAGGTAGATGAGGCCGAAGACAAGGAACGCGATTGCGCCAGCCAAGGTGACTGTAAGGGAGTGAGCATGCCAGTCAAGATATGGTGGTTGGTCGAGGCGGACTGCTTACCAACTCGTAGGCTGACCCGACCAGCAATTGCCCTACCGCCAAGCACCGCTGCCGCAGTACACAGAGCGTGTCCGGTAACGGCACCTGTCGTAACCCACCAGTAATCCTGACCCGCAGCCATTGCTATTGTAGCGATCTGACTGCGATCTCCCCACTCGCCAAGGAAAGTCATGATGAAAGTTTGAACCCATGCCGGACTCAAAAGTAAAGAGAAAAGGTTGTTGAGGCCAGCTAGAGCATTGACCAAGGCGGAGCTTCGACTAGGAGAAGGTGAACGTGACGATGATGAGGATGGACTCTCGGGAGGTGATGGGAGACGAGAATTCGTCCGAGCTTTCCGCGAACCTCGCCCGGATTCCAAGACATACGGAGAGATAGATGAACGCCGTCGTCCGACTTTGCGTGCCAGATGTTCCCTCTCTTCCAGCTCCATCTCTACCTCTTTCATCTCTTCACTAATACCCTCACCTGGGTGCATTGCATACCCTTCGCGTAGCATCTTCGCACCGAAAGCCAGGAACAAGATCGCAGCAAGGAAGTTCGTGAGACGCTTGGATATTAGGGTCGGCACAGCATGGCCAAGAATGGCGGAAAGAATAGTCATGGCAATAAGTGCAGAAAAAGCAGCAGAGAAGACCAGGAGCCGAGGATGCTTCATAGCCATAAGCGCGGCGATCAAAAATGTTTTGTCGCCAATCTCGGAGCAAACTATCATCGTCAAGGATAAAACTAACGAATGTAGAGGATGGATCAGGCCGTTGATATCATCTCTCGTAGGAACGGTAACCGGGTTTGAATCGCCGATGGGCTTGTTGATCTCTAGAGGATCGTCTTTCGGTGAGCTAGGAGGAATGGGGTGAGGTATATCATGCGGCTTTTCCGGTAAGTCTGTCGGTTTCTGCGACCAGTGGTGTTAGTATCAAGCCTTCCCTTTGAAATCTAAGACGCCCAGCCGACTTACTTCAAGCCCACCCACAGCCTTTGTTCTCTCGGGCTCTGCGACATTCTCCTTCCCCTTTTTCCTTACTTCCTCGCCCTCCTTCGCCGTCAACTTTTGTTCTTCGCCGTGGGGCAGTGGGGGCGCTTCTTTCGGTGAGTCCGGCTTCTTCTCAGGCTTCGCGCCCATCTGACCTTCTTGTGCCTTCCGGTCCCTGTCCTTCTCGGTAACGCCGCCTTCGGTCCCTCTTGTACCCTCCTTAGGCGAGGCGCGATTCGGGTCATCCATCACTCCATCATTGGACACTGGTATCTTGCTATCCTCTGAATGCAAACCTCCACCTGGTGGAGCTTTCAATGGCTTCGGCAGTGGTTTCGTGCCCGTGGATTCTCCCTTTCCCTCGCCACTATCCTTTGCCTTCTTTCTTTCCCTCTCAGCAGCTGTCTCAACAAATGGACCTGCATGCGGCTTCCCATCCTTGCCGTCAACTGGTGCGTCTTTGGTCCCGATTTTTACAGCAGCTATGTGCGGTCCATCAGGTATGGCTGTGAGATCAGGCTCTGCCGTCGATGCTTCTCGAGCTAAGGGTTGAAGCTGTGGGGAGGTATCGGCCTTCTCTGCAACCGGTGACGCATGTGCATGTATTGAAGATGCTTGTAAAAGAAGCAGTATCAGCGCCGCAGGCATACGCCGCAACTTCATATTGAAAGCCTAGAAAGTTTCTTTCGGCCCTTGGCTGAAAGGGCACGATTGGCCAACGTGCGCAGGACTGAGCGTACACGGAGGCCAGAAAGTTATTGAACAGATCCCGGTATATTGAAACCGGACTTCGTTATACAAGAGGTTTCAGGAGGTCCTCTGAATGCTAGATCGCTGTGTCGTTCGTGGAAGCAGGAATGTTTGTCGGTAGGGGGTCCCAGCCGGAAAAAGAATTCGCCGTTTGTGCACGGGCCACTCCATTGCGGGTCACTGCATAGCGACAATAAGGTCAACACTCAAACAGAGAGCAGATGCACTCCGACACTACAGAGCGTGGCAGTACCTTCTGAGAGCGCTTTGACTATACGCGACTACAATGGCAGAGCAACAGGGAGAGTCTTCGACTCCAGTCGACTCTCGTGGAGGAACAAAGTATTGCTTCATTCGGATGCGGCAGCTATCAAATCGGCATTGCAAGCTGACGTTGTTTTCAGCTTTCGAAACCCGAAGGGCTTCGCAATTCTTAAGCGCCTTTCGAGGCAGACTGCGAACCAGAGTCCTGCACCCGTACAACAAACCTCTTTACCACCGGTGCAGAATGCAGCAGCATCACCACCCATCAATGACCCTACCGTCAAACCTCAGAGAGATGTTGATGAGCACTGGCGTCCACAGGGTGATGATGATGAGATCGGGGATGACGAATCGCATGCCGCTGAGACGACGGAAGCTATGGAAGCAAAGAGACTCATAAGCCTGAGTGACGCGTTTGAGAAAGAGAAGAACAAAGAGAATTTAGGTCAACCCAAAGAGATGGTCGTCGAAAAACCGAAACCCCGTGCCTTCGTCGATCCGCAGCCCAGTGCTGTGAGGGTAACCTGGGATGATAGCCAATCGGCCAACGAGCAGAGTAGCGCTATAGCGAAGAAAGGAAAGCGCGCAGAACCAGCTGCCGAGGATGAGGAGATGTCAGATCCAAGTGAAGACGAGAGCTTCCAGCACAACGACCGCGCTGTGGACGTGAACAGGCGACGGAACGTAGCCCCGGCTAGACAAATACCTTCCAGGCTGACGAAGAAGACGCGATCAACTCCACCCGCAGATGAAAGTGAAAATGAAGACACGCAAGATTTGCTCCGTCGACAACTCGAAAGGGAAGTCGAGCAATATAACCGCAGTCCTCGCTCAGCGCCTCCTAGCAACTCTCAAGCTCGAGTAGCCCAGGAGCAGAAGCGCATCAACCAACTGGCCAAAATGAAAGTGAGGGCGAGGAATGCTGGCAAAGTTCAAAGACGGCAAGCGTGGTCGGAAGAGGAGACTTCGGCGTTGATTGAATATATTATGGAATACGGCACGAGCTACGCTCTGATCAAAGAACTCGATAACGAGGATCAGAAGATACTCGTAGACAGAGATCAAGTGGCTTTGAAGGACAAGGCAAGGAATATCAAGACTGACTATATAAAGTACGTAGCCACACTTCTATTACCAGATTGCCCTAAGGTAGGCTGACGGACTGATTGTAGGGCTGGAAAGGAATTACCACCCAACTTCCAGAAAATTCCACTGAACAAGGCCTTGAAAGACAAATTGAGCGCGGTAGGCATCGCTTATAACGACGACACTGGACTCGCCGATTACGGTGAAGAATGACTCTATTTCTTCCGGTCCTAGGACTAACGTTTTGATTTGCTTCGGCTTTTGGTTTTTTGAGGCGTGTGGAGGCATCATTGCTTGTGGCTAGGTGGAGCTCAATACCCAAGCTGTTCTTTGGTTGGTTGGGCTGGAGGCGTTCGGCCATGAAACTTCGCACGACAGGCTATATGTCATTCCATATGGCGGCAGTGCTGCTTACCCACGTCACAAGCCTTCCTTCGACGTGCACCCGTTACAGAGATACTGCTTGATCTGAATGCAATCCTAACTTAACTGCAAATGATGATGCTTGGGGTGAAGTTGTGCGCCATCTTCTCCGTGACTACCGCACTATGAGCAGACGCAGATATGATCAAGCTTCCAGCAATGCAGTATACGCAATACGCTAGGTTCGTTCACACGTATATGAAGGATGTACCTAAACCCAATGGCCTACACCTAACATTGAGACAGAACCAGACGAGCTCCATATGCAAAGAGAATCTAGCTTGCCCCAGCTACCACGAAATAGCCTTGTCACCAATCTTCCCATCTTCTCCCGCCGTTCCTCCGCTGCACTTCCGGTGCAGCCGCTGTTGGATAGCATGGTTCCTCTCGGAAAAGGGATCAATTCTTTTGATGTCCATACTCTTGACATTCGTTCCTGGGTTCCAATTCTTCAGTCTAACGGGGTCCCTCCTCAACTAAGATGAACTTAACACCCAAACTGAGGGTTTGTTCTTGGGGATACCAGAGTCCCACATAATCAACCACGGCTGGCAGAAGTCCTCCTATACCACGACATCTTGCACCAGCTCGATGCTGTGCTGATGGATGTAACCGTAGTTGAGACCTGGCATACCTTATCGAGGTTCTCGATAAAAGGTCGCAAAATCTTAGATGGAACTGCGAACCACTTCAGATTCGAATAGTCCTGCCTTGATCATCCGTTGGTAGCAGTGTCATATTCTGCAATGATTGCAACGTCGCTTCGTGGCCTGATGATGCTGCTCTGCATCGATGTAGTTGTGCTTCTCAGGACGTGCTCGTTCCACTTGTCCAGCATCTTAGGTAGAGGGCTCTTCCAAGTCGATACGCCTGCACTAGTCCCAAAGACTTCCTTGCCCCTTTCATTCTGCCGCATCTCTTCATCCTGAAAGAGCCGACGCAAAAGCCTCTGCTCTTCCCAACATGAAATCCATGTTGGGTTCCGATGTGAGTTCTCGGATGCGAATTTGGAAAAGCATTCCGCCAAATATTTGGTCCATCGTAGTGATGTGTCCCAGGTGTTTGATTATTAGGGCGATCTTTTACTTGAAAGTTTAGTGCTCAGCTGTACCGACGTCGACGCATAGAAGTAGTGGTTGTTTTCGACTTGACTTTCGATATCCGTCCTGATCGATTCGTAGTGGTTTTGCGGCTTTTAGTAGCACAAGACGCTTCACTCTTATATCCATCGCTTGAAGAGCACGAAGAACTGTATTCTCTATCACGACTTTCCTTGCTCTGTGAAGTTGTCAAACTCGTTTCCGATATCTCCCCTTCGAGCAGCGGTACTTACTCGGACGTGATGCAAGAGACTCTCCACGTAAGAGGACTTCCCACGTGCATCTAAAGCCCAGAATGCAGTATCTTGTCCATCGAACAAGGGTCTGTTCTTGATGACACGGGAACGAGTCCTCTGATAGATTCCCTCCTTAGCTTTCCTCGCTTCCCACTGCACAACAGCCTCCTGTTCTGTCTGTAACCACATCCGTTTTTTCTCTTGTTCATCTTCCCACTCAAGGTCAACGCTAGGGGACGGGGTTGGAAGGCCACGATCGTCGCTGTCAGAGTCGTCGGAGTCAGAGTTGTAGGTCCGATACGGCGGTACGAGTTCCCCGTGCAGTTTGAAAGCACGAAAGTAGCTTCTCTCGTCTGGATAATCTCTAATGTTCGAAACACTGAAGAATGGATACGTAGTGATGGACATCGTGTTGTATGTCGGTGTTTTGATATTGGCACCTTTGACGGTGAAGAAGTAGAGCTACAATGTTGGGAGGCGGCGGGGATGACGCTAAAGTAAATTACCGTCTTTGGTCTGGGCTTTGCCGCACCGGCGCGTAAGCGTCTACGGCTGCGTTTACAGGCAGAGCTGCGCTTATAGTATACTTGTAAGTTACGAGACGGCCCCAAGCGCTCGCGCTTAGCACTCGAGTTTGTCCAACGTCTGAAAGGCCACGAGCCAGATAATAACGTTGACATCCAAATCTGATCTTATTTTGAGGCTCACACAACACCAGAAGCTTTCATCACCGTAACGATGTCTGCACCCAGTAGGCCATATCTATCAAATGGGCAGGTCCTACAAGGGTAATTAAACCCACTGTTTCCTCTACTCGTGGCAATACTGACATGTGGTCTGGAACAGTCCTCCACTCTCTACGCGGATCCGTCGCTTCTTCGAGGCAGTCTACGTCTTCTTTAGACTCTATCTGACTACACTCTTTTCAGTATGATTTGCGTGCAACGGTATCTGAGCTTGGGCTACCGCTGACTCCACCACAGCTCGATGCATACGCCGCAGCAGAGGCGTCACCCTTCAACGTCAAAAATCGCTCCGCTGGCAGGAGCATAGGTAGCCGAGGATTCGGCGGTGGATATGGTGGTGGTGGTGGAGGTGGGCCGGGAAGTGGTGGGCCAGGTAGCGGCGGTGGAGGAGGGAAGAAAATCGGCAGGGTCGATGATATTAGGGGACCGGAGTGCAAAAGCTGTCAGTAAGAAATCGACTTGGCCGCCCCTGGCTGAAGATTTACGACGTACCCTCTATCATCTTTACTTCCAGCTGTAGATCATGTGTGAATTAGTTTGGATTTCGGGGCGATGCTAGGCAGACGGACATTTTCATGAATCTTTCTTATGTACGGCGTTCAACCATTGCTCTTACTTGCTGGCAATCTATCGCGTTCACTTCACGTTGACTGATCAACCTTATGGATGGTTACCCAAATACTGCAGGAACTAAGATCGACAATGATCCCTCACAACAGACTTAGTAATAACGAATACAACGCTGAAGAGAACAGGATCATAGCTGATTCGAATGTACAGCAATGGTCACTCTAAGGGCGGTTCGTTTCTCGTTCTCATATAAGAATCTTTGGTTCAATCCTTTTGATTGAAAGGCATTACTGCCAAAAGGAAGCAATCCACTTTCACTTATTTGATAATTGATCTCTCCACAGCGAATGTTGAAGCTGCTCCCTTCGTCGAACACCACTTCACCGAGCTATTACCTGGTAATACCTGTAACTGCGAATAGCTATATCAAACCGTCAGATACCTCGTAAGTCGCTAATTCTTGAATTCAGACATGCTTATGATTTGAGATTAGCAGTTAATCACCATGTCTCTAGCATCTCCGACCAAAGCAGAATCGCGGTCCATTTATAAACATTGCGACAAAACTTGATCTGCGATGCTCTACAAGTCCGGATGCAGGCAGATGCTAGCAGAGGATGTGTTCGTCCGTCAGCCTTAACGGGTTCTCCTCGGAACCAAGACATACTAAGATCGGCGTGTCGGCGCCATTGTTGCCGAGATAACGTTAAGGTTTCGTGGGATGGCGTTATCGGCCTAAGGAATTTGATATTATTGATAAAGGACGATCTCTGACGGCGAAACATTTTCAATTGATAATTATCTTCATTTATCTTTTCTTACACTCCTTTATATCTGCTACATTCTCCCATCAATTGCATTTCTTAGAGACTTGCACTGTGATTATTTTGGATCAGTCAATATAAGGTATACAAGACTTCTAATCCTTTGGTTATAAATCTGGAGCCATCTATGTACGATCTTCATTGATACCCTATTCTTTTCGCTTGCTGCGTAATCTGCGCTCGAGGAGATAGACCAGTGCTCCCCAAAGTTGGACGAATGACGAATTGGATGACAAGGCCGTGAAGAACCGCACCCTATAGACTGCGAGTGGACACCCAGGCTGGACCAAGGAAGGACGACGATGCATTCCCGCCAGCTCCTCGCCGCTATCGATTCTACTGCGCATGTACACTTGATAATTGGATCGAATCCGCTCGCCAACGCAAGGTGTACAAAGAGTATCGAGGTTGGTGCCAGGGTGAAGGTCGTGGCAGATGAAGACGCTGAGGTGCACTATCCTTTGTCGAAGAAGATAGACGAGGGGAAAGTGGAATGGCTGAAGAGGGGGTTTAGAGACGAGGATTTGAGCACTCTAGGGAGAGAGGAGGTTGACAGGGTCGTGGATGCAGTATTTGTCACCTTGGGTGGGAAGAATGCATTGAGTATGTAGAACACAAGGTTGTGGAATATCTGATCTGTTAACGCTAGTCCCAGGTACACATATATCAACGCTATGCCGCAGGCTTCGTATACCTGTCAACGTTGCTGATGCGCCAAACCTTTGTACTTTTACTCTTCTTTCTACGCACACAGACGGGCCACTCCAAATCGGCATAACAACTTCAGGAAAAGGCTGTAAGCTAGCCTCTCGGATACGGCGTGAGGTTGCATCATCACTCCCGCCGGAACTCGGCGGTGCCGTTGAAAGACTCGGAACCATACGGAGACGAATCTGGGAGGAGGACCATCGTGTAGCGGATCTAGACGATGCCATCCTGGAGAACGAAGATGATGATGTCACGGCGCAGAAAGCAAGCTTCAACCAATTGGTTACCCCTGAAGATCGAGACACAGCTCGCAACAGACGCATGCGTTGGCTGTCCCAAATTTGCGAGTATTGGCCACTGCGCCGATTAGCGTCCATCACAGACGCGGACGTGGACAAAATTCTCCAATCGTACATCACCACAAACCCGCAAGCCTCCACAGCACCTCTTGAACCAACCACTCTAGACAATAGACGGCGAAAAGGAAGAATAATCCTCGCTGGCTCTGGCCCTGGCAGTCCAGATCTCCTGACAATAGCCACTCACCGCGCCATTCAAAGCGCAGACCTCATCCTCGCCGACAAACTCGTCCCAGCTCCCGTCCTCGATCTCGTCCCCCGCCGCACAGAAGTCTACATCGCCCGCAAATTCCCCGGCAACGCAGAAAAGGCGCAGGAAGAACTCCTCACCATGGGCCTTGCCGGCCTGAAAGCAGGCAAGATTGTTGTCCGACTCAAGCAAGGTGATCCGTACATCTACGGCCGAGGCGGAGAAGAATTCGCCTATTTCAGAGACCACGGCTATATTGCCACCGTGTTACCAGGTATAACGTCTGCGCTCAGTGCGCCCCTTTTCGCAGGTGTGCCACCTACACACCGCGCCGTGGCCGATCAGGTCCTTATCTGTACCGGCACGGGAAGAAAAGGCGCCAGTCCGGACGCACCGGCGTACGTGGCTAGTCAGACCGTCGTGTTTCTCATGGCGTTACATCGGCTCAGCTCACTCGTCGACTCACTGACCATCACCACACCTGACGTCGACAAACCTAACAAGTTGCCCTGGCCTCGAGAAACGCCCTGCGCAGTCATCGAGCGCGCTTCTTGTCCGGACCAGCGTGTCGTTCGATCAACGCTGCAGCACGTCTGCGCTGCGATCGAGGAAGAGGGGAGTAGACCTCCTGGCTTGCTGGTTGTTGGCTGGAGTTGTGAAGTCTTGCATAAGGCTGGGGGCCAGAAGTGGGTTGTTGAGGATGGGTTTAGGGGGTTTGAAGACTTGGATTTTGATATGGCTGGGTTGGCGAGAGATGAGGAGTCTGCGGGGGCAATCCGTGTAGGGGCGTAACCGTAAAAGTACTTTTTGGCTATTGTCGTCGCCGGTTTTTGGTTGCCTGGGTGTTGCGGCGTTTGGATTGTCGCCATGAGGTGGCCTCAACACACCTTAGTCGGGACTGCAGGAGGTTGTACGGGTTCCATGACCGAGGACATTGTATCTTATAGTCAAACAGATAATTGAACTCAAAGACCAGTTCATGAATTCGTCCTGCTGAGCTCCCACAACCATGTCAATCAAAGTATTCAGCAGTCTTGAAAATACTAGCAAGCTCTTGTAGCCCAGCGTAGCTATGAGCCCTCTGCAAATCTCTTGATAGGATGCACTGAACTTCGAGACCCCGTCAGGACGGAGGGAGAGGATGGTATTTAGAGTTATCTCGATATTGTAAGTGTGCATAGATGAACGCGCAATAACCAAGGCTGAAATCATGTGCTACTCATTCTAATGTTACTTAGCACTAAACTCCTTCCTGTTGTTGAAGCCGGATACAGACACGGCATCAGGAAACCAACACCTCAACCCACAACTCCCATGACATGACCACGCGCCCAAAGAACGCCCACGAAACACCATCTAACGCTCTCATCCCAGTCCAACCTCTCCCGCAACCACCTTCGCCTCGCTCACAGCGGCGGCGCCCCTCTTGCCAGCCCTCTTCTTCAGCACATTCTCAATGAACGCCTCGCCAGCCTTATACGAACTTCGTACCAACGGGCCGGACGCACAGTAGAGAAAGCCCATATCGAGAGCGCGCAGCCGCCACGTCTCGAAGACGGCGGGTGTGACGTATTCTTCGACTTTCATGTGCCGTTTCGTGGGACGCATGTACTGGCCGAAGGTGATGACGTCAACGTCGACTTTGCGGAGTTCTAGTACAAATCAGTATGAAGAGTGCTGTGTGTTCGAAAGGGAAGAAACCAAGAGCTACGTACCTCTAAGCGTACTCCAAAGCTGCTCCTCCGTCTCACCCAACCCAAGCATCAAACTCGTCTTCGTAATCAGCCCTTCCTTCGCCCCCTTCGCCTGCTCCAAAACCCTCAAACTCTGCCGGAACTTCGCTCGCCGGTCCCTCACCGACGGCGTCAACTCCTCCACCGTCTCCATATTATGCGCATACACATCCAACCCGCTCTGCGCCACCACTTTCACCATCTCCAGATCTCCCGCGTAATCGCCCGTCAGAGCCTCGACCAACATCGTCGGCGCCTTCTGCTTGATTTTCATGATCGTCTCGGCGAAATGATGGGCGCCGCCGTCGGCGAGGTCGTCGCGGTCGACGGACGTGAGGACAACGTAGCCTAGACCCCAGCGGGACAGCGCTTCGGCCGTGTGCTCTGGTTCGTGCGGGTCGAGTGGTGGTGGGGCCTTGGACGTTTTGACGGAGCAGAAGCGGCAGCCTCGGGTGCAGGTGTCGCCCATGAGCATGATCGTTGCCGTCGCGGCGGATTTCTCGGAGCCGCCCCAGCAGTCGGATATGTTGGGACATCGGGCTTCTTCGCAGACGGTGTGAAGGTTGAGGCCGCGGAGGTCGTTTTTGATCTTCTTGTAGTTTTTGCCTACGGGTACGGGCGTCTTGAGCCATTCCGGAAGGCGGGTGATTTGCTTTTGTCGGCCTTTGGGACCGACCATTGCTGTTCGTAGTTGGAGTGCATCTTCAGGGGTGAGGGTTTGGATTTCGCCACCGACGAATTCGGAGAATGATGGTCCAGTGTTCAGTTTGTCTTGGAAAGAGGTTGGACGTCTTTGGGGGGTGGGTCCTGCTGCTGAGGGTTCTGGAGCTGCGGTGGCGAATGGGCGGGGATTCGTGATGGATGAACGTAGAAAAGCACGTGAGGCTGATTGGAGTGGAGGGGCGTGCAGGCAGCGAAATTTGGTAGCTGTTCCTGCCATTGAGAGAACAGAGATGTTGTGGACTTCGAGATGTCGATGTAAAGTGGGATTTCAATGAGATATCTCGGGCGAGTCAGATACCGACTATGCTGACTCAGCAAAAAGTCACAATCCGTACCAGCCAATCATTCGTGCAGACTACTTCCGAGGTGGGGCCAAGCATCGCCTTTCTTTTCTCTACAAAGCTCATCTGCAACTCATCCTCCTTCTTATTTGAACACTATGCACCCTCACAACGTCCTTCATCCAACGCCCATGAGGCATCTCAAGCGCACTCTTATTGACTTCGAATTCGACTCCGAGCCCACAAGCAAGCGCATCCGTCTATCGCCAGATCAATTGCCAACTCCCCCCAACTCGACCCAAGACGAGCATCCTCCACAGCCCAACTCTCTCTGTGACTCTTCGGACTGGCGAGAATGGCTCAAGTCGTCGCTTCTCAGACCTCTTGACACCCATTGTCTGCCTACTACCAAGCAGCTTACGGCCAACCCGCATTTGAGCGCCTGGCTCGATGCAGTTCCATATCCTCGCGCCGATTCCTGTCCGTCCAGTCCTTGTACATTTTCGCCACCGACATATCCATCTCAATCTAATCACATTGAGCTAAACCGCTCACAAAGTTGTGAAGCTCGCTTCGGCCTTGTCAGGCACAAACGGCCCGCGAGCAGCTCAGACCTGAACCCCGAACACGTCAGGCTGACGTTCACGGCGCTTCAAAAAATGTCACAGCAAGAATCACAATATGCCGAAAGTGTTTTGCCTCGGTCAAACTCCTCGAGCAACAAGGCACCCGGTACCTCAGACCCTGCGTATATAGATACGCTCTACAGCCACGGTATTGTTATGGACCTTTCAGGAAGGAAGATACCTCCAGAGCTTAAGCCTCTGAAGGAGCGGATACTGCAAAAGCGGTCCTCACCACAACTAGATGACCAAGCTGTCCTCATGGTCATGGACGCAGCGGAGGAACTGGCGTATAACTCAGAAGGTCCAACAAACAAGCTTCTTAGAACACCCATGTTTCCAATTGGGTATGGTGGCTTAGTAGAGGGTGGGAACACTCAATGGAACACTGTCGCTATGCCAAACAACCCTCATTGTGACAACAAGCTCTCAACGCCCAAACCTGATGCTTATCTGGCCTTTCCACGCGGTTCACAATCTCCTTGGACAGTCAAACAGAACAATGTCGTCAATCATCCAAGGGTACGGCCGTATTCTCAACCGACAAAACGCAACACATTCCCATCTCTCTTATTGGAGCTGAAGGCTGAGTCAGCTGGTGGGGTGCTTACCACAGCGGAGGCACAGGCCGCAGGCAGCGGATCGCATTCTGTCAACTCAATGCTATGGCTTCTTGAGGAGGCTAAGGTGGCCGGCCTCACTGAAGTAGACCTCATGCAGGACACTGTATCCTTCTCAGTTGTGGCGTCTCACAGACAGGCCATAGCCTACCTCCATTGGCTTGATCCTGAGGAGAAACATTTCTATATGTCTTACCTCCGATCATTCTCAGCTTTCGAGGCAGATGACATTCGACGGTGCAACAACATGATCAAAAACATAATTGACAACGCTCAGGGGCCTCGAAAAATCAAGATTGGGGAAGCTCTTGTCACTCTGCAACCCGTGGTAAAGTCTTGGAATCTGCAATCTAATGCCACCAACTCGTCAACACCTAACGCCTCCTTCTCTGGAGACCCAAGACCCCAAAAGCGGAGGCGAGACTCACAAGTGTAGTGATGGAGTCTGTAACAGAAGGCTGGGATACTTTGCTGTAGACAACCGAGAGTTCTAGCATCTTATCACATCTAGCAGCCTATCATGCTCAGCTACTACAAGAGTTGCGAATAACAACTAGCACTTCTTTGAAGGATAGACGTCATGGACATTGAGGAGAGTGGAAAGGCTGTGTCTTTCACAGCATATCTGTGTGTCTCCTATCTGTCTCAATTTATTGTCACTCATTTGCGGTTCTGGCAAGTAATTAGGCCTGTTAATTAACATCATTCTTCTATTCCAATTAAGATTTGTGACATAACGAATCCAGTTCAATGACCTAGTCTCAGTCTACAGTACTTGAGCGTGAGATACCCTATCGAGGTATACTTAAAACTCAAGTACAATATCTTGGAACTACCGTCAAGAGATCCTCCATGAACTCCCCCACCCTTCCCGACCCTCAGCATCTCGCCTAAAAATCATGTCCACAAATGGCTCCTCCGCGGCCGCCTCGCTCAAAGTTCTCATGCTCCACGGTACGTCCAACGCCGCATCCACCGCTTGCTCCAACAGCTTCAATGATCTTAACTGACAACCTCCTTCCCTTGACAAAGGCTACACCCAATCCGGCCCCCTCTTCCACGCCAAAACCCGCGCCCTCGAAAAAGCCCTCCTCAAATCCCTCCCCACAATCTCCCTCTCCTACCCCTCCGCCCCGCTCAAACTCCGCCCCGCCGACATCCCAGGCTTCACCACCTCTGCCGACGACACCAACGCCGACGAACCAGACTCCTGGGCTTGGTGGCGTCGCAAAGACGACACGTACGAGTACGCCGGCATCGAAGCTGGTCTCGCGCGTATCGCCGCTACGCTAGAAGCCGAGGGGCCTTTCGCGGGCGTCATTGGTTTCAGTCAGGGTGGATGTGCGGCGGGGATGGTCGCTTCGCTGCTCGAGGACGGGCGACGAGAAGCGTTTGCGGTGGCGGAGAAGGAAGGCGGGATGCCGTATCCGGCGTCGTTTGCGGGTCTGGAGCATCCGCCGTTGAAGTTTGCCGTCAGTTATAGCGGGTTTGCGGCGCCGCATGAGTTGTACAGGGGGTTTTATGAGCCGAGGATTCGCACGCCGATGATGCATTTTCTGGGGTCGTTGGATACGGTTGTTGAGGAGGCGAGGAGTTTGAGGTTGGTGGGTGCTTGTGAGACGTCCGAGAAGGAGAGGGAGAGTAGAGTTGTGTATCATCCTGGTGGGCATTTCGTGCCGACGCAGAAACACTTTCTTAATGTGTTGGTTGGGTTTGTACAGGAAACTTGCGCTGTGGAGGGGAAGGATGAGGAGGTGGAGGAGAGTGCAGCGGATATGGATGTGCCGTTTTGATGGAGTGTGATTATGTAGCGGCATTGGGTCGGCGTTGAGGTCATGAGTGTGCATAGACTAGATTTGTAGATCATAGATGCTTAGGAAAGGGGCTTGACATCAAGCAGAGCCCCAATGAAATCTAGGTAATTGTACATGTACAACGCTCTAAAGGTTTTTGAATTACACGCTGTATCACCATCCGAACCACTCAACTCAAGACAGGTCAAGCTACTCGTTAACGAACTTTGCCAACCTTCGTTGGCTGGATCCGCGCCATCATCTCCTCCTTCGTGATCAGATGATCGATTCTCTCCAGTAACCCAAGTAAGCTCTTCATACTGCCGCTCCACTCGTTCAAGACGTCATCCGCGTCCCTCGGCTTGGCGAAGCTGACGATCCTAGCGGGTCGATCAATCTTTGCATACACTGTCTTTGCCGTAACAAGGTCGCTGATATATTTCTCCGTTTCGTCTTCGTCCAGATCCAGAAGCTGGGTCAACCGGCCCATCTGTATGCGTGTGTAGTACTTGGCAATCACCCGAACGTTGTGCTCAATAACTCGCTTTCGAAGATCTTGCCATCGCTGGTGGGCCTTCTTATCACCTGACTGGTTTGGCTCGGCGTCGAAGACATCCGTGCTGCATAGATGCGGTCCGAACCTCTCCGCCACCATAGGCCACCGCATGATCTCGTGGATGGTGAAGAGTTTGAGTAGTTGAGCTTCGAGGGGAACTAAGGAGTTGCGATTATCTTTTTGAATGCGGTGGAGGAGATCGGATTGTTCGTTGTCGTACGGAGCAAGAATGATGTAAAATATAACTCTTTGTAGTACCTAAATCTTCATGAGCATCTGCATTAAACCTCGAGTCCACCAACGACTTACTGCATGCAGCTGCTCGGGATTCTCCTCCACTGACTGTGTATCAAGAACCTGCCTATAGTGCTTGCAAACCTCTAGATACTTGTCGTCGTGTTTCGCAAGTGTAATCTGCTGTTCGTAGTATCGAAGCTTCAGATCTGTGACATCATCCTCCTTTTCTAACGGAGGATCGTCCGCACTCCTCGATTTCTCTTTCTCTTCGCGCTCCTTCTTCTCCTTTTCCTGCTCCTCGGGCGTCTTCTTCGGTTTTCGAGCAAAGAATTTGGTGCTTATCTTCCGACTCAGTATGCCAGCTTGTGTCCAGTCGCCCTTCTCTATACACAGCGCAACCTGTTCGAGGATAAATTCCGTCTTCTCCCTCCGTTCCATTGACCCAAAGGTCTCGACTTGGAGCTCGCACAAAATGTCAGCGGCAGCATCAAGGTCCCCTTGCTCTTTCTTGATGTCTGACAGTATTCGGGTGAGACGCGCTCTTTCGACTTCGACAAAGATCTTGATTGAGAGCTGTCAGCTTCAAAGCAACCAATCGTAGCGCACACTACACTGACTTTGCCCTCGGTAACCGTCCTCAAGGTTTCTATTACTGCAAGTTTCGTTTCTGTGTCGGGCGTCTCGTCTAAGAAACCCATGACCACTTGAACCATCTTCGTGATAGCTTGCTTGAGCTGTCCGTGCTTCTTGGAGAGTAAAAGGACCTGCTCGTTCAAGAGGCCCCAGTCTTTCGAGTCTTTGCATATCGTAACAATGGCGACGAGTGACCGTGACGTGGATGCAAGGTCGGAGGCCTGCCAAACGTTTCCCATAAGCTTATGCACTTCGGGAAGTAATCCACTGGACTTAAGAACCTATACCTGTCTGGTCTGCTTCTCGAACGCAAGAAGCTTCTCGATTGCTGCTTGAACATTGTCCTGAAAGGTCAGCATCCAGCCTCAACCAGTTTCAGGATCCAGCTACCTTCGCGAGCTCTTGAGTCTCTGGGATCAGCCTGTCCGCTTCTTTGGTGTAGTCCTTGTCAGGCTTGACTATCCGTCCGTCAGACATCTCAAGTAGGCGTGTCGTTTCAATCTGAGAGTGTCACAGGAGCTTCAGAGGAGCGAGTCGTAGTTTTGAAAGCTCGGATGTTGCGCAATATCTCAGAACAGTGGTTGCGATGTTCTTTAGCCAGCAACATGCGGCTCTCAGATGTGCATTCGGCTACGGTCGACATTCTTACCAGATAGGCAGGTAACTTACACTTTCCATCCGATCTATTCATAGAGCAACAATGCCACGTGACCATAGCACGCTCAGCACTTGCAGCAATATCTCGAATCTCAATCACAGCTGTTTGCGATCGCGGGGGCATTCTCGACTCAACTTCTTGATCACCAACCCCAGCTCAGTCCGAGACCCTATGACACCTCAGTTGTTTGAGCCTTTCCGCGTCATTGCTTTCTTATCTGTCAGGCACGCGACCAAACATCATTGCTATAGACACCCCTCCCCATAGCAGTTCATTATGAAGGGTTGGCCCAATAGAAGAATTGAGGCTGAGTAAAGTTTGTTCTGTGTTCGATGCATATCAGCAGACTCACCTACTCAGTTACGGAGATTGAGTGAGAAACGCGGGATCACCCAGATATAGTTTAAGAGAGGGCTGTGCAACTTGTATGGAAGCCCTGGATCCGAAGAACACTGGAGTTCCACATGGTAGGGCTCGAGTCGGCATGATCCGAGTGCCCTGCGTCATGCAGTAGATTCCCGCTGCAAGACGTTGTACGGAAGTATCACGTTGCATGTGGGCGTAGTGAGTATTCGTAGCATTACATTATTAAGTGTGTGTGTAGTACACAATGAAGCTA
>QQTW01001380.1_pt1 | contig 16934 bp, 11 predicted proteins | sample 1904831 | NCBI WGS metagenome assembly QQTW01 (sample SAMN09435610, study PRJNA476489) | Subsurface metagenome, whole genome shotgun sequencing project. | reverse complement strand
ATAATACTTAAGACTTTTTTCTCCAAATTATTCTTTATACTTATTCAGGCTGCTTTTTGGTTCTATATTTCATACCTATTAGACCCACAAAAAATAGCGAACCTAGTAAAGCTTTGGGTTCTGGGACTGCAACACTGCCTTTGTTGGTCTTATTTTGAACTAAGCTGACGTTAGTTGAATTATCAAACTGATAGCTGAATGAGCCTTGTAAGACAGCAGTAGAAACATTTTTAGTTAATTCTGAACTGCTAGATAAACTACTACTGGCTAATAAAAAGTTTTCGCTGGTTTGTACATTTAATAAATTACTAGCATCTGGGAGACTTGAATTAAAAGTAAGCAAAAAAGAATCATAAACTAAATTCGGGTTTAAAGTATCAACTAACAAAAAAGATAATTCTCCCGCAGCACTTGCAGATTCATTAGATGACAAGTTATCTACTAAAGTAAGTGAATTTATAGCGGCGGTAAATTCAAAAGAAAAAAAATCGCCAGATTCGACGGCAAAATCGCCAATAATTTGAGCTTCACTTTGCGCCGAACTAAAATAATTACTACCTTCCCCAGTAGCAATACTCAAAATTTCACCGATAGTTAGCGTTGGTTCAACAAAAAAATTTGCTTTTGCTTGAGCGATGCTAGAACTTGAGGAATTAGTTAAAGCGATCGCACTTGTTGTAGTATCTGTAAAAGTCTGCGTTATATTAGGCTGATGGCTGAAGTTATTTAACTGTGTTGATATTTGAGAAAATGCTATAGAGGCGGCTTCAACTGGCAATGTATAGCTAATTATTGCCACTTTTGTTAAAAAGGACAAAAAGATTCTAGTATATCCAAGTGTTTTCGGCATAACGTCTTTTTTTATTAACAGCAAGTTTGACTGAATGCTATTGACACAAGTAACTTAAGTATCAAAAACAGTTACTAATTTGCATTTAGCCTAAAACAGTAAAATTAATAGTTAAATAAATGCAAGCAGGCACTTAAATTAGTTATATTTTAATAATAAATCGCTCGATTTTCTATTAAGAATTAGTAAATAAAACCAAGTTATTTGTAAACTTTAATTAAAAGTCTCTCGATAATTTAGTAGCTCAAAATTTGGGCAAAGGAGAACCAAGAATGGTGAGATTAAGTGCATAGCCACCAGTAACTAAATAAACCCCTTCAGCAATCGATCCTGTGCGTCGGATGAGATTACCTAGGCGATCGCGAAATATTCTGCCGCTAGGATACGCTGGTATTACACCCCAACCTGTTTCTTCGGCAACAAAAATTATTTCTTGCGTACATTGCTGGGAAGTAGAAAGCAAGTTTTCAACAATTTGTTCCCATTGGTTATCGTCTTCATCTAACAGATTTGCCACCCAAGTACCCAAAGAGTCAACTAATAGACAACTAGAAGCAGGAGAATTGGCGATCGCATCGATTAGCTGTAATTGGGGTACTTCCCAAGTTAACCAATGCGGAGGGCGGCGGTAACGATGCTTAGTTATACGCTGCGCCCAGTTTGCATCTTCGGGATCGACTAATGCTGTCGCCAGGTAAATAACCGAATTATTAGACGCGATCGCTAAACTTTCTGCCCATTCACTTTTTCCCGATCGCGCCGCCCCGGTTACTAAAACGATACTCATATCAAGGACAAAATCTATAAATATTTTTGCATTAGTTACTTGTTTTAGAGAATGTCCCAGAAGTATCTACTATCAGGCATTTATCCCCTAAATCCCCCAAAATTAGGGGGCTAGGGGGACAGTCCGGGAGACTCTAGCACTTTTTGGGGCAACCTCTTAGTTAAAATTAGCACTAACCCATAGCGCGATAAAATAATTAAAACTCTTATCTACCGAGCGGACATTTAGCCAAAACCTTAAAATAAATAGCTAATTGCTGCTTCATTTTCAGATCGATCGTTTAGTTGGAATTATGGCAGACTTAAACAGAATTAAAGCAGCCTTGCGACAGTTGGAACAAAACCCCAATACTCGCGATCGCCCAGTCACTTCTAACCAAGATACCGTCCCCCCTCGTCAAAATTTAGAGCATCCCACTCCTACTGCAAATACAACAGCTTCTTCTACACCCATACCACCACTACAACCAAATCGTAAAGTTCCAACTCTACCTACATTCAATTCTCTAGGCGCTAACGAAGCTAACGATCGAGTTGTTCCAAGTCCCGATCTATTATCAACCACCCCACCCCCTACTATCTCCTTAGAGGTACGGGAAGTGATTCAGCAAATAGAAAGTCTTTATATGGAAGGGCCAATTGTTGATGGTTGGCTAGAGTCTTATCCTTGCGAATCGACTTTAAGTAGCGATCGCACTGTTGATGATGTTGATACTTTAGAGTATGTCAAGGCGGGTAGCTTGGAGCAAGAGAAAGTGATTTATGAAGCTCCCCGCTCTTGCTACCGCCTAAATGGTGTAAGTGCAACTGGTCAATCGTGGTCTTATCCTTGTCCAATTGAACAATTGCCTAGTGTAAGTGTAGCGATCGCCCGTTACGAAAAGCTGATGCAATTACTTGAGCGCAAACGGGACTTAGAAAAACGCCTGCATCAACTATAAACTTTTAGGGATTGCTAAATTTAGATATGATACTTCCTTTGCAGCAACCCATCCGTCTCCTTGTCTCCTTATCTTTCATCCTTTGATTGAGCAACGCCAACTTTACTCGTTCATATTGCGATAAGTAGCAACGGCAGAAGGAGAAATTCTATTGAGATACCGGAATATCCAGTACTTAAATATCGTGTCCAAAATCACGGGAAATGTAGCAATAAATAAAAAGATAAAGCCGTGATTTTCTGGTAGTCCTAAGTGACGAGATACACCCGCTAAAATGACTTCCCACCCGTGAGGCGAATGGAAGCCCACAAACATATCAGTAAACAAAATAATAATAAATGCTTTAGCACTATCGCTCAAACCGTACACAACTTGATCGATAAAATCTTTGAGGATGGCAATCTCGCGTTTGCTGGCAATAATTAGCCAGATAAAAGCCGCTACAGCACACAAATCTGCAAACACATTTTCGATCGCATCGGTACTTTCGTGACGATACATTCTAGCAAGTTCATTTACTTTAGCTTTAATTTTTTCTTCTACAAGTGGTGGTGAAAACTCAGCTTTGCCTGTTAGTAGTTGCTCGAACTTTAGCTTTTCTTCAAATCTTTGCATTTCTGCTAAAGCTCTTTCTTCCATCTCATAATTGATGAATATCTCGGATTGCGAGTTACTTCTTACTCTTTCAACGAGGGGACTTACTATTAAATGTTTTGATAATTGAAAAGTTAAAAAAGGTACTATTACTAACAATAAAACTAATCTAATAGATACAAAAGTTCTTTTTTGAGAAAACCGAAACTTTTGTACTACTTCAACTTCAGACTTAGGGTCTAATTCAATCTTTAAGCGATTGAGAGTACTTAAGATCGAGCGGGGTAAAACACTGGTTTCATCTGCCTTACTTTCCAACCGCTTAGTTGGTTTAGCTAGTGGTAATTTTTGGGGAATTTTATCGGGGCGCTCGACTCGTTCTGTTTTAATAATTTGCGGAGGTTTATCTATAGGTAATTCCGTCTCGCCCTCCACCGTATACTTTCCTACTACTCGGTCGATAAAATTTAGTTTTTCTAAAACATCATTGGCATAGTTTTTAGATTGAACGTCAAAACTATTAACCGTAACTGCACTATTGTTTTTTGCTAACTTGAGATTTTGATTGAAATTACTAAACCACGAACGGCTGAAATTAAATTCTGTTAAACTCATGCGGACAGTTCTCAAAAACTTGTTAAGCTCCGAGTGCAAGTAATTCATTACGCTATTGCCATAGCGATCGCTAAAATCGGGAATCTTCTCGCCATCGAAGTACTCGTCTTCCAGAGCTTTAATTAAAGCCGCAGCTTCACAGGCTCGATCGAGCGATCGCTCGGTTGTCTGCAAATAGCGTTGATAAGCCGTATCTAAGTAGGAATATATATTAGATAGCAAACTAGACTTTTTCATGTAGAAAATTATCCAGCCTTAATTAGGTAATTGTTAAACTTACATTAATGTACGAGGGATCTTAGCAAATCTACGAGGTAAGAGTTGGTACAATTAGATTCTGTTTGGATAGAAGGTTCGAGCAATACTGGTAAAACAACGCGTCTAGTCGAGCAATTCTGTCTATGGATGCAATTTGACGACGCAGAACGCAGCCAAGTTTCTAACCGCAGGCAGAAGCAAAAAGCCCTGAATCTTCCCCCAAAACTAGATTGGCAGCAAACAGAGCCAGCAGTGTTAGTTTTTGCCGTAAATAACGACAATCGCCAGGAGTTGGTAGAGCGGATTGTCGCCGCTACAGGGGGTAAGTATCCTATCCGCGCCAAAACACCATTGGGATTTTTGCAAGACGAAGTAATCTTATACTGGCCCTTGCTGATTGGATTATTAAATCTCAAAGCCCAATTTCCAGTTAGGCTGCGCCCTGAAACCGAACAAGAATTAGCGACTAAACTATGGAAACAGCTAGAGGGAGAATTGTTTGATGCTGTGGGAGTAGGCGAGTATCGATTGGTACGGCGCATTTTGGACTTATTGCAACTAGCAGCTTATAGCGGTACTCCTACCGAAGACATTGCCACAGTTTTAGAGCAAGGTTTGCTAGAGGAGGAGGAAACGAAAGTAGAATACGCTAAATTGCTGCTTTGTTGGCGCAGTTGGTGTCGGGAGAGGGGTTTATTAACCTACGGTACAATCACCGAATTGTACTACCAACACTTATTACCCGATCCAAATTACCAGCAGCATTTATTGCGGCGCTATCGCTATGTTTTAGCCGATGATGTTGACGATTATCCAGCCGTTGCGCGTCACTTGATTGATTTTTTGTTAGATCGAGGTGTTGTCGGCGCGTTTAGTTATAATCCTGACGGTGCGATTAGGCTGGGGTTAGGATCGGATTCAGAGTATTTAGCGCAATTGCGATCGCGTTGCCAACAAGTAGAAACCTTAATAGCGCCACCAGTAAAGACTTTAGCAGAAGTGGCGCTATTGATGACAGAATCTATCAGCCAACCGTTGACGCTAGTTAGTTTACCTAGTTCAATCCAAACAATAGCAACTACTTCGCGCGCGCAGTTGCTCCGAGAAACCGCCGATGCGATCGCCGACGCTATAGAATCGGGAGCAGTGCAGGCGCAGGAAATCGCGATAATTGCTCCAGGTTTGGATGCGATCGCGCGTTATAGTTTAGTAGAAATTTTGCGTAAACGGGGAATAGCGGTAGCGCCAACTAACGATCGGCGTTCTTTAAACAGCTATCCAGCAATTCGCGGCTTATTAACTTTGCTGGCTTTGGTGTATCCCGGTTTGGGGCGGTTGGTAGATAGGGACTCTGTAGCCGAGATGCTAGTTGTTTTGACTCCCGATTTAACTACACAAAACGGCTACAAAATTGACCCTATAAGGGCTGGTTTAATTGCGGACGCTTGTTTTGAACCCCACCCCGATCGCCCGAACTTGCTGCCTCATTTAGCCTACGATCGCTGGGATAGATTGGGCTATACGGCAACAACTGCCTACGACGAGCTATTGCAGTGGATAGATAAACAACGCGCTCAGTACGAGATGCGGCTTTTGCCTAGTCCAATTTCTTTACTAGATAGAGCAATTCAAGACTTTCTATGGCTTGGTAACAATCTTCCCTACGACCTCGTAGCTGCCCTTAGAGAGCTCTTAGAGACGGCTCAACATTATTGGGAAGTCGATCTGAGGTTAAAGCAAATTGAACCCAGCGACGCGCCCGCAAATGCCACGATCGCTCAATTTATTAGCTTGCTCCGGCGGGGAACTATTACCGCCAATCCTTACCCCGTGCGTCCGATTGGCGCAGCCAGTCGCGCTGTAACTCTTTCAACCATCTTTCAATATCGTTCTAGCCGTCAGCGTCATCGCTGGCAATTTTGGTTAGATGCGGGTTCTCCTTTGTGGTTGAGTGGTGGAGCGGCGACTTTATTTGGTGCTAATTTATTTTTGCAACATCGGTGTGCGCGTCCTTGGACGGCAGAAGAAGCAAAGCAAGCTGATGAGGAGCGATTGCAAAGAATTATTCGCGATTTATTAGGGCGCGTGGAGGAGCGAGTTTTCTTGTGTCATAGCGAACTTGCGGTAAACGGACAAGAACAATTAGGACCATTATTAAATATAGTTAATGCCTCGCTTCCCGTTGTTTCTGAGCCTGCAACCAGTCCCGAATCTCTTGAGCTAACCAAATAAGTTCAGCCTCACTTAATGTCCGCCCAAAAGAGCGTCTAATAAAGTGATTTTTTTCTGTGCAACCAAAGGAATTTTTAACAAAAGGATTTAAGTAAGAACGAAGGTTAATGTTTATACCTTTTCCTCTGCCGTTGTAGATAACGTAAACCTCTTGAATATCCCCAATTAATTCTTTGTGGTTAGCATAACTTATTCCAATTAATTGTCTTATAATCTCTACACTTTCGGGATTAAACTTGATTTTCGTACTGCCAAGATAGTAGCTAATTATATTAGCAATAGTGCGAGTAAAAAAGGCTAATGCAATTACTATTATTGCATAACTATAAACTCCGAGCAAAACAGAAAAAATTGCTCCACTAATACAGTATAAATATAGATTTGTTAACTTTTGATGTTTTATTTCTTCTGATGCTTTTATTTCAATTTCTAAATAAGATAAAGATTTGTTTAATTTAACCTGAGTATAATCTGGTCGTTCGATCTTTGTTCTTAAATAAAATAATTGCTGGCTCAATTGAATTTGATTTTCCAGCATAGGATTTTCCAAAGCTTTGAGAGTTTGCTCGACACTATTAAATCTTTTTTCTAAACTTGGCTCTGTCAATTGCTCAAGCCAACGCACGAAACTAGGACTAACACTTACTTTATCGCTAAAGTGAATACGAAAATCTTTTTGAGGTAAATCCGCCGGAGCAACACCTGTTAATAAATGAATCAAAGTTGCTCCCAATGCGTACAAATCTGAGGCGCGAACTGCTCTACCACCAAACTGTTCAATTGGTGTATAGCCATAAGTTCCAACTACTGTAAATGTTCCTCCTTCTTTGGCGGCGCTGTCTTGTACTGCGCCAAAGTCTACTAAATAAACTTGTTCGTTTTCTCCCAAAATTAAATTACTAGGTTTGATATCTCTATGCAATACTGGGGGATTGAGTTGATGCAAATACTGCAAAATATTTAAAATATCAATGGCTATTTTACGAGTTGTTTCTTCAGTAAACCTTTGTTTTTGATTGAGCAATTCTTTTAAAGAAGTACCGGGAATATAGTCTTCTACTAGCGCAAACCACAATAAGCGATCGTCTATGCAAAAATAATCTCTATATTTGGGTATATAAGAATGATTTAACTGCTTAAGTACCTGAGCTTCGCGCTCAAATAATTTAAGATTCTCCCATTGGATTTGTCCGCCAAAAGCTAATAGTTTGATTACAACCTGCTGTTTATCGGGCGATGCTGAATCTATTGCTAACCAGGTTTGACGGGCGGTACTATCACCTAACTTTTGCTTTAATTGATAGCGACTTTGTAATACTGTGTCTGCTTCTAGCATTTATTAACCTACTTTGAGAAAATAGTTAAAAAATATAAATATATTGTTTGCCGATCGCGATCGCATTAAATCTATTATGTCTTCTTAATTACAATTGCTTGTAGGTAGAAAATACTTAACTTTCCCATAAATATAGCGATCGCTTAAAATAGGTTTTGCTGGCAATATTTACAGCAATTTTCCAAAATCTCAAACTATGACAACCAATTTAACAGCTAAAGAGATTGTATAAAATCGTACATTTACCTTGCTTTTGCAATCAATCTCTAATATCCATAGCGTGTTTTAAGATGGAAGATATGAAAGTTATTGCGGGTAGTTTGATGAAAATTTGGTCGTAGTTTCCTAGCAAAAACCAATAAGGGTAAACTTCAGCAATTGAGTTTTAGTTGCTCGGCATCTAGTAAAAGGAATAGATTTACTAGCCAAAGTTTAGCTTGGATCGAAAAATAAACTTACTTGTAAGCTTCAAAGGATTTAATTTACAGCAACTCAATGAACTATCTGCCTCAGCAAAATTCGTGGATTGGACGGTACGTTGACGAGCGCCAACGTTACCGTTTAGAAAAGCGTTTGGGCGGCGGTGGAATGGGAGAAGTTTTTTTAGCCACCGATACGCGCTTAGGACAGTTGGTAGCGTTAAAACTTCTAAAAGAGTCTTTAGCTAAAACCGAAGAAATTAAAGAGCGATTCGAGCGAGAATTTGCAATTTGTGCCGCCCTCAAAAGCCAGCATATAGTTCAAGTTAGAGATTATGGCATAACTTCTAATGGCTATCCTTTTTATGTCATGGAGTACTTGCTAGGCGAAACCTTAGGAGAAAGGCTAAAACAACAACCGCGCTTGTCGGTAGATAAAACTTGCAGTATTATCACTCAAATTTGTGCTGGTTTACACTTAGCCCATACAGGAATTACTTATGGAAATGGCACGACACAACCGAGAGAAAAAATTAAAGTAATTCACCGCGATTTAAAGCCAGACAATATTTTGCTTGTACCGACAGCATTAGGCGAATTGGTAAAAATTATTGACTTTGGCGTTGCCAAAATTCGCAGCTTGCAGACAGAATACACTAATAGCACGACTATATTTTTAGGTACTTGTCGCTACGCCGCACCAGAGCAACTAGGAGTAATTTCAACCTTAGATGAGCGGGCAGATATTTATAGTTTAGGCGTGATGCTGTACGAGATGCTGGCGGGAATCGATCCCTTTGGTTTTACAGCAGAAAATAAAAAAGTTAGTGGCGAAACTTGGGCCGCAGCCCATACCTCTCAAACGCCCCAGCCTTTACGACAACAACCGGGGTGCGAATATTTAACGCCTCAATTAGAGCAAGTTGTCATGCGGTGCTTGGAAAAATCCCCTTTAAACCGTTTCGCTTCAGTAAAACAGTTGAGTCAAGCGCTGCAAGAAGCGGTGCTAGGTGTAAAAGCAAGTGATTTTTACGGGCAAGATACCACACCAGATTTTACCGAACTTCAACCAGTTAATAGTACAACTACTCTTAACCCCCCCTGGGCAACTACGGTACTAAATAAGATGACGCATTGGCGTAATATACCGTTTTATCAGCCTAAGTTTTGGTTAATAGCTGGTAGCACTTTACTTGCGATCGCCCTTAGCAGTTATTATTACTGGCAAAAGTTACCCCATCGCGCGATTGTGCAAGAAGTAACGCCCATAGAACAAGCCCCTAAGTTTAAACTTACAAACACTCTCACCGGACACTCAGACTCCGTGTGGTCAGTAGCACTTAGTTCTAACGGTAAAACATTAGTTAGTGGCAGCGAAGATAAAACAATTAAAGTCTGGGATTTCCCCAGTGGCAAGTTGCGCCATACATTGATTGGACATACAGACACAGTCAGGAGTTTGGCAATTAGCGGTGATGGCAAAACTCTAGCAAGTAGTAGCGGCGATCGCACGATCGCGCTGTGGAATTTGCAAACAGGTAAACTAATTCGCACTCTTACCGGGCATACAAGTACGGTTTGGTCGGTAGCAATTAGCAATGATGGTAAAACTTTAGTTAGCGGCAGTCAAGACGACACGATCAAAGTCTGGAATCTGCACACCGGGCAGTTGCGGCGAATTTTGTACGGTCATTCGGGGCAAGTATTTTCCGTAGCTTTGAGTCCTGATGAAAAAACTTTTGCCACCGCCGGAAGCGATCGCACGATCAAAATTTGGGATTTGCAAAGTGGCAAATTGCTCCGCACTTTAGCAGGACATTCCGACTCGGTAAGATTTGTAGTTTTTAGTCAAGATGGACAGCAGCTTGCAAGTAGCAGTTGGGACAAAACTATCAAAGTTTGGCAGGTACAAACGGGCAAATTAATTCACACTCTGCAAGGTCATAAAGGTAGAGTGGTGGCGGTTGCTTTTACTTTAGATAACAAAATTGCGAGTGCGGGGGTAGATAAGTGTATCAATATTTGGTCTTTGCAGACAGGTAAATTGCTGCACAAGCTTTCAAGTCATACTGATTGGGTGCTATCAATTGCCAGCAGCCGGACAGGAGATACTTTAGTTACTAGCAGTAAAGACAAAACAATTAAAATTTGGCGGCGATGAAGTATAGATATGTCGTAGTAATAATTGTCTGACTTAGTTGCTGTAAGGATAACTGTATAGGTTTTGTAGCGATCGCTCCATACACCCAAGTGTCTCCTATTGGCTTGAGGGTTAATACACTCCTAAATAGGTCTATTCTTAATTTGCTGCAAACGCGGGCAATTCTGCACTTAATTAATCCCGGCGACAGCTATTTTAGGTAGTTATTTTTACATTTTGGCGATCGCTGCCATTGTAAACCTTTTACCTATGTTAAATCAGACATAGCTTAGACATAACTTAGACACTTTATGCCGATTTAGTTGTCAAAATATATGAGCTTAACAAGCTTAGATATTTTTGATTTTTTGAACACCTGAAATTAAGCTGCAATCCGAGTTTAACAAACAGGGAGAAAAATTAATGCCTTCTGACGCAAGTACAAATAGTTAAGTACGCAACACAAGGGTAATGAGGAGAAAAAAGTGGGACTCAATAGACGAGAGTTACTTAAACTAGGTGCAATAGCAGGCGGTGGGCTTTTGCTACCTATAGGGCTTGCACAGCGTACGTGGGGAAAAGATATTTATGAAGGAGGCAATTTTCCTCAAGATCCTATTGCTGAACCCATCGAACCACCACCCCCCTTTCAAGTTAAGCTTCCCATTCCTCCGGTACTTCAACCTACGCGCAGAGATGCTACAACGGATTACTACACTCTCGTCCAACAAGAAGCAAATCAGCAGATTATTCCAGGATTACCACCAACTCGCATTTGGGGCTTTAACGGTATCTATCCCGGGCCAACAATTATTGCCCAGAAAAATCGCCTAGTAAGTGTCAGTCAGGTTAATAGACTGCCAGATCCAGTGTCAACTCACTTGCACGGACAGTCAACTATACAAACATACGATGGCTACCCAGTAGACCTTATTCAACCAGGTCAATCGCAGATATATAAGTATCCTAATTTAAACTTGGCTACCACAATGTGGTATCACGATCATGCTCTCCACATGACTTCGACGCACTTATATAGAGGGCTGACTGGCTTATACATTCTCAGAGATGACGTTGAAGCTCAACTACCCATACCAAAAACTTATGGCGTGGACGATATTCCCTTAGTAATTGCAGATAGATTGTTTGCACCTGACGGACAGTTGATTTATGAAGTTCAAGGCAACCAAGGCGTTGCAGGTAATATTTTTCTTGTCAATGGCGCGCCCATGCCCAGAATGGAAGTAGGTACTAAAAAGTACCGCTTCCGAGTTTTGAATGGGTCGGATTTACTAGCTCATCACTATCGCTTAAGTACGGGCGATCCCTTTATTATGATTGGGACTGATACTGCACTTATGCCTAAACCGCAGACTGTAGAAAGCTTTCGGATAAGTGCAGCAGAGCGATACGAATTCATTATTGACTTTTCTAAGTATCGCGTCGGCACTCAAATAGTACTACAAAATATCTGGGATGATATAGGCGACCCATCACCCATTATGCGTTTTGACGTGGTGCGCCAAGAAGCGGACACTACTACAATTCCCTCAGTACTGCGTCCTGATGTACAAAGAATTATGGAACAAGAATTTGTTCCAGCTAATGCTGTACGGACTCGGAAATTTGAGTGGGGAAGACAAGGCGGATTGTGGTCAATTAACGGTCTAAATTGGGATACGCAAAGAGTAGATGCGACTCCTACTAATGGTGATATTGAAATTTGGGAATTGTATAACAAAGCAGGTGGTTGGTGGCATCCTATCCACATTCACCTGATAATCAATGGATTTAAGATTCTTGACCGTAATGGTAAACCGCCTTTTCCCTACGAGCGCGGACTAAAGGATGTTGCTTTTGTTGGTCAGAACGAACACGTCCGCGTTATTGGTAGATGGGCCCCTTTCACAGGTAGGTTTGTCTTCCATTGCCACAACGCATACCACGAAGACCATGACATGATGAGTCAGTTTGAAGTGATACCTAGCCGAACGTTTACGCCGCCTACTGTACCTAATTTTCCTTAACTGCTCTGTTTGCAGCGATCGCACTAAAGTGCGATCGCCTCACAAAAACATCTTAGTAAAAGCCTATATTTCTGTAATAGAGCTTTATTCACGCTTGTATTAAGTACAGATAATAGTTATGGGTAAAACAATGCAAAAGTATATATTAACTACTATAAGCATCGCCCTGATTTCATTTGTCTGTGAAATAACTACAATTAAAAACGTTATTGCTCAAGAATATCCAGGCTGCTTTTTGATTACAAAAGACGGTACAGTAGTTGAGCTTAATAATTTATGTACTCTAAGTAAAAAGCAAACAGCAGAACCTTTAGAGTTTAGCAATCTTGAATTTCAACCAGCTATAGCTGGTCTGAAATCTGCCGGAGTTCAAGGAGCGGTTACTAATCGTTCTAATAAAGTGATAGTTCTTAAAAGAATATATTTTCAATTAGTAGCTAGTAATCGTGTTATTGCTGCTAGTGATATTCAAGTAGAGACAGGTAATGGTTTGCAGCCAGGCGAATCAATTTCTTTTAATACAGGAATTAGTAATAACAAAATAGGCAAAATACCAGAAGATGGAGTTAAAGTAGAAATAACTAGCTATGAGTGAAATGATTTTTTAAAGGCGATATTTTTTACTATATTATTTATAACTTAAGTAAATTATCCCTTGGCTTAAAAGCATATTTACTATTTAATTGTCGAGCAGTATTTGTACTAAACAATCATAATAATAACCTTACAAAAACTCAAAAAAGCTATGGTTTCTTTGTCTTATCAAGCACTCAAAATAGGAATAGTAACTGCCTTGAGCGCAATAAATATTGTTACTTATTCAGAATCTGCATCCTCCCAAGCAGGTCATCATTCATCCCCTAGTAGCACAACTACACAAGATGAGCAGCCATCGCCAAGTAGAACAACTACACGAAACAATCCAATATTAAAAACTCCACCTCAAGGACAAGATGAAATAACTGAAGAAATTGAACATTTTGAAGTGCCAACACACACTCCTAAAGAACGTGAGGTTGAGCAATTGGTAAACCAAGGACTGGAAAAATTGACAAAGAAAAACTATCAAGGCGCACTTGAAGACTTTAACAAAGTTCTGGTAATGAATTCCGAACACGAAACAACCTACCGCTTGCGGGGGGAGCTTCTGCGCCAAATGAAAGATTATAAAGCAGCAGTTAAAGATTACACCCAAGCGATAAAACTGAACCCCTCATACTGGTCTAATTACGTCAACCGAGGAGAAATATATGAGATTGTAGGCAACTATCATCAAGCAATGGGAGATTACGGTAAAGCAATTGAACTGTATCCTGAAGACGGTGTTGGCTACACTCATAGAGGTGTTGTCCAAGCTAGATTAGGAAACTATGAAGCAGCAATGAAGGACTTTAAAAACGCTATTGATTTTAATCCCGATCGCGCTGAAGCATATCTCAACCGAGGCAATCTTTATGTAAAGTTAGGCAATATTGAAAGATATAGGGGATATTCTCAAGAATCTATAATGCTATACGAAAAAGCGATCGCAGATTATCAACAAGCAGCAAAACTTTTTTCCGAGCAAGGATATGTAGCGCAATTGGCAGAAGTAACAAAACTCTCGCAAGCACTGAAGCAGCGCTTAGTCCCAACACGAGCAAGACAATAAGAATTTTTTGTTAGAGAAAATAAAAATTAATTAAAGGTAGTTGTTAGGTAGATAATCTCACTTGAGAACCAGTTTGAGCTTTAGATACTTCAATCCGAGCTTGGAAGGCTTCTTTAAAGTACGGCATATGAGTAACGGCTAGAATACAAGCAAAATCAGGCGCGATCGCATTTATCGCCGCAATTAAGCGATCGCATCCTTCCCGATCTTGCGTACCAAAGCCTTCATCGATAATCAACATTTGCAGCGATGCACCAGAGCGTTGAGCGAGGAGTTTGGCTAAAGCAAGGCGGATGGCAAAGTTGATTCTAAAAGCTTCGCCACCAGAATAAGTCTCGTAAGCTCTCGTTCCCCGCGCGTCGGCAATTACAATATCTAATGTATCGATCAATTTAGCGGTTTTCTTGGCGGCTTTGCTACCTTTTCCGGCTTTTTGGGTAACAAATTGAACGTGCAGTTGGTTTGCACTTAGCCGCGCTAATAACTGATTGGTTTCTGCTTCTAATTGCGGCAATATATTCTCAATCATCAACGCTTGAATGCCGTTTTTACCGAAAGCTTGGGCTAATTCTTGATAGACGCGGTGTTGTTGCTTGACGGCTTGCAATTGCTGTTGTTGTTGCTCGTATTGAGCTTGCAGGCTGTCTAGCTGCGCTGCTAATTGTTGCAACCCGCCCAGTTTGCTCAAGTGTTCGTCAAGTTCTCGCCGCCCTTGGGCTAATAGTTGTTCTAAAGCTTGAATTTCTCCGGTTGTGTTGGGCGAATTTGCTAATTGTTGGGTAAGGCTGTCTATTTGGGTAGCGATTAGTTGTTTTTCTGTCAGTCTTGATTCTATGGCTTTGGTTAATTCTTGAATGCGCTCTTGGAGTTCGGGATAGGCTTTGCGAACAGAATTTAGCTCTTGAAAGCGCAATTGCCAAGCTTGGGAATTTCTCAACGCTAGGCGGAGGGCGTTGTGTTGTTCGGTGTTGTAACCTATTTCTTGAATCAAACTTTCTAAAGTGGCAATTTTTTTAGCAATAGGTGAATTAGTTGCTTGCTTGGCGATTTGGGCTTGCAAGTCGGCAATTTGTGCCTCTATTTCTGGCTTGCGGGCGGCGATTTGTGCTTGCCTTTTTTGCGCATCTTTGATTTGCCCTTGACGAATTTCTGCCCAGCGCCACCGCTCGATTTCGCTCCTAGCTAGGGCGTGATCTTGTTCGTTGTAGTTGAGAAAGCTCAATTGTTCGTCTAATTGACGCAATTCTATTTGTTTGTCGGGGGCGTAATTACCTGTGGCTAAAGCTGTTTCTAACTGCTGTTTTTCTGCGGCTATTTGGCTTAAACGCTCTTTTTCATCGACTGTTGCGGTCAATTGAGCGGCTAATTGTCCTCTTTGCTCTCTTAATGCGTCATAATCGGCTAATTGCTGGTTTAATTCTCGGTATTCTTGGCGCAATACTTGAATTTCTCGGTCTGAAGTTGCCATTTGCTCTTTACCCACCCACAATTGTTCTTGTACGTCTTGCTGTTGGGTTTGAGTTTTTTGGACTACCCGATTCCAATGATGTTCGTCTAACGGGCGATCGCATAACGGGCAACTAGCATTGGGGTTTTGCAACATTTGCATTTTTTGCTCTAATTCCCCAATTAGCTTCTCACAGTCGCTTTGATGGGCTAAGAGGCGCTCCATAAAGTGGCGGCGCTCTTGTCCTTTTTCTCGCACTCTTTCTAAGTACACTCGTTTTTTTTCTAACGCCTCAATCTGCTTGCCTATTTCTGTTACCGCTTGTTGCAGTTGGGGTTGACGTTGTTGTTTGCCGTTTAATTGTCTTTCTGAAGCTTGGAGTTCTTCGATTTTGGCACTTATTCGCGCTTGGACTCGCTCTAGTTGCATTTGCAGCGTTGTCCGTTGTTGCAGTAAGGGCGATACTTGCACTTGTAAGTTATCTAATTGCTGCAAGCGATTTTTGGCTTCCAATAGTTGGGCTAAGGCGCTTTGGACTTCTGAAGTTTTACTCAAAGTTTGGGAAATTTCTTGCTCTTGCTGCTGCAATGCGATTAATTGCCCTTCTATATGTTGCAATTTACGTTGCAAATCGTTAATCTGCGCTGCTTTTTCCTGCTGCAACTGCTGCATTTCTACGGTGGCGCGGGAATGGTGTTGAAATTTACTTGCTAACGTTTCTTCTGTCGCTTGTAAGCTTTGGTATTCTCTAAAACCAGAGGCGATCGCTTTTTCTTGCTTTAGTAGCTCTAAAACCCCTTCTAGCTGCGCTTCTACATTGATTCGGTCTTGAGTTAAGCGATCGCTATCTTGACTCAAGCTAAGATGTTGTTGGCGCAGAAAGCCTAATTGTTGCTCCCAATTTTGCCTCTGGTGCTGTACTACTTGCAAGCTTTGCACTTTGACGTTGTTGTAAGCTTGTTGTTGTTGCAAGTGGTTGACTTTTTCTTCTAACTGAGTGCTTAAAGAAGCAACCTCTCCGCGCTGCTGCAATTGAGTCTGCATGGACTCCATAGTCCGCTCTACTTGCTCCGCTTGTCCTTTAAAAGAGCGCGATAAATCTTTGGCTCGATCTTCCAAGTCATCGTACTGATTGAGTTTCAGTAATTCTGCTAATATCTCTTTGCGCTCGTTGGGGCGCTTGAGCATAAATTCGTCGGCTCTACCTTGGCGCAAGTATGCTGAATTAATAAACGTGTCGTAGTCTATTTTGATATGAGTTAATATTTCTTGCTGAGTCGCGCGGACACCTTTGGCGGTTAGCGGTTTAAATCCGCTTGGAGTTTCAACTTGAAACTCCAAAGAACTACTTTGTCCCCGGTAACGAGTGCGAATAACTCGATAGGTATAGTTAAAACTTGTGAATGTAAAATTTACTCGGACTTCTTTAGCCCCAGTTTGAATTACATCATCTTCACTTGAAGCGCGACTTTCTCCCCAAACTGCCCAAGTTATCGCCTCCAATAAAGAAGACTTCCCCGCACCATTAGCACCGCAAATGCAAGCCGTATGCAGCCCGTTAAAGTCTAAAGTTGCATCGTTATAGCTCAAAAAGTTTTTTAAAGTTAGTTGTACGGGAATCATCCAAGCTCAAACGCC
>QQTW01001379.1_pt1 | contig 16950 bp, 14 predicted proteins | sample 1904831 | NCBI WGS metagenome assembly QQTW01 (sample SAMN09435610, study PRJNA476489) | Subsurface metagenome, whole genome shotgun sequencing project. | reverse complement strand
TAGGAAGTGGTTGTTGTCCTAGAGGTGGAAGCGGCTTCTGTATCGCAGGAGATGAGACGCTTGTGGGAAGCGAGGGTAGCGGCTGTCCACCACTTGGTCTGGCGTGGGTGGATTGCGGAGGGATGCTCTGCAACGGCGGACCGCGCGCAGGATTACCTTTGAATGGTGGTATATCAGAAATGTCCATTGCCTGTACCTTTTTTCCCGCTTCATCTTTAGCAACTGGTTGAGGAGCAGTGGAAGACGTCCCCAAGGGTGAGCCACCAAGTTTCAGGAAACCCATGTCTTGAGCCAATTGTGCTTGGAAAGCTTTGTTGTACTCATTCGAGCCTGGACTTTCGCTATGCTTTTTTGGCTGAGGCTTTGCGAGATTGGCCGCAGGAGTTTTCGGTATAGGGGCAGGCGGAAGGTCTTGTTTCATGGGCGATGGGGGCAAGGGTACTTTGGTAGGTGACTTTGGTAATGCTGATGTAGCAAACGAGCCCTTAGATGGTGATTTGGTTGGCGAAGGTGGTGCTTTCACCGTGTCCATGCCGTCAAATCTGTGTTTGACGCTATCGTCTGATGCACGACTAGAGTCAATTGATGCTCGAGCATTTGTGGCTGCATCGCTCATCGGTCTCAAACCGCCGGATCTGCCTCCAGCCGGCCGAACTGTACCAAAGTCCCACAGATCTTCCTCTTCGGGGTTGGATGGGGGCGGCGGCTCCCTTTCATATTCGTCTTCATCTTCTGACGACCGGTTCGCATGCGTAGCGTGCCATCTCTCATACCTTTCGATTAGCTCTGTGAGATACGTCGTTTTCTTTGCCTTACGTATAAATGGATGCTTCAGAAGCTCTTTCGCTGAAGGTCGCTCACGAGGGTCTCGCCTCAAGCACAACTCAATGAAGTCCTTAAAGGGCTTGCTGAAATTGCCATCCAGGACCGGTGGCGGGTTCTTCGGAATCAGGAATAGCACCTTCATTGGATGTATATCTGAATATGGTGGCTCCCCTTTGGCCAGCTCGATAGCTGTGATGCCAAGGGACCATATGTCGGCTTTATGATCATATCCTGACTGCTTAATGACCTCCGGTGCCATCCAAAATGGTGTTCCAACAAACGTATTCTTCTTTGTCATGGTAGCCGAGAGCTGACCTGACACGCCAAAGTCGGCGAGCTTGACTTGACCATTTGCAGCCAAAAGTATGTTTGCCGCTGGCAGCGGTTAGTAGCTGGTATGCAAGTAGATCTCCGCTCGCACCTTTGATGTCTCTATGAAGTTTTTTGTCTCCATGCAAATACTCCAATCCCATCAACAGTTCCCGTATGATGATGCAAATGTAGTCTTCTGGTATCAGCCCAGGACGCATCAGGTCTGAGCAACTGCCCCCGGAGCAGAATTCCATGATGATCCATAAGTCGGAACCTTTCAGAAATGACCCGTGGTACTTCGTAACATAAGGCGAGTGTAGCTCGGAGAGAATTGAGATCTCTTGGATGATATCCTCGACTTCGTCTTCGGCATTCTCAACATCGATGATTTTGATTGCAACCGACTGGCCAGTCCTTTTATCAACGCTGTTGATGGGGCGTCAGCAAGACATCCAGGAACCTGACCAGAGCTAAGGCTTGCCCCTTGTACACCTTGCCAAAACTTCCTCCTCCTACGCTCGTTGTCAACACAAATAAGACTGTGCGAGATGTAATGCTGCTTACCAATGCAGTTCTGCTTGGTATAAAATGCTTCAGGATCCATAATCGGAATTGACACAGGACAAAACGAGCTGAGAACACCCGTGCGAGAGGAGGATAGATTGTAAAGGCTCAAGTCGGGTTAATGGTCTGGTGCGATGTCGAGAAAGATCCCAGACTACCACAGAATCACGTAGGAATCGATGTGGGCCAGCTAGTTTCGTGCTCATCCGGCGTATGAGGGCGTCGCCTGGGTTGGTTCTTGCGTTTATGCTAGGATGGTCAGAAGCCCTTGCCGAATAATTAGTAGATATCCTCGCCAAACGAAAGGAAGAAGGTACGGTTTGGTATTTCAGACATGGGTATATCTCAGCACATGAAGACCTTCGCATTTCCGTAGTTTGCTGAGTGGCGATCGATTCGCGAGTGCCTTGAGGTACGATCTAGAAACCATACAGGAGGTCAAAGTAGATGGAGTAAGCAATGGAGTAATACCTACGAGGGTTCAGGCATGACGCCGAGGTTTATTGGGCTCCGAACACAGTTTGGAGATGCTTGCGCCATGGTTTCATTGCTTGTGCTCTAATCGATCCAACCTCGAAGTGTTCTAGCCTATCACATTCAATCCAATCGACGCGTCTGAAACGCGTTAACACGTGCTGATGGAGTTGGAAGAAGACCGCTACTGGGTGCCGCCGGAAAGTGCGTTCCTTCCTATACGAGTTTAGACTCTTGGCGCTATCCTTGCGAGACTCAGTATCGCAGACAAATCAATTACAAAAGATCTCAGCAAGATGCGAAAGATACACTGTCAAAACTTGAGTAGACTATGAGAGGATAATTGCTGTTTCAGAATCATTTTCAATTTGAGCTCGGCATCACTGCAAACTATGTTTTATAAAGATGGATCTGTTACGCTAGAACCTATTTGTCGGTGGCACCGAGTAACAATGAATATCTATTATTACCTCTGTAGATAGGGAGAGCGCGTCAAGGTTAGACAGCGGGTTTGGAATTACTAGTAAGTAGTATGTTGCATCTGCTTCTGAATGTTGAACTTCCTGTACACCCCATTTGCAACGGACTCACTTTGGGTTTTGTGTCTCACAGTGTTTCAAGGTGCTGGCCCTATTTTAGACATAGAATTGATTAAAGTCCAAACAAGCTTATACAGACAGATATGGCTTGCTTCTATCCATTGGACCGTCTCTTGGAGATTTTGGTAGGCATGGAGACGTCGGCCTTAAAACTGTTGCTGATAGGGGTGTGTTGCACAACTTAAAGTCACTTGGACACGTTATGCGCAACGCTGATCTATGGCCAGGACATGCCAGCTTTCGTATCATGTAATGACAATAGAGAAGCGCTATCTGATCACCCCACAAGGCTGTTGGGGTTTGATAGCTGCTGCCAATTCGCCTGAAATACGCCCGTTCGCTGAGAAAGGTGTATGAACCCAGAGAGCGTGACTTATGCCTTCTTCTATCAACGCCCTGAAATGCTATGCGGAGCCAGGCTGCCGCGTTATGCTTCCAAGAACTCAATCATGACTGTTCCATTCTTCAACCCCGCCTGCTCAATCGTTTGATCCGCCAAATCCATAAGGTTCTTGCCCATTGACACTAGCTCGAATGTTACACCTTCTTTCCCCTCCAACGGTTCCGATTTGAGCCACTCGAAAATTCTCCTTACCAAATCTGAAGTCGCAAAGCGGCGGATGATTCGGCCTGCCGGGTGTCGAAACTGTATTCTTGTCACGTCACTGCCCGCAGCAGGTTCTTGATGTGGACGATCCGATGATATTAGACTGAAAGGTGAAGGTGGTGACGATGTCTCATGGCCATTTTCGAGAACTGACATGTTATCAACATTCTGTTCCACAGACTTTCCTTTCCCATTCATATCTCCAACACTTCTCGTCAATTCATCCGGATCCTCGAGTATGGTTTTCGCAGCGTTCTCCGGCTGCGCCGCCAGACTGGCTTGCATGGCTCTCTCTAGCTGCTCCTCTTCAGTCATTTGATCAATGCTTTTTGGCTTTTGCGCCTCTGACTTCCGCTTAGCCACTGGGTTTCGAGCATGACTGCTCAGACTGTAGCGATCCAGAAATTCATGTAACTGCATGAGGAATTCACCCGCCTTAGGAACCTCCGCAGACCACACTTTTACCTGTTCACCTGTCCGTGGGTCGAGTATGGCAATATGGGGGTACAGATCTGGATTCGAATGCTCCTGAAAGTAGTACTGGAGGTACTGATCGGCTCGGATGTCGTCTTTGCTGTATTGGAGAAATAGAAAATTCTCTTTGATTGTGTCCACAACACTAGGGTTCTTCCATAAATCCCGATTCAGAACTTGGCAATCGAAGACCGATCCATCCTGGATATTGACCAGTAACCATTTGAGTTCTTCACGGCCCTCCTCTCGAGCACTATCCCAACCACCTTTGTACATCAAGTCCCATGGAGGCTGAAACATTTTCGCCAACATGTTTGACCTGGAAGATGATTGGGAAGCGCCACCAGTCGATTCTGCTAAAACATCCGGCTCAATCGCGGGATCATCTCGATCATTCCATATGGAGGCGGCGGGTCTCTGGTTGAATATGCCTGGCCGCGCTGAAAAGGTCAGAGTGGGTGACTAGGTTTGAAAGAATGGTACTCACCTTGATTACCTCGTCTGTTCTGTATTCTATGCATTTGCTGTATTATATGAGCTGGTATGTTACGTTCGTCCAGAGGACCAACATCTGCTCCAGGACCGAGAAGTGTCTCAGATTGCCGAGCGATGGGCGCACGAATTTCCTCTTCGCCTCCCGGCCCTTGTCCACCACCCGCACCGTACATCTCTTCTTGTAGTCGTCGTGCATATTCTGCATCAGCATCAAAATTTGGGCCTCTAGCTTGTGGCACTGTTGTTCGCTCCGATTCGCCCACCTTACGGAAGCCTGTGATTTCAGGGTCATTGTCGTCTGAAATGGTGCCGTCATCAATATCTATGGGATCTTGTGCGTTGCCCGTGCCGCCAGGCCTTGAAGAAGCAGGTGGCGGTGGTGGTGGAGCGCTATACGATGATGGATCTCCTGATGGATCAGCGCCATTGCTTTCAAAGTATAGCATAATTGCAGCATCAAGGTCTCCATCGGCAAGCTGAAGATATTGTGCCGCCCGTTCGGGTGAGGCGGACGTGACTGTCACGATCTGAGCAATATCCGCGTCCATGGTGGCGCAACGTAGCAGCCCTGAAGAAATTGGCCGTGGAGGGAGGTTGAGATATCGTAATAAGAATTAGGAATCGATCTCCTGGTCAGTAGGTTGATTCTGACTTAATGGCAATCATAGGTTTGTAGCTTTCTCACTCTAGGCAACCACCTACACCACCTTTAAGCAGCTTCCTGGTATGTTAGCCAAGTTTGTTGCAAGACGTGTCTCATAGCCGTTGCTGAGACAGGTACTTAATGCAGGTATGTGTGGGAAGTCGAGAATCAAATTGTTTGTGATGGGCGGGCAAGAAGGCAGCCGCAGGTGACGATAACCTGCATATGTTTCTGCGTAACAGGGCCGTGTCGGTCACTCTACTTTAGCGCCATCGTAGCCGGTCGGGAAATGGGAAGCGGGCTAACTTAGCCGCCAAATGCCGCGCGATTGACCGCTACTTAGTGTGTTCGGCAATTGACTTAATGCCAAGACCAGCCATCCACTTTACGCGACTAAGACGCGTTGTCTGTCATTTGAATCTCTTCTGGCAGGAACCCCCACGTCCAACTCCTCCTCATTGCTACTTCCACACACGCACCACCCCAACTTGCAAAAGCAGCAACGACCCCATCAAATTCAATGGCTGCTTCTGTTCTGGGTAAAAGACAAAGATCTAGCATTGAAGCTGAAGGTGCCACCACATCTCTCCCTCGTGTAATTGCCCATAGCTAACTCATATTCCGTGATGCAGAACCCTTCTCAATTCATACGCGCAGAAGACGAACTCGCATCTCAACACCACATATACACGTCGAGGATGGAACATCTTCCATTCCGCAAAGTTCCCAATATGTTCTGCCCAGTGAATTGGATACCCCACTGCATAGCACCAAAACCACTTCCAAGCCTCGTATCGTAACATCGAAACGTACGGTTTCAAACAGACGTACACTTCCGTCCCAACCATCTGAAAGTGCATTTGTAAATTCATCTGCAGATTCGAATGGTAAATACCGTCCAATGCAGAATATTCTACTCTAGCTAAGAATTGTATAGATGAAAATGTACCGCCTGTTGAGTTCAGCACACCATCTACTACAAGATTCAAGGATGCGTTGGAACCTGTTACACCTAAGCATCGTGTCAGGCTTCCCGGCAAGCCTTTGACTCCTCGAACATCCCGAATATGTTCGACACCGAGCTCCACATGTGCCACAGCATATTTGGAGGCACGCCAATTATTTGCGCAAAATGGCAGCCCCTCCAAACTCATTGGTAGAGATGCGGAAAGGAAAGAACTGGCTTCATTCATAACTCATGCTGTCGAAACCCACTCCGGAGGCAGTATCTACGTCAGTGGCCCACCTGGTACTGGAAAAAGTGCATTGGTAGAAGAGATAACCAAGGACATCTCTATAATACCAAATCTCAAGCTCTCCGTTGTCAACTGTGTGAGCATCAAGTCTTCGAAGGACATGCAGCGCAAGATCATCTCCGATCTGCTTCCCGAGGGCCTACAAAGCACAAAGTCTGAGCAATCAACTCTGTCCCGCTTATTCCTACCTAAAAAGAAAAGCATGTCGCAACTGTCCCTCGTCGTTCTTGATGAAGTAGACAATCTTCTTTCCGTTGATTGCGAACTGCTCTATACACTGTTCGAGTGGGCTCTCCATAGGTCATCCTGTCTGATCCTGATCGGAATCGCCAATGCTCTGGATCTTACAGACCGCTTCCTTCCACGATTGAAAGCTAGAAGCCTCAAACCTCGACTTCTCCCTTTCATGCCATATACCGCGCCGCAGATTACTTCTATTATTACAGAAAAGCTCCGATCTACCCTTCCAGCAGACTGCTCGAAGGGGGTGGATTATGTTCCGTTCTTACAACCAGCTGCGATCCAACTTTGTAGCAAGAAGGTGGCATCACAAACAGGAGACCTTCGAAAGGTCTTCAATCTGGTCCGAAGAGCAATTGACTGTATTGAACGCGAGACGGCCGAGAAACATTCTGGGCTTGATCTGTCACCATCCAAGCAACCCCTTCTGGATATTACGAATACTTCTCCAACAAAGCTACCACTCTCGCCACCTTCTTCATCTCCTATCAAGCCTTCGTCCCCCTCTCCGGTCTCAACTACAATACGGCTGAACATGGCCGGTCTGACAGCCGAGAATGCGCCACGTGCGACCGTAGCCCACATAGCGCGTCTCACAACCGCTGTCTTCAACAATGACGCAGTCTCCAGGTTGAGTGGTCTCAACCTTCAGCAAAAGGCAATTCTCTGCTCACTGGTCGCAGCAGAAAGGAAGCGGAATGAGCGTGATCCATTCAGTACTCCGTCGAAGACCACTAACAGAAAGCCAATGATCAAAGATCTCTTTGCATCATATGCTGGAATTTGCAAAAGAGATAATGTGCTTTGTCCCTTATCGTCTACGGAATTTCGAGATGTTGTTGCGAGCCTTGAGACTTTAGGTCTCGTACAAGAAGCAACTGCCCGAGCAAGCTTTTTCACTCCAACTAAGACCCCGTCCAGACTGGGCAGGAAGAACATCGAAGAGAAACAGTTTGTCAGCGTAGTGTCGGAGAAAGAGCTGGAGGACAACTTGCAGGGACCAGGTGCAGAGATTCTCAAGACACTATTGCATGGCATTTGCCTTTGATAATGCGATGAAGATATTTAGTAGCGACCCTTTGTACTGGATTACGTTTCCGCTCGGCGCTTTTGGATATTCTCATGTTAGGGGAAAATGGGATCATTAGCAGTGTGATGGATTAGGCCCATGCGGGATTCGCCCATAGCACTCAAGCTGAATTGTATAGTCATTTATTGAGATCATGAGCCTCTCTCCGTGAAAATTAAATTACAGTCTGATCATCCTGGAAGATGTACAAGTTGAGGAAGAGACGAGTAGTGCTACTCGTAAGGAAACATGTGTCTTCTCTACCAGCCCCTTTCTTGGCATGTTTGGAAGAAAATGCCCGAATGAGGTTTATCCGAGAGAACTGGCTGACCATTCCCAATAGGGGAAAGCGTGGATTGACTTAATGCAGTTGTGGCTCCGGGTATTTTGCCCGTTAAAGGTTCTGGTTTTGCGCTCTGAGCATAAGTACATGCTCACCTGTGTGATTCCAGATACGAAATTTTCCCTTTGGCTTAATTGGATTACTACACATGTAATGTGCTGTACGTATAGCAAGTCTCAAACCATTTCATCCGCTTGGTTTACCAACAGCTGCTGTATCGCTCTTGAAGCGGGAAGTGACCAATTATCCTTGCAGTAAGACACATTAAACAATGTTGGGATTGAAGGCTGTCTATTGAAGCAATATGGGGGTTCGACTTCGAATCTCTAAATGCTATTTGCCTGATCGTCTTATCATCCAAGAACTTCTTCAAAATTGTCTTCCTCGTCAACCTACCACAACTTCTACTAACCTTTCTTTCCCTCAACTACGGAATTACTTCGCCAAGTCCTCTACCCAACTCAGAAACACGGATCCGACCAGACAACAACGCTCAATACATTGTCTAGTTGTACCATACCGATGTGCAATCCCATCAGCTACGGTTTCCGCGATATCTGATTGGTGCATGTCTCAGTCACTCGTCCTCGTGAATATTTCGTCTCCTATAATTCTGCCCGCGGGGAAGCTAGCGTAGAGGCAAACCCGGTTGTAGGGGAACGACTTCTTCAGCAAGTTCAACATCCAAGACTAGTACCCTTCTGTAACTGGCAATAGACAAATCGAAGCAGGCTATTCTAGCCTTGCGATTATTTGCACGGTTATGCTAGGCGTGACAATGATTGTGCCTAGCATTGCTTTTTGTCGCGGTTGGTATGATCCCAAAATACTACTTGTCATTAGCGGTATCGCAGCCATTGCAGCTGCATGTCATCTCCCAAATACCGCGCCAAAAGATTTGGCTGAGCAGCCGCTGAAATTAGGGGTGTGACTGCTTAACAAGCGCTATCGAGCAAATGGGTTCCCACCGGCAGTCCAACGACAGCTCTGCGCCTAGTTAATCAGCTCACAGCGAAGTGAATGGATGCAAGCATAAGAAGAGCAAAAGCCCCAGTCCGAGGCAGCCCCATTGTAGCAACCCTTCGAAGTAGCTAGAGATGCAAGTAAGGAGAAAAGGCAGCGCTCACCATCCCAGGATAGGATCATATCACCATAAGCAGCATAAAAATGTACATCCACTTTTGAGAGGTCTAGGGAAGCGCATGGAAAGAAAGGGAAAAGGGCACAGTCATGATAAGTAAGTGCTTGATTTTGACGTTTCTTTCAGTGACGAGTAACGTGACTAACTCAACCGGGTTGCGCAACACCCCTCGTTGAGCAAACGGGTTTACCTAATTCTAACTCTAGTTAAACTTCTTGGCCATTTCCAAGGGTAGTGTTGCTCAACGGGGCTGTTGCGTAGCCCAGGTAGTCACGCCCAATCTCAATCGTCATTATTGTGAAGTAAAAAGATCGGACGCGCCACAGAACCCTTGATCTGTGACACGTGAGTTTGATGTGGCTTGATCTCACTTCGTCAGACCCGGCATTGCAGAGGGAGCAAACTGTTGAAAAGTCCCCGTATGGGTGAAAGCACCACGCTCGCTTAAAAAGTCGTTCCTTGGGAGTTCATACCTTCGTATTTCCAACTTCACTTGACCAGAGTCAGAAGGCACCTGTGTTCTATTCTGTTCCGTCGAAGGGCACCCGTCTCCCCTACTGAATCCAGACAATCATCCCCTTCAACATCAAGCCTAAGGATACCGTGTCTCCTACTACAATCATTGCCTACAATCTCGAGATGCCTGGCTTTACAGACTCTTTCTGGTCAAATGACTACGCTGGTGGCCTGGGCGTACTGTTCTCGAAATTGCAGCAAGGTGTCATTGAGAACCAGCAGGTATTGACAATAGCAACCTTACGTGCAGATGCGGAAGAGATGTACAGCGAGCGACTTGGTGATATCGCGCCTACAATCGATCGGATGAGTGGTGGCTTTACTCGTGATGATGGCGCAAGCGTGCGAAAGGTATGCTTCGTGACATTGCCACTCGAGGATCGTACTAACTCTCCGCGCTGAGATGGTTGAAGCCACGAAAAACCACCAGAAGATTGCTTCGAACATCCGCGAATTAGTTGTTACTCCCTTTTCGCGTTGGTGCGACGCGCATGCTGTTCGTGTCCAGAACTCCCAAGACGAATTGCAATCGAAAGTCAAAGCACATGATCGGCAAGCTGAACTAGTCAAGAAGCTCCGCAGCCAATACTTCAACAAATGTCGTTTGGTGGAGGATCTCGAAGAAGAGAACAAACTAGCATTTCAGGATCCTGAGAAAGACCAGTCAGCACTTGGCAGTCCGAAGCCGCAAAGCCCACCAAAATTGGTGTTACCAGATGATGAGTCAGAAGACGAGCCAATCGAGATCGGAGATGAGCTATATTACCTAGAGCAGGTTCAGAAATTGTTGAGGCACATGCTGGAAACAATCAAAATAGGCGAAACAAAGGTGCCAGTCCTTGGTGTCTATCAAAACACTTCAACGGGTGCGGATATTGTAGAGTATATTCAAAGGGATATGAAAGCTACCAGTGTGAGTTATGCAGAGAGGATTGGCCAAGATTTGGTGAACGCTGGTTATTTGAGATTGGTCGGAAATGTGGGAAGCACATTTGCAAACAGCTCTAAAATGAATTATCAATGGCGGCCAAAGGCATGGCAAGTGGCTGGTTTGCCCGAGAGGAAGAAGGCCACAAACCGAATTGGCTCTATGGCGCCAAGAACTGGCACGAGTTCATCTCAAGATGGGGTGTTGGACTCACCAGTGGTCGGAGCAATAACTGAGACTCTGCAAACCTGGAATCCGCTCAACAACCCCCATCCTAATGAGACACCAGCTGAGAAGCTGAGAAGAGAATCCAAAGAAGCGGATGAGAAATACAAAGCTGGAGTCAAACGACTTGATCTGCTTCGATGCAACTTAGAGGAGTCGATGATGGATCATCTGAAATTCCTCGAGCGATGTGAACTGGATAGGCTGAAAGCCATTCGGTCGGTTGTCCTTGACTTCTCGGGTGCTATTAGCAACGTGATTCCTGCTTTGCAGAGTCAGGTCGATAATATGATGCTCTATCAGGAGACAATTCAGCCCCTCGGTGATCTCAGATACATGCTGGAGAATTATCGAACCGGAGGCTATGCACCAAAAGTCGTGCCATATGAGAACTATTACGGTAGTGTCGACGACCAGACCTTCGGAGTCGACCTCGAGGCACGAGCCAGAGCTGATCGAAAGCGCGTTCCACTTATCATCACCACTCTCCTAACCTATCTAGATAATCACTACCCTGACCTCGAAGGCGACGAGGCAAGACGAGTCATATGGCTGGTTGATGTGCCCCTGGCTGCCACACATCACCTACGGAATGCCATCAATAACGGCAAACCTATTCCCAAAGAAGTTCTGGAAGGATATGAGATACCCATTGTTGCGAGCGTTTTAAAATTGTACCTGCTTGAACTACCTGGTGAGTCTGATTTGGGATGCAAGATGCTTCACTACCTCTGACTATTTTCAGATTCTCTTGTTTCGTCTCAGGTTTATGAAATCATCAAAACCATCTATGCCACCACCAGTGATGCTACACCCAATCCTATATCCACTGAAGCTCCTGACTCTGCCCCGCGGATCAAGGTTCTTCAATCTACACTTGGCCAACTTCGGCTGAACAATATTGCTACTCTCGATGCCATTACAACACATTTTACGCGACTTATTGATCTCACGTCTGCTGATGAAACGTACATTACAAATCTTGCGCAAACCCTTGCTCCCTGTATCCTTCGCCCACGCGTCGAAAACTCTCTTACAATGAATGAGCGTTACTCTTACCGCCTCATCCGCGACCTCTTCGATCATAAGGAGGCTATTTTTGGAGAATTGAAGCGGCAGTCGTCTTCGCTCGGCGGCCTTGGAGGTCCAGCTGCTGTTGGTGCTAATGCTCGATCTCGAGCTCTCTCGTCGACCGACGAAAGCAACCGTCGAGCTGCCATGGAGGCGAGGCAAAAAGCGATCCTCGAACAGCGCTCTAGAGACAGATCACCGGCACCGGCGAATCGACATCGAAGAGATAAGAGTACCGATGGAAGTATGGGCAGATTTCCTGTTGTGGCAAGTCCGCAAATTGGACCAGCAGCCAAACCGAGTGGTGGTAATGGTCAGGCGGGTGGGAACAGATATAGTTTGGAAGTTCCAGGCAGTCAGGATAACAGTCCGGTAATGGAAAAATCGACGAAGCCTCTACCAAGTCAACTTCCCAACAACATGCCTTCTCAACACAATGATATAGCGGCAACCATGAACGGTGCAAGCACCATGCCGGGTGCACTTTCTCAGCCTCCTACACCCCCAGAGAAGGATGTTAGGAACGCAGCGGCTGTACCCACAGCAATAGAAGCAGACGTGGAGAAGAAGAATAGCCTGAAGCGGAGTACGGTGGGAAGTGGTGGAAGAGGAAAGCACAGAGGTGGGGCTGGTTCAGGCAGCACATCGAGCATGATGTCAAGGGGCAAGGGAAGCTTGTCAAATAGGCAGATGGTGGATAGACAGATGACCAGCAGTCCACAGGGGGTGACGCTGGAGGATAAGCCGATGGATGACTGATGGGACAAGTTACAATACAACTTGAAGTAGCGCGGCAAACATTCTACGTCTGAACTCTAGATTCCGCGACATTGGACGCCATTTTCGCGCAGTCTTTGCAGCCGCTTTTCGACGCCTGTTGCACCGGGGGTCATGTGACGTGTTACCACTTTTTCTGTCATCCAGTCTAAATATACCAACTTTGACATCGTTCAAAAACCCCAACCCTCGGCCCCTTAGTTTTCCGACCGCCAGAAAGGCGCTCCCTTTGAAAACACTGTGCCGCACCCTATCAACGGGCGTCGCTGGTGATCATAGGAGTTCCCCCTGAATATAAAAAGACGATGGCTTCTGCCTGATTTCATGTAAAATGCCACAATGGTGTAACATCAGGTGGACAAAATCTCATCCAACTCCAACCAAGATCCCTGATCTCTCACAGATCAACCCAAGAGGTTGTTAAATTGACTCGAAAATCTGACAATTTTATGTTTTTAAACGGTGCAAGCCAGTAAACGAGACATCGTGGAGCCCAGTAGATGAAGACAATCTTTCTGAAAAGAAGGGGACTGAGGAGGTAGACGAAGCTCAAAGCACTACGCAGTAGCCGAACTAGCTGGGAAATTCGAGCACGCAAACCAGCATTATCAACACCACTTTTATATCCCTGAAAAGCCGGTGAGCCAAACTTATTCGACCACAGAATGTTTCCAAATTTCCAAATTCAACTTATCCGTGATCCTGCAGGCCGTGATCCTGCAGGCCGTGATCAAAAATCACGGAAAGCCGTCCTCGAAGAAATTCTGCATGACTCCGTTCATGTCTGGTTGGTACTCTCCGAATGTCTCGAAATTGTTGATGTTCATATTTCCCTGAGAACCCATGAAGTATGACAGTATATCAGTGCTCATCAAAGCGTCTGCTTGCTCTGCGTAGAAGGGAGGAAAGGTACTATTCCCAATGCCTCCGTTCCCGATTTGGAGCCCCGGTAAGGTGCCGGAGACTGTATTCGCATCAAACATATCCACTGTCTGTCCTAGACCCGAAGTCGACGAGCTGTTAACCGCACTTTGTGTTCTTGACGATCCTCTGTCAACCTGGGCAGTTTCTTTGTTTTTCTGGGTGAAGCGTCGCAATGTCGCCGTTGAGACGCGATCCAGTACGTCGCGACTTCTCTTCGCCGCTGGCCAGTATTCCCCGGTAGCACTAAGAACGTCAGAGGCGAATCTCAGTGCTCGCGCTAACATCTCGATATCCACCTCATCGGCGACGCCGTCCGGTGCCCAGACACAGTAAAACATGATGATTACACATAAGAACAGGGAATTGATGCTGAGCCAGCTGTATTGCAGTGTACTCGTTGCATAAAGCTTATGGTAGAGAGTGCTACATTCTATGGCACTGGAAAAGCATTCCCGAAGAGACGTTTTCGAGGGGTGCTGAAAACGAGGGTTCGGTCGGCAAACGAGCATAACGAGCTCGTGGTACTTTATCTCACATAAGAGGTTAGTGCAGCATCGTGGGCTGCCTTGTGGATGTTGTGGAATGTCCTCCTTCCACTGATGGAGTCGACCGAGCATGTCCTCTTTCCATTTTACAAGATCGGTGATCGCTGGTGTTGTGTAAGGCGGGTATACTCGATCAACACAATACAACACGCACTTGACCTCGGAGTTGAATGTCGCTAGCTTGCAGAGATGGATTGCGTAAGACATCTTCGTAAGAGGTTCACTCGTTTGCCCCGATTTTTGTCGGTTCGACCCAAGATCATCGTCGTTAACATCTAGTGGTAACTGTAAAAATAAGATTAGCTCACTGTGGTTCCATAGGTTCATATCACTTACTCTTAGATCGCATTGCTCATCCATGATTCCGAGTGGTCTTCCCATTAGAGTGCACAAAACACGATCCATGATGTACGTACACCAGAAGACTCTGGTTCGCATTTCTTGCTCAAGATGCGAAAGCTCGCTTACTTGTATACTACGCTGCAGACCAAGCTCGATTACCCACGCAAGACAATGGTAATGAAGAGTCCACAAGCTCAAGCCAGAAGATGCGTTGTGGAGGGTATACATCTGCAGAAGTAGGGTGCATTGAACCCCTGTGAGAGACGCTTTCTGGAAAATGCCATCGATTCGACTCATTGCGGAAGCACAGTAGCCTTCAGCAGATAGCTGCACCTTTGCTTGACGGGAGAGAATCGTGGCAGCGATTGCGAGAACCATAAAAACTTGAAATTCGGCCGCTGGTCCGACTTCAATATCATCGTACATTCTCCGAATGGTTTCCAGATGAGTTGATTCGTGAAGGAAGGGATATTGTAGGTGAATGGTCTCAAAATATGACTCTGATAGCCATATTGCGTGTTTCTGCGCCGAAGGCAGCTCGCTGGGTTGAACTTCGAGTAGGTCTATAGGTACCAAGGGGACGCCGTTCATGGAATCTGATGGCGACAACTCTTTAGCTTGTATTTGTCGTCCTACTCCTGTCAAGACAAATCTAGTGAAGAACAGTCCGCTGGAGGGACCTAGATATCGTAGATCTGCTCCCGTAGACACGGAGACTAGTCCAACCTGCTCGGTGATTTCAAGGAGTGACTCCTCATCCTGAGAGGAGTTCTTGTGTGTTCCACTGTCCTGAGAAGCCGGTCCTTCGAGATCGTGGGGTCGATAAATCTTTAGATTATCGGAGTGATCGGTCGGTACGCGATTCAGATCAATGCTTGGAAGGTTTTTACGGACGATCGACTCTAACCATTGGAGCCTCGCCTCGAGGCTGTTGACGTAGCTATAAGTTGGCAATCAATAACACTACCAACTTACGCATATTATGCAACGACTGACCTGTGCGGGATCTCGCGCGATGTTCCTCCGCCCACACAATTCGCACCTGCTTTTTGACAAGCGCTGCAGGCAGGTAGTGCAGCGTCACACTGACAGATCGGTCATCATTCAGCGCAGGGCATGTCCGATACATGTGGGTCAAAAGGCCATGCATGCAAGGACTCACCCGGATCTTCCGTTTCTGGCATCGAACACAAGCGGCGCTGATCCGTGATCTTGTCTTGGGCAAACGTTGAGATTGCTGGTTTAACGTCGCCAGCCGCATATCGCTTGTGCAATATTGCATGTTACCCCTGGCAGGATGATGAGAAGATTCCTCAACGGGTACAACCCACTTAAAACATCCGCTCATAATTTGTCAGCTTTCATTGCATTATTAACAGCGCAGCGGGAAATACCCGCTCTTGGCACGGAGGACATCCGTTCCCTCTAGTTGGGGAGCTCTGCTCCATTCCATTCTACGTGCACTATCGCTTGAACTGACAGTGGTGCATTAGAGGCTATCCACATAATTGGACAACATATAGGAGCACTCGCGTAGCTTTCCGTGTGGCTCTTCCCGATATCTTACGCCTTACTTCGTCAGCATCGAGATTGCAATTTTATACTGGGCTATAAGTACGAGCACTCACTCGTTTCCCATGACTCTTTCCTAATCACTTCCTCTATGCAAAATTGACCGGTGTACCACATTTTAATAAAAATTCTCATTAAACTCTCAGAAAACACTGCAGAATGTCCCCTCCACGCCGTGCAGTCATCGCAATCACGTCTGCCACGGCATCGCTCCACGACGGCCATCCCACAGGCCTGTTCATTTCGGAAGCGCTTCATCCCTTCCAAGTATTCAAGGAGGCCGGCTTCGATGTGGACCTCGTTTCCGAAAAAGGTACTTACGTGCCAGATTGGTTGAGTCAGCAGGAAAACTTCTTGAATGGCGAAGACAAGAAGCAATGGGAAGATACGAACGGCGAGTTCAGGAAGAAATTGGACAATATGCCGGACGTTCACAGCATTGATGGAAAGAGGGTGGGTTTTCTAACCCGCGCTGTTGGCCATTGAATGAATCTAGGTTGATGTGGCTGACGATTTATTAGTACGGTATCTTTTTCGCCAGCGGCGGCCACGCCGCGTTGATCGACTATCCTCACGCAAACGGGTTGCAAAAGATAGCTATGGATGTCTGGACGCAAGGTGGGGTTGTATCAGCTGTGTAAGTGCTTTTGGCATAGTAGAAACCATGGTATATGGCATGAGTCCAACCGGACGATCTGACATGCTTTGTGCAGGTGCCACGGGCCTGCGATCTACCCAGGCATTATCGATCCCACAACCAGCAAGTCCATTGTTAACGGCAGGACCATTACCGGCTTCACGACGCAAGCAGAGTACGACATGCACGTCATGGATGCCCTCCGAAATTGGAATGAGCCGCTCATCGATGAATGGGCCGAGAAGTTAGGGGCTAAATGTACCAACCTGTCAACCATACCCTGCAGTTGATCCTTTTGGTTTGGCTGCAACGGAAATGAAGGTTCACTGACAATATTCCACCATCAATAAAGCGGTCGCAGCCATAAAATT
>QQTW01001378.1_pt1 | contig 16952 bp, 18 predicted proteins | sample 1904831 | NCBI WGS metagenome assembly QQTW01 (sample SAMN09435610, study PRJNA476489) | Subsurface metagenome, whole genome shotgun sequencing project. | reverse complement strand
TTTTGGGCACTGAGATATGATGCGGCGCATTCGTAACTTGTTCACACAGAGCAGGCCGACCTACGAACCACTTGAAGGGGGCTCGGTGGATCAGAATGGCGATAGGATAGATGGCTGGAACCAAAGGACTTTCTCATGGAAGGAGTACTCGGTGTTCCTGTTATTGGGCGTGGCAATGTTATGGGCATGGTGTGCTTTCTCTGAGCTGAAGCGTGCTCTATATACATTTTCGCTGATCGTCTGCTCTGCTTACAGGAATATATTTCTCGCCGCGGCGCCGTATTTCCAGCGCCGATTCGATTCGAACGACTGGATTCTTACCCATTTCCAGTCCGCTATCATCTCGATTTCCACTACCACGAATCTAGTCTTCGTGGTCGTCCTTGCAAAGCTGCAGTCTAAGGCCTCCTATCCGAAGCGTATCGCTTCTTCACTCATAATGAATACTATCTGTTTCACCTTACTCGCGTTGTCTACTGTACTTTTCCGGCGCATCTCGGCGGACTCTTATTTCGCCTTTCTCATGCTTATGGTTTTCACTGCGAGCTTGGCTACAGGCTTCAGTCAGAATGGAGTTTTTGCCTATGTCGCCGGGTTTGGACGTGAGGAATACACACAAGCCATCATGACAGGGCAGGCCATCGCGGGAGTGCTCCCATGCATAGCACGTAAGGCGCTTGGGCTTTGACACAGCCTACAATCAGCTGACGAGGGAGCAGAAATCGTGTCGGTTCTATCGGTTCCTTCAAAGGACGCTAAAGACGCACCCGAGTCATCCGTATCAGCATTCTCATACTTTCTGACCGCAACAGCTGTATCGACACTGACGCTCCTGGCATTCTTCTACCTGGAAAGGCGCCACCGTGCGGAAGGCTCACAAAGACGACCACTGGGAGACCAGGATGGCCCAGGTCATGGAGAAACCTTGGAACGTAAGACTGTGGGATTGTGGACGCTATTCAAGAAGCTCAAGTGGTTGGCAATAGCAGTGTTTATGTGTTTTGCTGTCACCATGTTTTTCCCGGTCTTCACGCAGGCTATTCTAAGCGTTCGTGATCCAGCAAGCTCGCCGCGACTTTTCCAACGGGCGACTTTTATTCCACTTGCCTTTTTACTCTGGAACGCCGGAGACCTTGCTGGCCGGCTTTTGACCCTTGTACTTCAGTTTCGACTTGTACAATATCCCCGCCTCCTTTTCGGCATCTCTCTCCTGCGGATGATCTTCATACCACTTTACCTTCTCTGCAACATCCAAGGTCGCGGCGCAGTCATCAGTAGCGATGCATTCTATCTGATCATTGTGCAATTCTTGTTTGGATTGAGTAACGGATATCTTGGCAGCAACTGCATGATGGCAGCGGGCGATTGGGTGGATGTTGAAGAGAGGGAAGCTGCAGGAGGTTTCATGGGCCTTATGCTCGTCGCAGGGTTGACAGTGGGGAGTCTCTTAAGCTTTCTTGTTGCAAGAGCATGAAAAAGAAATCAGGACTAAGCGGACGTATTTCACCAGCGCTGAGAGTTGCTGGTTTAACGTCTGACAAAGCGTTCCACTTATGACTCATGAACCAACTTGCTTGGGTATCAGCAGGGGAACACACCAGTTGATTTCACGCCAAGGGAATACTAAAACTGGTGTCTTCTACGAAAAATATTCCCGAGCCTGCTCCACAGCTTCAATCCGGCTTCCTTGCAATCATAGCATACAGCCTATCTAAAGCTTACGAAGCAGCCCTTCACACCATAGATCATTTACATGTCAAAGTATCCATCTCTGAAGAAGACCCGGTCTCAAAAAGACAGCTAGAAGACCAGTTATATGCCACTAGCAATAAACGGGCGTTCACATGCTATGGTAAGCTCTTGAGTCAGCATAAAGGGACAAAGAAACTTTTGGTATCGACGGCAATGGTATGCCTCACCCCACGCTCTCGGCCTCAGACGGAGTAACGGTTGAAGTGTCCGGGTCAGGAAAGATGGTAACCACCGTAGCAGCTACATCTGAAGCAAGGGTACTATAAAGACCGTCTTCGGGAAGGCTGTTCAATGATTATCATAGATCACTTCTGGCCAAAAGAGTTCAAATTCAGACCGCTGGAGAATGATCAAAAGGTAGATTGCGTCGGGTCATTCAAGACTTCCCGTCCAACGGTTTGGCGGAAATATATTTACTAGAGTCTGTCATTATAGATTCGAGATGTGCGTTATGTTGCATTCCCGGTACCGTACGATGCTACAAATTACAGCCAGCGTACTATCCCATATCTGAACCAAGAGGCCGCCTTGTCTGGCTGGGATAAACTCAAGTGGCCCCAAATCAATCAGGAAGATTTCTTCCCAACTTTATCAGCCACAGCCTCGACCTTCGACTCTCCCTTCCCTCTGGCCTTGAAACCCTCCTCATCAACGTCCTCCTCGCCATCACCCTCATTACCGTTCTCCAGACGGTGCCGGATCTCCTCGGACTCGCTTGGGGGACCCCTGTGTTCTTCGGCGATGCCGGTAGACGGCGCATCACTGGTTTCGCCGCCGCTCATCTGCCACTCCATAAGCTTGGTGAACGCACCGTTTGGGTCGGAGGAAAGATCCTTATAGGTGCCTTGTTCGGCGACCTTTCCGTCAGAGGAGAGGACAATAATGCGGTCGGAGCGCTTGATGGTCGAGAGTCGGTGTGCAATCGATATCGTAGTGTTATTACCCCTGAGGAGAGCGGCAAGGGCACTGTTGACGAGTGTCTCGGATTCGGCATCGAGGGCCGAGGTTGCTGCGTTGCTGTTGTTAGTATTAAGAATGATCGGCGTGAACAGGGAGGGGTTATACCTTCGTCGAGGATTAATATATCTGGGTTCTTTACCAAAGCCCTGGCGATAGCGATACGCTGCTTTTGACCACCGGAGAGCTGCGCACCTCGAGCACCCACTGACGTGTCAAGTCCATCAGGCTGGTCTCAGTCAGCCTTTGTAATTGGCTGAGGAGACGACATAACTCACAAAGTCACTAATGAACTGGCAATTGGCTTTTCGGGCTGCTGCAATGATCTCTGCTCGGGTTGCGTCTGGTTTGCCGTACGCAATGTTGTCGGCAATTGTTCCTGAAAATAAAACCGGCTCCTGTGAGACAATGCCAATCTTCCTTCGAAGTGACTTGACATTCATAGTCGAAATATCTAACCCGTTTATCTTGATTGTCCCCGTGGTTGGAGTGTAGAAGCGAAGCATCAAGGAGGCGATGGTAGACTTTCCGCCACCCGACGGTCCCACGACTGCCACGTTCGTACCCTGCGGTATTTCGAAGTCAAGATTGTTGAAAATATTGACAGCGGGTCTTGTAGGATAGCTGAAAGAGACATTCTCGAACCGGATAGGACCACGCGCCGAGATGACTTTGGTACCTACGGTAGGTGATATGGTTGGCTGTCTATCTTGCAGCTCGAAAAGACGACTGGCTGCGCCAACCCCCTTCATTAATTCCGAATAGAAGCTCGAAAGACCAAACAGACTGGACCCAGCATATGCCGTATACATTAAAAAGGATGATAGGTCACCTATGCTAATGGCGCCCGACTTGACCATTGAGCCGCCGGTGTACAAGAGAGCGAGAATGGTCATATTCCCCATCAGTCCAGTCTAGCGGGCATCAGACAGTAATCAGAGCGGGAGTCTAGTCCGACTCACTGTACTGAAGAACGTTGCACTGATCAATGCCTCTCGTTTCCCTAGCTCGAATATCTTCTTTACTTGCTTATTATATCTACCGACTTCCAGAATCTCTCCAGCGAATGCTTGACTGGTTCTAACGTTCCCTAGTCTTTCTTCTGCGATCTTAGTAAGCGTTCCAAGGTTCCTCTGAATCTTTCGACTAAGGTTCCTGATCGCCTTTCCGTAGAAAAAGGCTCCAATGGCCACGGGTGGAAACATCAATGTCAGGATCCCGGTGAGTTTGAGGCTGACATAGGCCATCAAACCGAAACCAGCACCTCCGCTTACTAGAGCCCTGAGGCCGTCCGACAGATTCTGCGTGATGCTCTTTCCTACGATGATGGTATCCGAGCTCAGACGTGAGATGAGATCGCCAACTCGGTTTGCGTCGAAGAACTCTGCATTCTGAGCGAATGTTCTTCGGAAGAGTTGTGAGCGAAGTCTTGCGACAATCCTCTCACCGACGATTCTAAGTATGATGATGCGCCCATAGTTAGCAGCCGCCCCCAGGGTGACCACTCCCGCAAGAGCTACATAGAATGTTGTCAAGTCCAGGCCGAACAATCGGTCCGAGCCACTGTCCGATTTGGTCGCAATGTCCAGGATCTTCCCAATTGAAAATGGTATAGACATTGTAATGGCTGAAGAGACCAGTAGTAGGACGAAAGCCGCGGACAAAATCTTGGCCTCCGGCCTTGCTATTTTGATCAACCTCCAAACTTCTCCAAACCCTGCCGCTCGCTCATGAGACTTCCCATCCTTAGCCAACCGTGCGCTTAGGTTGACTTGTGCGGCTTGTGATGCTTTCTCCGTTCTTGCGAACCCTCGATCAACATCCTCGCCTATATCTTCCTTGGGTTGTGGCTTCTTCTGCTCTTCTTCTTTGACCTCCGTGTTGGGTAGCTCTTGGAGTACCTTCGTAGTGGTTATGTCCCGCCTTTGCAGATAGAAAGGCCAACTGCTCGGAGGAAATGAAGGCTGCCGCTTGCTCCTAATCTGACATTGCTGACCTGGGCGTTGCCGAAAGACGTCATGTATCTGGCGGAACGGTAGGAGCTTCGACGGGACTCCTTGCGCGAATAGTCGACATCCTAGCGTGTTTCCCAAGCAGCTTCGAATTGGTGAATCGTGAGCGGTACTTTTTGATAAACCCGGTCCGGAGCGAGGCGCAATGCTCTTCCATGGCCCGAGATAGAGCAGCTTCGAGCTGCGCATGACTTTGCGCAAGCTACTAACTCTCTCTCTCTCTCTCTCTCTCTCTCTCGCTCACCGGAACTGGGCTCTCGTAATCCGGTCTACCATTATTGACGCAAAATACGGTGTGAAGGAACCCATCTTCTATAAAGTTGTGAGAAAGTTGTGAGAAAGTGACGGGATGAACTAGGCAGATGCTCTAGGTACATATGTATGTAAGGCAGGTGCTCTCTAGCGGATCGACGTGCACCCCCCACCAAGAAGTTACCTTACATACATAGCAATACAGTATTGTACAGTACAATATCACTATCACAGCTCGGACCTACAACAGTACACACGAAGTACGCACTGAAATCAGGCGGGGGCTTTCGGCATGGTTGTGAACTACAGCAAATGGGATGCCCTCGAGCTCAGCGATGACTCGGACATCGAGGTCCATCCTAACGTCGACAAACGGTCGTTCATCCGGGCAAAACAAAATCAAATCCACCAAGCACGGTTTGAGCGGCGACACCAGATTGAAACTCTGAAGTATGAACGTGTTATCAACGAGAGTCTTCTTCGTCGAATTGATACGCTCCTCAACGCCCTGCGGAGCCATGAAGCAAGTGCCTCGAATCCGGATGAGCTCGTTTTTCAGTCGCTCATTGAATCGGCTGGGGACCCTATGGAAGATGAACCACCACATCCTCCTGAGGGCGTACATAGATTAGAGGAAAAGCAGCCTACATATTCGAAGATGATGGGTGCTCTTGTAGATCAGGTGAAGAAAGAGGTCGATGAGTCGAAGTCGGAAGATCGATACAAAGCCTATATTAAGGGGATACAAGGTCATTTGAAGAAGGTTCGCGACTTACAGAAGGAACTCGACATAAAGCTGCGTGAGCTGGAGAAGGAAGAAGCGCGCAAAATCACCAGTGACAGCATACATACAGGTTTTGACAGTTCGTCCGTAACCAAATCAACCAAGAGCACTGCTCCCACACAGAAGGCTGAGACTGTCGAGGTTCTCAATCCTGCATCACTCAAGAAAGGCTCGTCATCAGAAATGGACGGTGGAATATCTTCGGGGGCAGAAGCCGACGTCGAGGAGGCAGCTGACGATGCTTCCGCCAAGGATGATGACCATATTGAGCCGACACGGCTCGGTAGAGAGTTCTCGAAAATCAAGATGGGTGATTATCGGGCATGTCTGCAATACATTTCAGAGAATCCAGCCGTGGTGGCAGAGCGGGAGACTGATGGTCTGCTTATCGAAGCGTTCAACAGCCAATTAGCGGGGATATCAGAATATGCGAGACAATGTGTCCACCAAGCGCTTCTTTTACAGTATTGTCGGTCTCTGGGTCGCGATGGTGTTGGGTTGTTCTTTAAAAGGTGAGGCTATAACCCCCCCTTAAATGATGCATATTACCTAGATTCCCTGTGCATCCAATGTCAGCCAACTCGCAACCGCTGACCCCAAATACGAATTTTCAGGATCACAACCCCGGGCCACAACGCGCAGAAAGTTTTCGGCGACGATGTCAACGATACTTATACCCGGATTAGAAACCGTGCTGCCGAGATTGCTAAAGAGCGAGCGAGCGACGCCGAGGACAGTGTTGGCGTGGAGCAGATTCAACTCCATGCGGTCGATCCTGGCACCAGCATAAATATCGTCATACCGAAAGCTAACAGTGAAGATGAGGTAGAGCGAAAGGCAAGAGCTACTTTTGAAAGCTTTCCGCCTGGGCTGCAGAGGGCGTTGGAAAGTGGCAGTCTGGATGAAGTCAACAAGGTTCTCGGCAAGATGAGCGTGGATGAGGCTGAAGAAATCGTAGGCCAATTGGGTGAAGGAGGCATGTTGAGCTTGGAGGAGCAGATCATAGATGCCACTACCGAGGAGGGACAAGCTGCGCTGAAGGAATTGGAGGCCTCTGAGAAGGAGACGCAGAAGGGCAAGGAAGTGGAAGCTAAGACAGAAGATCCGGCGTAAGGTAATGGCAAACGTTGCAACGTTTGTTGCAAGAGTCGAGTCTAATTAACGGCGTACCGCACTTGAGCAACAGCCAGCTTGCAGACGGACGCGATTGTAAGACAGACCGTCCCCTTCTTTATTCGAACGCTCTAGTCAGGATTATGCGAGCAAAAGACATGGATATTCTACAGAATAAAACCCCGAGTCAGGGACTGTCAGATGTCAAGGAGGCTTCTGGGGCCGATTGAAGCCAAATGCGCCATGCTAAGTAGACTACCAGGATCTCAATAACCCGTTGCACCAGGAGCATGCTCATCCTTCTTCAAACTGAGAAGCAGCTCCCTAAACCTCTCCTTCCCTGTCCCGCTTGCCCCGCCCCTTGTTCCTTTCCCACTGAGGTCCACTAATTTTGCGATCCGTTCCCAGCTCGTCCCACCGGCGGAGGTGTCTTCTCGGCTTGACAAGAACTCTTCGGCTTCTTTCCGTGTCTGGGCAATAGTCTTGTCCTTCCTTGTATTGTAGTTTTCATAGAAATCGTCGATGGCGGATTGGGCGGCCTTGATGGTCTCGGCTTTGCGGGTGGCGGAGATCTCGTCGCGGTGTTGAATGGCCTGGTCCCGACGTTCTCGCCATTGTCTGGAATATTCAACGTCAACATCCCATTCCCCAGGGTAAAAAGAGGGTCTTCAAGCCCGCCCACCTGATTACCTCCAGCTCTTCCTCTTGAGCTGCGTACCCGCTGTATGACGATTGCGGTTGACCTGGCAGATAAGGCTCTCCGGACCCCGTGATTGTTCCGCCTGGTGCCATGTGCTAAGCATAGTAATCTTTTAGCTAGTTGTTTCTACAAACGCCACTTCACTCAGAGTCAGGTTGAACGAACCGAATTATTTGTGTCAATGGCAGGAAATGAGTTCTCAAAGTCGAAATTGTCCCCACCGGCGTTTCCTGTGGTATAAGCATCACCACCGCCACCTAATAAATCATCCTCCCCATCCTCGACAGTTGCAGAACTTTGGAAGTTGTCGGCTGGTGAAGCAAATTGGGCGGCGTCGTCCCCGAGAGCTGCTCGTTCACGTGTCAGGAAGTCGTCGTCGATGATGTTGTCGTCAGTGTCATGGGTGCCATTGCCCCTCGTCTCGGTTTGCCCTAGTGACAGTACCAAAGTCAGCATGAACACAGCGTTTCGAAAGAAAACCGCCAAGGCATCGCAGATCAGTAGGAAAGGAGTCCACTGACCGGCGGAGAAGTCCTCTAACGAAGGAAATCTATCTGCCATCTTTATCAATATATAGTAGGAAGTATGTCAAGGAGAGCAGCTTGAGTACAGGATTTGTGGTATGGTGTTTGCTAGCTGGGACGTGGATGGCTGTATATACCTAGAGGTGAATAGGTCGGCGCCGCAAAGCTACAACGGCAAGTTCCGAATCAGCCATCCCTCATGAAAATTACATTGCCCACAACGTATATACAGCCGGCGATGCTGTAATGACTTTGTGAATATTCAAAGCCACTGTGTGAATTGCACTGATCTTTCAGCTATCAATTCTTTGTAGCTTGGCCCCTCAGTTGTCGCATATCGCAGCAGGCCACTCTCGACGCTTTGATCTACTACCTACATTACAAACTCGGTCGATTTGAGCACTGCGTCCAACCCGAATCATTGGGAACAAATTGATTAAACCTGCTGCTTCTTGCCCTCAGGATGGCATACACGGATGATGCGGTCAAGGCCAAGCTGTCAGCTATGAATGAAACGCAGGAGAGTATCGTGACTGTAGCACAATGGGTCATGTTCCACAGGTATGGCTTGCTATGATGAGATGAATGTCACTTCGATGGGCAGACTGCTGACGGAACCCTATCACTTCTCCAGGAGGCATTGCGATCGTACCGCGCAGCTGTGGCTCCAGAAGGTCAAAGATTCAGGGGCCAATAAAAGATTGAATCTTATCTACCTTGCGAATGGTACGACCACGAGATGGGTGTCGAACAACGGCAAGTCATTGCTGACAAAACTGTTGGTGTAGAAGTAGCTCAGCAATCCAAAGCTAGACGCAAGGATGACTTTCTTATCTCATTCTCACCTGTGAGTGCAATCGACTCTTGGGCCAAAGGAGAGATTTTCTTACTGTTGCGGCCAGATCATCGCCGAAGCCACTGCCACAGCTTATCGGGGGGCTACGAATGAGGTGCAACAGAAGCTGCGTCGAGTCATTGAAGTGTGGAGGGCGCGTCAGATTTTCGAGCCGCCTATTCAAGAGGCTATTGAAAGCCGCATTGATGGTAAGCTGTCTCTCTGCATTTCCGAGGGTTTTACGCTTACTTACGCAGAATTGGATAAATCGCGGTCTTCTGGAAAGAAACCAATGCTGGGAGGGTCTCTTTTCTCCAGTTCGTCAGGTCAAGCGGCACCAGCAGAGTTGAAACCACTAGTACCACTCCAGATCGCAGTCTCGAAAGCTGTTGTCACATCTAGCGGCGCAGTGTCCACGGCGAACCTTGAGTACGACAAACTCACCGATTCCTCTTCGGCGGTGCCACCACCGCCCGTACACGCAGCACGCCTGAGTGCCCTACTAAAAGCATTAGCGAATGCCGAGGGTGCGGTATCTGAAAGCATCAAAGCTCGTTCCGCGCTAATAGAGGGCTTGGAGAAGCTCTTGGAAACGAATCGTACAGCACTTGCTGGTGAGGAATTGCAACAACTTGAAATCGTCAGCCGCAAGACCGCGATTGAAGCCAAGAAGCGAGAGGTGGAGGACGGCATCATGCGGGGGCTTTCGGCTGATTCATCCCCTAATGTGCATGGAAACGGTAGCCCGGGTGTGGGCGTGTCAGGAACCTCGAATGCACTGGTTGCTGCAAACGATTCGGCAGAGCCAGATCGGCCTCAAGTGGAAGAACTTACTCCTCCCCCAGTCGAATCTCTGACTCCTATCAGCTCCCTTCTTCCCGAGTCGATCCCGACTGGGTCGACAACAACAATAACGGGGGCCGATCCTGAGTACGAACAGCAACCAGTACACGATGACCCAGCACGAGCGGTTCAGCCACCGCTTGTCCCAGCAACAGCAGGGTTCGATCTACTCTCCAGTCTGTCAATGCCGCACGCGCGTCCGCAGTCAGGCAGCCCAGTCAACGGCGTCAGCGCCAAAAGGAGAAGATTGGATCAAGGAGACGAATTCGCAGGGTTTGGCAGCGGAGATGCAATGGCGGATCTGGACGACGATGTCGCCGAACTGCTACGCCGCGAGAGCGGTAGCGTTTGATTTTCTCGCACAAAGTAGCTAGACTAGACTAGCCTCGTAATAACACACCACACAAGGAGGCCCACCGTGGACACAAACATGCTTGCTTGCCCCACTACTCGCTGGCTTCACCTTCGTCGTTCTCAGCTTCCGCCAGAAACTTTCCCTCCCTCGTCTCCTGCTCCTCGTTCAGCGCCTCTTCAGCCGCGAGACGCCGCAATTCCTCGTCATCGCGCTCCTTCTCCACCTCCCAAACACGGCTCTCGAGGTATTTGATGTATTCCGCCGCCGCCCTCACCACGGCCGTCACCGCGGTGACGTCGGCCTCCGGCTGAAAGTCCGGATGCCCGATCGCGTCACGGAGGGCGGTGACGGCCGCTTCGAGGACGGCGGGGTCCGGGGAGTTTGATGGTGGGGTCGGGACGGAGGGGGCGGGTTGGCCAGGTGGGGCGGGGGTCGCAGCTTCTATGTGAGGAGGACACCGTTAGCTTCTCAGGATGCTTGTTCATTGGGGTGTGGTGTTGGTTGTGCATGGTACAGAGGCGGAATTAGATCGAGGGAAATGATACGAGTAGGAGTAAAAACCAAGCAGGTTAGTGTAGGTTAGTACAATTGTTTGAGTGAAGGCGACGAGCATAAACATGATGGTGCCAGCTGCCGTGCCCTGAAGACAGTTGGCATCCGCGGCTGCTGAAGAAACGATCTCTAGCAAGGGAGATGGCCACGCAGCACCAGCAGTAGCGACAATGGCAGGGAGGTATGATGAGTTGACACGGCGACAGGTTGAAGAAAACTCACTCTTGTTTCGTGGCTTGCGCGACTTGATAGGGCCCTTCAGCTTACTAGCTCGACGAGTGTACACGATCCTGGCCATTGTTGTCTGTTCACGTGATCATCAAGGGTCAGTGATTATCAGGCACGACAGCTTGGTGGTAGAGCTTACCTGTAGCGATAGAGTGCTGTGTATGATGGAGAGATAGTATGCTGCTCGCCACAAGAGTGTGCTGACGTTGTGTTGATGTTGGTGGTGTTGTTGAGGATGGATGGTTGTGACTGCGAAAGGGTAGAGTTGAATTGAGATTTTTGATTACTATGCGCCGCGAAAGGCTGGTAACGTGTATGAGCTAGTCTGAATATGTCTGCTATCAGGCAGCGAGGGGGTGAATCGAAATGATGTCGACGAGTCAGCGAGAAGAAGGAACCCCTATGCATGCACAAGGCTGCAACGATGGACGACGATGGCAACCAGAACGGGAAAACAACGATGGACAGTAATCTGTCCAGCTCTCCTTTCAGAGATCTGCGGACTGTTTCCAAGTTCAACTCAGTCTTAGAGGTAGGATACAAAAACAGATCGCTATGCGGACAGGCGCCTAACTTTCGTCGCCCTTTGTCTTTCCCCGTATGCGCCGTCTCCGTCTTCTCCAGCCATTTCTTCTCAGCTCAGAGTTATTAGATGGATTTGCTGCATCGCTTAAGACCCTCCATTTCCGGTCATGATTATTATCTGAACGCTGATAAGACCTTACAAGGACCTGTGTCGGTGGAGCAGGCACTGTCGGGGGCGCTAGCGGGGAAGTAGACCTCTGACGTTTCGGTTTTACAAGAAGGAGAATGAACATGCCAACAACCAGAAGAAGAAGTAAAAGAAGAATTTTGCGTTTGGTAGTTTTGCGCTGATATCCGGTGGCCTAGGAAGCGTGCAATTAGCGGCCACACGACAGCGCGAAGACGCTGATAGACGTACCACGACCAGCTCCTTATCAGCTGCTTTGACATCAACCGTCATCCTTTCTACATTGTAGTCTATCCGATCCAGCATAGTACCTTGGTCAATGACCATAGTCTGCAGATCCTTGAAGATATCCGCAAGCTCAATGATACCCTTTGCGATATCATTAATCTCGCGTTCACGTCGTGTGATGGCAGTATCGTTGCTGGTATACCGCCTCTGTGACGTCTGCTGAAGGGTTGACTGCGAAAAGGACTTATCGGCATCAGACTCCAACATCGATGGATCGGTGTATGGGTTCTGCATGGGTGTAGAAGATCGGTCAAAAGGTGAAGCCATCCCTCCGAGACCTCTGAGTTCTGAACATTTTCAGCCTAGGACCTAGAACAGAGGCAGACTGGCTTACTCTTCAGGTAGTTGCTCTGCTTCTTTCTGAAGCCAGCACTGACCTCCTGCACTCTTCCAGCCAGGGATATCTGGATGTTTCTTGCCATCGTCTCTTCACCTTTGCTCACGCCACCCTGCGGCTTCGCCTCCCTCACCATGATTCCAATCTTCTGTATCGCTTTTTGACAGTCATGAAATCGTCTAGTTATTTCCTGCGTGAGGCTTTCAATAGCCCCTTCCTCTTCTCTTCTCACGTCCTCATCATCAAAGCTTGGCAGAACGTGTTTTTGGTGTAATTTATCGAGCTTTGCCGACTTCTGAGCGATATCCGCTAACAACTCCGTTACCTCTTCTTGAACGTCAATCCATCTTGGTGGCAAGAGATCCATCTCGATAATAGCGTCTCCATCGTCTTCGAATGCACCCGAGGACATGAGGCCACGGCGTTCTTCGGAGGTCGAACCATTTTCGGCGAAACCGTTGACTGACGGCCCACCATAACGAGACTTCTTTGGCGGATGGTGTGAGTATGACTGGCGGTAGGATATGTAGCTACGCGCCGTGCATTCAGTGGGTTGCGACTCTCTCGAAGTCGGAGTCGCAACTTACAGATTCGTTCTATCCCTCCACATCGCGCCTCAGCGCTCTTCTTTTGAGTCACCTGCAGATTGTCCAGTGTAGGCTTTGATGTTATTGTGGAGCATAGTAGTCGATTGATCGAGATGTTCAATAGAGCTGAGAGTACCTTCCCTTACCTTGGCTAAGGTAAGGTATGATGAAGCTTGAAGCACCAGACTTTACCTAGTAGGCGGATTGGGCCTAGCGTTTGTCTATCAACCCGGCCCGCAAAGGTCAGCCTTGAATATCTTGGCGACATGAATGATTGGTTTAGCGAAGCGAGGGAGCCTGACGATTCGACTTTCCCTTTCAGTCAGGCATTCAATCAAATACAACGAGGCTGCAATTTATTTACCTCCGTCATCACTGTCCCCTAACTTCAGTAGTCATCAAGCTCCTACATTACCTACATTACCCACATATCACTACTCAACGGAAGACCTTCACTTTTACGGGCACACTATTACGAAGCAGTATGGTGAGTTGTTGTTGCACCAAAACAAGAACCCCGCCCTGGCCGAGCTCGAGCGTCGATCTTATTTATCACTCCAAGGGTCCAGCGCTGATCTTGCCTCTCGATACAGGCCGACTCATTGACTGAAGAGCAAGTTTCCGAGTTCAAGGAAGCATTTTCTCTGTTTGTAAGTATCTCTTCACATATCGTGAGACGTCACACCACCCTGGACTAACTGCTGCCATCGACAATCAGGACAAAGATGGCGATGGTCTGTACCCAATCATAAAAGCGATCCCGGAAATGATCATTCCATAAAATCAGCGATCGCCGGCCCATTATACTTCAGCCTATATGTTGTCCCTTCGGAAAATTGGATTCTTTCGATCAAGGCCTTTGCCACGGACTGAGCTGATTGAAATTGAGGTGCTAGGACAAATCACAACCAAGGAACTGGGTACTGTCATGAGATCTCTCGGCCAGAACCCCAGTGAGTCTGAGTTGCAAGACATGATCAATGAGGTGGACGCCGACAGTAACGGGACAATCGACTTTCCTGGTGATTTTCCGCAGCCTTATATGTTGCGTTCTCCTTGCCAATCAAAATAATCTAACAAGCACGTTAGAATTCCTGACGATGATGGCGCGCAAAATGAAGGACACCGATTCCGAGGAGGAAATCCGGGAAGCATTCAAAGTCTTTGACCGCGACAACAATGGCTTTATCTCGGCGGCGGAGCTCCGTCATGTCATGACCTCGATTGGTGAAAAGCTTACAGACGACGAGGTTGACGAGATGATCAAGGAGGCTGACCAAGACGGTGACGGCAAAATTGACTGTGGGTCTGCCGAACTTCCTGTTTACGCTTGGATCACTCTTACAATTGGTTTGCTCTAGACAACGAGTTCGTTCAACTGATGATGCAGAAATGAGCATGAGCCAGCCGGACGTCGGTCAGTTGGGTTTGGTGGTAGCTCTGTTCCCGCCAGCTTGGAGGAAATGCACAAGTTTCAAAGCACATTTGCAGACCTAGAGCGACTTTTCTTGGGAGGTTCAACTGGAAGGGCCATCTGACTGTTTGGCGTGCAGAGCATTGCCGAGTCAGGCGCGTCCTCCAATGTTCAGATGTTGAACCAGCGGTTGCTGCTCGAAGTGTGAGCATAAGTATCGCCGAAAGTGATATTCCTCGGTGCCAGTCACATGCATTAAACCAGTGAGAACTTCGTTGTACCATTTGCCCATGCCTTCTAACGTACACCGAGAACGCCCACAGTCTTACATCCGTAGGCTGTCTTTGAAGACTTAGCGCAGGTTAACCACGATTGCTATCCTCTTCTTAACTTACCTGGCAGAACCAGACAAGCTGTTAAATGATGCTAACCCATACCTTAAGTCTAGTTAAATCACCTATGGTAACTCTAGTATCAGAAACGCATTCCCTCATGATTTTCCCATCCTCTGTAGTCTACAAGATAAATTCTCGCCATGAAATGTCAACCGGACACCTTCAGCGACGCTAGCTCACTCTGCCACAAATTCATAAAAAGGAGGCTTAAACTGGTCTCCTCAGAGGATGAGCCTCCGTGTTTCTGAACATCACAGCAAACGTCAGCGACAGTGCTCAAACCCAACATGCGTGGTCACGCGGGACTAAAGGGGATTCTCGGAAACACTCACAGAACATACTGATCCAGACTGACGAGCACAGGGTCACTGAAGATCAGAAAGAAATATTTCAACGTCTCGGCAGTCCAGAAACTTTCCATGCTGTCGACCTTGTTGGGGACACTCAGAGTGACGTCGTCGATAGCGGCGTTGGCGATTTCGGTGCGGGTGTGCTTTTCGATGGCTTGGAAGATTTGCCATGCGTGGTCTTGGAGGGTGACGTCGCCGGTGATACGGTAGAGGATGAAGATGGATTCGATAGCTTCCGGTCTGTGTGGGATGTGCGTATCAGTGAGTGCACAATGTTTGGAGGGGATTCTGCTCGGTGCATTGTTCGATCGAGAGTACTGTACCGGAGTATGTAGCGTCGATCTCCTATATCCGTAAAACCTGGCGTGAGTTTCTTGGTTAAGATGTTATACTCGACGCGCTGACTGGGCGTAAGCGAGGTCGCTGCGCCTGAGAAGTCTGTCTGCCGGCTGGCAACTGCAGAGTACCATCTCTGCTGATCCCACTCGCAATCCGTGGGGTCTTCGCAGCTGGCGGTGTGAAAGGTCTCGGGCATGATACCAGTAATGGTGTTGTTGTAAGCCCAAATGCAGCCGTCCACAAGCTTGCGGGCAATTGTTAAATCCCCAGGTCGTTCGAAGATCTTTGCACCTATGCCGACCATGCCGCCCGCGAAGCAAGCAAGATGCTGGGCTTGCGGGTCGAGAATGATCTTGTTCAGGGAGTTTACGCGGGCGCTACCAGAAAGGAGGACATTTTGGTTGTTCTGGGTTAGAGGACGGTAGAAGATATTCTTAATGATAACGTCGATGGAAGCCTCGTAAAGCTTGCGGTATTGCTGAGTGAGGCCGCCAAGCATCATGTGCTGCTTCGGGAGATACTCGTACATGGAATCTGACATGCCACCGAGGGTGAAAGTGCTGAAATCGAAGATGAGCTGTTTTGCGTTGATGATGACTGGCCACATCCCTGGAAGTCTGGTCTTCTGCTGATGTTTGTCGAACTCGTTCGTAATCCGTTGAACGGCGTCATAGAATCTGGGATCTCCTGTGAGCTGCGACAGTCGGGTGAACTCAAGTGTCAAAGATCCCAACTCTGCTACAAGGACAGTTACGTCTGCCTCCTGAGACTTGCCCATTGCGGACGATCGCCAGTCCCATCGAGTGACGGGCATTCTGTTCGGAGTGTCGAAGGCAGCGTATAGCATCTCACCCAGCTCACTAGCCTTTTCGAGCAGAATTGGGTATTTGCCGTCACTGATATCATAAGCACTGAGCAGCCCACCAAGGTAACGGATGGTCGTCTCGAAAACATTCAACGTTCCCTCTTCGGTAGTAGTAAAATCAATGTTGGCAACATCTCTCAGAGCCATCTCGAAGTCATTTTTAAGACCGACAATCCACAGAGTATCTAGCGTATCTATCAATGTTGCGGACCAGCCACCAAAGGTATTTCGATAACCTCCTGTCACCGGAGCCACTTCGTCCCGCATCCAGGCATTTCTTTTGTAACCTTCCCAACTATGGATGAAGCTTGCACGAACGCTTCTGAGTCGCTGCTCTCGAATGGACCTTGCTCGCTGCGACTCTGGGAGGAAGTCATGTTGAATTCTTGACATCTTTGCAGGTCGCCCGGATGGTAATGGAATGATTGAAGTAACCGGGTAATGCTCTGGCATCTTTGTCCAGTGAAAAGTGACATTGTCATGCTGACCAAATGGAAGTCTGCCAGCAATGTGCGTATCACCACTTGAGACAGAACTGTGCAGGCCCCGGGTATAGGAAAGGTACCAAAGTGTACAGATCATGCACGACGTTAGGGCACCGATGGACATCCATCGGCGAATTACTAACATTGCGTAGACTGGCGTTAACTAGAAACCAAACGATTCATATGCTGGGAACACCTTGCCAAAGTCATTAGCTATTGACTGAGCTCCGGAGCGAGAATACGTACACAGTACAATAAGAGAAAGATCTACAC
>QQTW01001377.1_pt1 | contig 16953 bp, 19 predicted proteins | sample 1904831 | NCBI WGS metagenome assembly QQTW01 (sample SAMN09435610, study PRJNA476489) | Subsurface metagenome, whole genome shotgun sequencing project. | reverse complement strand
CAGAGACCAGTCATCTGGCTCGGAGCGCCCGAAGAGCTTGAAGACCCCACGTTGAGGGATGCAAGATTCATCTTTAGCAGCTTGGATACAGCAGCAAAGGAAGCATGGTTGACCTCATTGGTGGAGCAGTGTTCGGCGTCAATGGTGGTTTAGGGTGAACATTCTGGCCTGATGTCTTCTGTCGAGAAGCGTGTTGGCCAAAGGCGACCGATGGCGGCGGTATTCGCGCGAATGACGACCACTCGCTGTCAGAATCAAGTGAAGACGGTCGTACCCCTCTATAGTGGGATTCCATGGCCCATCAGCAGAAGCTAATTGTAAAATTGCTGTGGTGGTGTGAAAGGTGAAATAGATGGACACTGAGAAATACAGCGGTAGCAAGCAGGTCTTCTGACGTATGCGGTCCGTATCACGCGGACAGGACGGTACCTCGACCTCCTCGAATAGCCAGGCACTATATGTGTGTTGACTCGTCTTCCGTAGAGAATGAACGACCGGTAATGGCTGCGAGCTGTCAATGCCGTTCGGGGAACCTTTGAAGCGATTGATGTTCCAAAGCTTTATGGGTAGAGCGTCGACTAGTCCAATCCGCAGCTGACAGCCAAAGGTAATAATTATCAATCTGCGCAGGAGCCTTTTTCGAGCGGTGTTGTCTCTATGTGTCTGCTCGATTGAGATGAATAGCGAGTTGCGGATTGAGGATCGGTTGCGGAGGGTCTTTCAGAGGAGATTGAGACGTCAGTGCCGCGGGTAACTGCTCGGACGGCCGGACAGGCGATGTTGGCGCCCGAGCCGTTAGCAGCATTGATCTGATTGATGCCCGGCTTGACCTTCCCCGCGGCCACCGCTGCTCCCGGGATTAATTCCCTCGACTCACTTCCAGCGTACCCGTTTAGACCCTCGACAAGTCTGTCCTTGAGTTTGTAGCAATAGGCTTTCAAGCTTAGTCGAGATCTTGTAAAGGATGAATACTTCCATAGTGAGCCAAAGTCAACAAACCATGAAGTCCAAACAGAGAACATACTGTGTTAGGAAGCCTCGACCCTCATCAAAAGCAGTTCGAGCTGTGCTCCCATACTGGCTTCCAGACGTCACATTTTCTCAGGCGGTAGATTCTGTGATCTGTAAGATCTTCTTTGCACGTTCTCTCCAAGACAGGAGCTTTCATTAGGAGATTGGGTTATCGATTGTCCCATGTCGCCCACACGGATTGTATGATGACACCATTCATCCATTCTGTGCTTTCTCTAGTCAAATGCACTTAGCAAGATCTCCTTAAGGACGACAACCCATATCTCAAGAAGTGCAGCTCCGCATTCGGCATCCAAAGTGCTTTTCTGAATTCTGTCCAAAGCTTCCAGTATCATCGCAGCTTGCTCTCTTATCAATGAATGCCGGTGGAAGTCTACGATTCTCTTTCTTCAGAAGCTTTCTGGTGCAATCGAATGCTGGAACAAAGATCCAAGATCCAGAGCCAGTACATTCCTTCTACATCTGTGGTGCTTGCAAGGGCTGAGACGTTAGAAAGGTGAGTGAACTATGGCCACGATCTTTCACATCTGCACCGTTCTAACAATGCAAAGGACGCTAGTAGTTGTGTTGGGTCAACATATCATATCCGAACAGAGCCAAAAGTCAACACGAACTGTTCGTATCTGTTAATACTTCAACCATAGCTATGGCCCTCTTCACGACCTTCAAGCAAACACTCCTCGCCGCCATCGTACCTACCAGACTCCTATTCCAACCAAGGCATACCAGACACCAAAGACTACCGTCCGACACACCACTCGCAACCGATCAGTCACCACCAGAAGAAGCAGCCCCTTTTCAACAGCCCGCTCCCACCGCCTCACCCGCCACCATGCCTTCATTCCCATCGCCAGAGGCCAGCACCCTGGTCGTCCGACTCCTGCAATTCATCTGCTCCTTCGGCTGGATCTTCTGTGCCGCAATAGCCAACGCGAACACCGGGAGATGGTCATCCGACAGCATCCAGGTCACCGTGGTCGTCGGCTGTAAGCAGTCATCCCACTCGCCCTGGATCCCCCTACTGACTTGGCCCAGCAATCGATACGGCGATTACCTGGCTCGTTACCATCGGCTACGGTGTCTACTTTGCGGACTTGCTTTATAATCTCCCTTACTACCGCCAGTTCAACCGTGTCCTTTTGATCATGGCAGCCATCATCACCGACGCCATCGTGGGATCTGGCTGGGCCATGGCGTGCGTGGCGGCTCTCCTGCCCAAGCAAACCGACTATGGCAGACTCCTCACCGCACCACCGAAGACCGTCTGGTATGCAGGTGCCGTGTTCGCCTTTGTCGAGTGGTAATTCGTCGATCTCTCGATTTGACGTCCACTGACATGGTGTGTAGCTGTCTCTTTGCCTGGTCGATCGGCATGCACCTTTTCATCCACCACAGGAACACAATGCGGGACCTCAACGAGGCCATCCAGCTCGCAACGCTCACCAATATCGCCGGCACGGGGAACCGAGGTACCGGTGTGCCGAGCGCCGGACTGAGCCGCACTGGGTAGGGAAAAGGGGTGGTTATGTCATGGGTTCCGCTGTCACAGAGCAGTGTTTTCAACGAGGTGTATTTACTAGATCGCAGTGGCTTGGCCACCTATACTGCTATACCGGTTCCTCATCCTCTTCTTCCTCCTCCTCTTCTTCCTCCTCCCACATCTCAGGCCTCGTGAACGGTCCTTTAACCGACCCAGTTAGATCCAGCTCCTCCCCTTCCTCCAACGCCAAGCTCCGATTATTCGCATAGCTTTTATTCCCATCCAGCAACCTTTGAATCTCCACCAGCCCCCTCGCCTTGGCAATCTGCAACGCGCTCTCGCCCCTCTTGTTCTTCGCCAAGATAGGCGCGTTGTGTTTCTTCATCAGCACTTTCACAGCCGTAATGCGCTCGTAGTCGACAGCGGCGAAGAACAAGGGAAGGATGAGGCCCTTCTCTTCGATCTCGGCGCCGGCTTCGACAAGGGTGAGGGCGTTGGGGAAGAGATAACAGGTGTATGCGAGGAAGAGGGGCGTCGTTCCCGTTTCGTCTTTCGGGTTGAGATTGAGGTTGGGGGATGCGGAGAGGAGGATCTGTAGGAGTTGCAGGTTTGGCGAGGAGGCGGCGACGTGGAGGGGGGAGAGGAATTCGGCGTTTTGCGTGTCTGGCGAGAGGCCTGCTGAGAGAAGGAGGCGGAGGATGGCGGGTTGGGAGGCGCTGATGGCGCAGTGGATGGGGGTGTCGTCCGTGTCTGGGTCGAGGTGGGATAGGATATATGGGTTGGTGGGTTTCTGGGCGATCTTGCGTTCGATGATGTCTGCGCGGCCGAGCTTTGCAAGGGACCACACAGGTAGTGCCTCGGGATCGGGAAGGGGCCTGGACTCGGTGGTCAGGGCTTCTTGAAGGAGCTGGAAGGCTGTTGTTTCTCCGTTTTGCCAGGCTACTGTTGCCGGTGATCGTCCGGAAGCATCTTTAAGGCCAGCATCGGCACCACGGTCAAGAAGCAATTGAATCATTGCTTCGCTGCCGCAACGTGCTGCATCATGCAGGGACGTCCGGTTCTGCTTATCCTTGGCATCAATGGGCCATTGTTTGTCAAGCAAGAAACTGGCGATCTCGCGTTGATCATTGATGGCCGCGGCATGCAAAAGGCTACGGCCCTGATAGTCTTTCTGATCAGCCTCGGCGGTGCGTTCTAAGAGCAGTCCAACCACCACGGGGTTTCCACACTCGACGGCTCGGATGAGCGCTGTGCCACCGCCTTGCTTGTCCCGAATAGACGTATCGATACCGCCATGATCCAGGAGCATTTGTACAAGTGTGCCATTGCCATCGTTCTCACAAATAGCTGCGTGGAACAAAGCTGACTTCCCGTAAATGCTCGTTACATTCACGTCGATTTCTGGGTGAGCGAGCAATGTGTCTACAATTTCGACGAAGCCGAATGATGCGGCCAGCATGAGAGCGGTGAAGCCTTTCGAGTCTTTCTGGTTTACCGAGGATCGCGGTAGTAATGCGTTGACGATCTCGAGATCTCTCCTGATCACAGCGAGCATGAGAACGCTGCGGCCAAAGTCCCAAGGTTGGATCTCGTTTACGGCAAGCCTATACTGTTGCAGTAAGATCTCGACGACCGAACGATGGCCTTCAGTGACAGCTTCGACCAGCGCTGTACGTCCACGGGCGCTACGGTTGTTGACATATGCGCCCAGCTCCACGAGCTTAGCAACTGTATCGCTATGGCCACGCCTGGAGGCATAGATCAAAGGGGTCTGCTCGTGGAAAGGGTCCTTGGCATTGATATCGAGACTATCTTCGAGAAGATCGTCGAGTACGTCAGTAAGGCCAAACCATGCGGCGACATGCAATGCGTTGGCTCCTCTCCGTATCTCCCACTTGGAAGCTTCTGCAGATCCAAGATACCACTGTCCCTGAACGAGGGTAGCAACTAGTTCAGGGTTTTTCAAAAAGCGGAGTGCCTGAGCTGTAACGTCTCGGTCTCGCATCGCATCCCGAGCGTGGTAACCCTGGATAGAAGATTCAGCTAGCAATTCAACATCGGATGAGATAGCAAAGCTGAAGGCATATCTTGGCTTCATTCTGATTTGGAGCTTGATGGTAGCATCGCTGGAAGATATGCTTACCCAGTACTCGTAAGCGTAACACATGAAAGGGTACTGCTTCTTGCGTTCTTCAAACTCCACCTCCTCTTGTGAAAAGTTGCAAGGCGTGGAAAGGTCACCTATGCTCATGTAGTGGAGGCAGGCTCGAGCGATCTGAGTATCTGCGTCCTGGAGTAGCCAATGCTTGCCATGATCCATGAAATACTCTTGTACAGTGTAATGCGACACTCTTACAGCCCCATTATCAGCAGCCACACCGACGAGGCCGGCGGTGTACTTCAGTATTTCCTCTTCATCGTATGAATCGTCTTCAGAGAAGTCACGGTCGAGTCTAATTGCTAAGGCATGCTGAAGCTCGGGCAAGTCCAACGGTCGACGTGCAAACACAACCCAAGACAGCACGGTGAGGGCCAGCTGCGTTGCGTTACTCCTAGGCTCATTGACACTGTATGCCTTGATACGCTCCATCGTCGTCTCATATACCCCAGCATATCCCGGTGGCAAAGCCTGCAGAGTATCCATGGCTTCTCGCTTATTTAATTTGACCCTCAAGGTTTCGACGTACAGCTTCGCCAAGAGGAATTTCCTGTCTGATCTTGCACACACCCTCTCCACGATGTCTGCCTCAAAATTGGAGTCCTTGTGAGACAGACGTCCATATAGTGTGGTCCCGGCTTGCTTCTTGGAAAGACCAAGCTGCGCACGGCCAGGCCGGTGAGTTTCGACGGCGCTATGGATTTGCTTTCTCACGAATTCGCGGATAGCGTCCTCTGAAGGGTCAACCTGCTTGTAGACTTCCTGGCCCTCGTAAGGTTCGTTCAGAGTATGACCAGGCATGCCACAATCTTCTCCTTTTTCCTTGCATTCATAGCATACATCATATTCGATGCATTGCTGACATCGGAAGTATATTGTTAAAGGCCGTTTGTCACATACGTCGCAAGTGATGCCTCGGTCGGCATCTGGCGGTGCTTCTCTGGAGGTGACCATGATGCATAGCCGATCAAGCGGCGGTTTACCCAATAGAATCTCTGCATATAGCTGGCGGACTTCGTCTGACCCTTCGTCCAGAGCATCTACTATCACAAAAACCCTAGGAAGAATTAGCTGGAACCGATCGCTTCCCAGCATCTGATCGCAAGCCCAGCACGACTCACCTTTCATAATGTGTGATCTCGGAGCAAAAGGTTCCTTGGAGCTCCTTCAAGCTGAGGCCAGTACCTCGGGCTTTCTCCTTGTATCGTCTGATGAGGTCGTCGGAGCAGAATTCATAGTCACGATACTGAATCAGCTGTTTCAGTAGGCTTCCCATCAGCGCTCGGGGAGTCTGGGCATTCTGCTCCTTGTGGTTGAGGTATATGCAAAGGACCGGCATCCTGGAGGCTGCAAACTCAGTCCTCAGATACTCGATCACTATCGAACTTAGCATTGTCTGCATGTATCCCGTCAACCTATAGTCTTCAGGAATGAGGCTTGACCTACTTTGCCGGCTCCGGCGTCCGCCCAGCAGAACAAAACCCAAGGTCGACCAGAGCTCCAAGCGCGAAACTCTGGAGATTCCATGAATTCCTGGCTGATGTCAACGTGACGATCATATATCTCAGTATGCCTAGCCCCAAAATCGAGCCGGGAGACCCAATCTGCGATCGCCCGGTGCAGATCCTTCTTGTCCTTGTTCTCTTTTCTCAACCGTAACGCAAGGGAATCTTCCTGGATGGACCTGAGCCTATCATTGTACTCTGCTCCAAGGACTTCTAATTTCTGGGTTCTATCGTCGATCGCGTTACTTGTCACAGCGATCCCCTGAGTCACGCCTCGAGTGTCTACTCCTAGATCTTCGATTCTCTTGGTTCGTTCGACGATTCTGTCACCTGTGGCAGCAATGCCTTGAGTAAGGCCCTGAGTGTCTGCAGTTAATGTCTCAATTCTTTGAGTTTTCTTGGCAGTCTCATCACTTGTCAAGGCAATATTTAGCGCCACGCTTCGAGTGTCTGCAGCCAATGTCTCGATTCTCTCGGTTTTCTTAGAAGTCTCGTCATTTGTCAAAGCAATATTCTTGGTGACGTCTCGGGTTTCTTCAGTCACCGTGGTTATGCTGTGGACTTGGCTATTGGTGTCTTTTTCGAGCGTAAGGATCTTCATTGTTAGACGGAGCTGGTCTTGCTGCATGACAGTCTGGATCTGAGAGCGCCATTCTTGGATTTGGGAGAGCACTTCTTGGACTTCTGCCTTGTCAAGGGTCCACTTCAAATGCACCAGTCTTCGCGTCCGCGAGCTTCTCTTCCGTAGCTTATGTTCCATCTTTTTCATGGAAATAGCTATCCGAAGAAGCGCCCCTCGTTGGTCACCAGGTACAGGCCGATTGGCCTGATTCTCTTGAAAAAGGCTCATGTAGTACAGTTGCTCTGGGTAGCCTTGCGCATCGTTCTGAAGTTTTCGGAGCGATTTCAGTTGCTCTTGCAGGTTTTCTAAGAGATCTCGGAACCGCTGCGTTTCCTCCTCTGCACGTATGATGTCCTTCGCGATCGTGAATAATTTTGCGACACCATCGAGCAAACCAGCTACGGAGCCTGCCGCCCCGAGAACCTCTAATCCTGACATTGCAAATACGAAGCAAGCAGATCAGTAGGTGCAAGAGACACACGGGAGGATGATGGCCGCTATCTGTATATCATGACAGCCTTGTCAGCATCGCCAGGATATGAATCTATTACGATCTTGTTGCTTGCCGCACATCGTCGTGTGGGTCCTCATCTCCTTAGTCCTGCGTGAGGCAGGAGTGGTTAACAGAACAGTATGTCTGGATGCCGACTTGCCAGCGCTGTAGTACTGTACTCCTCGTGGACATGCCAGAGCGCGACACAGTGGCCATTGTTGACAGGTAGGCTGAATGGTAGAAAGGATCTTTCTCGTCCCATGGGTGTGCCCCGGCCCCCAGCATTAAGGTAGAAGTAAGCTGCCTGCAGAACGCACCTAGCCGTCCTCGTGGCTTTTGAAATGGGGCTGTGCCTCGATTAGTCGATCAAAAGACCCACGCTATGTCCGAGGCTCTTAGTCTGATGAGCTGCATTGATCCCGAGTTTCTTGGGGGCCGTGGACACTCCACGACAATGGACGCTCGACAACCTAGCTCTGGTGCACAGGGTGTGATTTGATTCAGCTGTGAGGTAATTTTAGAGTAGTTGGGTAGAATCGTTGCCAAGCTCCGTCAAAAGCCTTGGACGCGGAAGATGAGATGCCAAGGATGCTTGATTGCTCACGGTTCCGTCCCGATTGACTAGCGCGTCTACACAGGCCAATGCACGATTGAGCCGCAAAATTCGTCTCATTACCTTGTCTGAAGTGCTCTACGGCCAACATCTAGTGCACATTTCACAAAGCATCAACGGATATACAGATATATTCCTGAAGCTGGGGCGGAGTACGGAGTGTGCAAATACTGTACGAATACGGAGTACAGCTTACTAGTCCCACTTCGCCGCTTGATAGGCTCGTTTGTGTTTGACGCTTTAAGGCCTCCCACGTTAATTTCCGCAGTGGGCTTTTAAGGCCTCCCATGGATGTCAAATCTTCACGGTGGCTTGGCCCCCAAATGAGGCGGCTGATCCCATCCAAGCTGTTAAAGCTTGATAATTTCAGCCATGACTTCCCTTCTGCTTTCTTTGTGCCTGTCTGTATTCTTGGGCGAGTCCGGTGTCTCTATTGACATTTCAGTCCTTTTCCGTGATATCCCCAGTCATTCGTTGTATCAATATGGCGTTTCCTTTTCTTCTGTGTATAATTCTTTCCTTTCTGTGCTTTGAACTGTCTGGCCTGGGAACTGTTGAAGCAAGACCACAACCTCGACTTTACCCTCGGCAATCATTAAGTGATTCGGATTCGCCTTGCACAGGCTTCTTCGATTCTGAGTGTACGCTTCTGATCCTGAACTTGCGACGTCAGCTAACGAAAATCACAGACGACTTCTTTGCGGCAGAGGACGCGTACAATTGTCTGAAGAGCGCCCCTTTCGATCAAGGCACAGCGCTTGAGTTCCTTCAATACTGGAACGAGACCCTTCAGCTTCAGAGCACTCAGGCCTATCTCAAGAATCCTCCTCCGGAATACCAGCAACCGCCGGTCGATCTTTTCGAGCGCTTAGCAAACATCCAGAATCAAGTGAACGCTGGTCATTTCAGCAACGAATACGATTTCGAAGTCGCAGTACAGAAACTCATTCTTGCCACCCATGACGCGCATATCAATCTGGGTTATGGTGTGTTGAGCATCTTCACCTTTGGGAGCCCGTACGGCTTGGTTTCGGTCTCTACGGACGGAGTGGCATTACCAAAGCTCTTTCTAACAGGTCAGAGATCAAACATGACAGACTCCGATCGTCACTGACCGCATTGCCAGACGATCTACTGCTAGCACAATACGATGATGCCGACTGGACTCCATCTGCTGTCGCCGAAATCAATGGTGTGGAAGCATCGAAATTTCTCATGGATTTCGCTGCCTCCAACGTCCAGGGCTACATCGAACCTCACGCGGATTGGAATAACCTGATGTCAAGTGCTGCTAGCGATATTCAATTCGTCCTGAGCACATTCGAGGGCTCGTCCATATTTTACCCGGGCGCTAACATCAGCTTCAAGTTCGAGAATGGTTCTGATACTGGCAATCTGCCATGGCTCGCACAATTCAGCATTTTCGGCGACCCTGAAAATGCGCCGTTGATCACGACTGGCCAGGAATTGTTCGACTGGTATGTTTGGGGTGTAGATTCTACACCTGACGACTATAGCAGTGTTACTGCAATTTCATCCTCAGCTTCAACGCTGGCTTCTGCAACTGCGAGTGCACTAGACTCTTCCACCACTGTCGATACACCAGGCTCTGCCGACTCAACATGTTCTCCCTCAAGCACCGGCAGCAGTTCTAATTCCTCACCAAGTGCTGCCGCGACATCCACCACCGATGCCCCAGCTACAGTAACTGGATGGGACCATCTTGCCTATCCGGCAGACCCCATCGTTGCGCAGCCAGACCTTGGTGAGGTTAGTGGCGGCGTTCTGACTGGTTATATCCTGAACGACGGGATGACCGCGATCCTCAGCATACCAAGTTTTGTGGTGAATTCGGAAAATGCCGTCTCGTTCTCTACGACAGTTCAAGATTTCCTGATCAAGAGCAAGGCCGCCGGTTGCACACGGGTGATCATTGACGTGCAAGGAAATACTGGTGGAGGCGAGCTCCTTGCAACGGATACATTCAGGCAATTCTTTCCATCCATCGATCCTTTCGGCGCAGCTCGACTTCGTGCCGATGAATATGCCAATGCCTTGGGAAACACTTTCACGCAGTACTACGACACGCATACCCAGGAGGAACTGGATGACCCTAACGGGAATTTTGATTATCTCTCCCTGTCGGCGAACGTTTGGGTTGGGACGGACTATCTCAATGCGGAGACTGGACGCAACTTTTCCTCTTGGCCCGAATACTTTGGCCCACATGCGCAGCAAGGAGACCTCTTCACCACCGTACAGCGCGACAACCTTTCGAGTCCCATCTACACCGAAGCAGCAGCGGGCCTGGTGGTGTACGGCTACGCCAATAGGACGATCAACACAACCCAACCTTTTGCGGCAGAGGATGTCATCATTCTCTCGGACGCTTGGTGTTCGTCCGCTTGTGCACGCTTTGTGGAAATGATGCATCATGAAGGGGGCGCTCGTACCGTAGTCGCAGGTGGACAGCCCGTCACGGGGCCAATGCAGACCGTCGGTGGCTCTAAGGGAGCGCAGAGTTATGATGCCTACAGTCTCGACAACGACATCGACGTTGCTGTACAGTTCAACCCTTCTGTTCAAGATCAGCTACCTCAGGGCAGGGACAATGTCGACTTCATCTACGCTTATGCAGGCTTCAATCTCAAGGATTCGATCCGGAAGGGAGAGGAGACGCCTCTCCAATTCGTCTATGAGCCAGCCGACTGCAGAATCTTCTATACCCAAAACACAGTTTACAACTACATCAACCTGTGGAATTATGTCATTGACGCCGTTTACCGGAACCCTTCCCTATGCATTGTGGGGTCTGCGAAACCGCCACTCGGGCCGCTCATCATGAAAGGGTTCTCTCAGCCACAGCCTCAGAAACAAAAACGGTCCACATCTGACCGCGAGAAGGCCGTCCCGAAACGCTCCCTTCCTGGCCCCGGCTTGGCTCGTCGTCACAACAAACGAGCCAAGCCGTTCTCGACGGTCAATCCCGATGCCCTCTCCACTACCAAGAACGATCGTCCCTTCGATTATGAGACCTGCTCGAAATGCAAAGGCGGCGACCGATGTTTCGAGGCGCCTCAATGCCAGGCCGGCCAGCTCAGCACCGTGCGTACCTGCGCTACCGTTTGCGCTATCGATGCCTCGGGACCCAAGTGCCGAGATCAGAGACGCAGCATATGCCGCCCCGACCCCGGGAAAAGGACAGGGGTTTGCATCAGCCAGGCGGTGAACGACGCGGAACGGGATTGCAGGGGCGGCAGTAATAAAAAGGTTCAGCGGAACCGTGTGACGAACCCTGCTCTGGGGAATTTCGCGCATAGGCCTGGGGTTTCGCGCCCAGGGGGAGCGGGTGGCGGTAGATAGAACAGCCTGTCTCCAATTCCTTGTATAATCTTCGTCATCCTCTTAATGATATCTGATATAAAAAAATGTTACGATCAGTCAGAACATGGGCCAAATGCATCGCATACTTTCTGACATTTCTGATGTTAGCACATGCCGGAGAAATTGCTGTCACGAGTCTTTCTTGACTTTGCTATACATACATCCCTCGCGAATACATATTCTATAAACCGCTCCATCTATTACCCGCTCCTGAGATCGGTTATCTCCCGAGGACTTTCGCCGACGTGTGGCCAGGTTATCCAGAGCAAATTCAAATATTGTGCAGATGGGCTCCATAGCAAATCCGCCAGCGGCACGTTCACGTAGCAGCATATAGGCATCATTCCCCCAGTATACGGATCGTACGGATCGTCGAGAGAGTGGACGATCCAGAATGGTCGAAAAAGGGGGCTGCCGATGGGTATCGATCGTTCAGGGCTTAGCCCTACTCTAATCTGCTGCAGCTGATCACCACTGAAACCCCCAAACCACTTTCCGATGTGTCGAGAGCTCCCATATGCACCGCCTCAAATCCATCTGAACATATATATGTACCCTATCCTTTGCTCCCACCAGTAAGGTAGTTAGTCAACCGACTCAACAATGGACCATCTCACCCTCACTATCTCACCCAAGCATTCCGCCTTAACTCGCGTGGTAGCCCCAGGTCCTCTCCCCCTACGCGTAATCCTTTTTTACTTCCATTAACGCTCTTCATATCCGTCATCCCATCCCATCCCAGATTCCATGCACACTTCCCCGCATGTTCCCCATTTACCCCGCGGGCTGACACACTGTAATTTTCCACGGACATGTCCATGAGAAAGGAGGGGCGCTCTGCCCGTCAGATCAGACCATGTTACGGCACCTCTTGCTTCGGGCTGTGCTTGTATTTGTGGGATTCATGACGAAGGGGATGTACCGTTATGATGCTCTACTCTACCGGTTTGAGAGAGAACCTAAGGTGGTGCTCCGATGAGATCATGATGAGCTTTCTGTTACGTGTGGTATTCACGCACAGGTACTCGGTGTTTCCACGTCATCCGCAAGACCTTGAACATCGCGCGGATCGGCTAGCCAACATCCACGCTAGCTTTTCACCGCCGAGGGGGAAGGCAGTTCAAACCGAAGCAAGAATCAGAACGGACGAAAGGGTGTCGAGCTCATGCACGCCGTTACGTAGCGGTTGGGAACTTACAGGGGCAGGTACAGTTGGATAAACCATGCCAATTACGAGAGCATGAAATCTAAACTGGACGAATGCCGTCCTCCTATCTTGGATCATGTCGAGGCCAATACCCGAAGAGGAGAGAGCGGCATGAATTACAGCGTGGCCTTTCGCAGAGCGGACGACGCAGCCAAAACGTGCGCCATGACACTCCGTTGTGCGGTCCGCTGACGTCCTCGGCCGAATATAATGCGGAAGAGACTACGTAGGCCGAGCACGGGACCGTCGTAAACCTGACGGCTGATCGTGGGTATAGCGCCTATCTGCCGCTTTTAAAAATGTTGGAGATGGGACGCCGAGAGAAAGTCCCATCAAAAGATCTGATGGCAAAGCACTAGCCATGCCAACACAGTAAAAGGGCGAAAGTACCGCCCTCCACTCATGCCAGACAGTCAAAGGAACAGCGCCCAGAAAAGCTCAATGATTCCGGTCATTCGACTTCTCGTGAGCCATAACATGCGGCGGCAGCTCCGAGGTCAACCTGTTATCTGGCATCTCGTGGGTCATCTCTTCTCGGTCCTTGACGATCCCTGCGCTCCCCGAATGTTCAGCCACCGGTTTTTCTCGCTCGCGCGCCATCGCCTTCTGCATCCTCATGCTCCGACGAAGTAGAAACAGTGTAGTCAAAAGAGCTAAGAGCAGCGGTACTCCCACACCCGCACCCACCCCAGCAAGTTTGTCGGTGTCACCAGAGTGCGGGCAGTCGGAACACGCGCTTTGTTGCGTGATGGTGGCTCCAGCGGGTGTCGTGGCTGTGGCCGTAGGAACAGCAGCAGCAGCAGCAGTGGTGGTGCTGACAAGACCCAAGCTTGACTTTTCAAAGTCGCGGAGCAGCAAATCGCCAGGTGGCAAGAAACCAACGATCCCTTCGTCGCAGGCGCTGGCGTTGCATGACCACAGCCTGGACCCGGAACAGAATGATAATGTGGCGGTCGCGTCGGGGAACTCTGCGCGTAGAATACGTTAATATACTGGATGTCTTCTATGTCGACGCACGTCCTAAGTGTGGCCTTCCAAGGGACATGGCTGGGCTCACCTCTTATGCACAAAGTCGGGCAATCTGGGCTTTGCCATGTCTGGTCTGTGCAGCTGGATCGGATCACCTGGAGGTCGGAGAGGCAATACCCGTTGGTGAGACAGTACGACGTTGCGCTGCAGCAGGCACTGGTTGGATCACGACAAGGGATGTCATCGCTGATGGAACCATCGGGGTAATAGCACTGCGCACCAGCAGCCATCGTTCAGGTCGCTCCAATTAAGCAAGAGCCATGTTATTGAGCATGCACACTTGTCAGAGGCTGGCAAGGCTGGGAAACTGGGGACGACGGGCGGGCAGTACCATTTTGACATTGAAGTCGAGGAAGGGGTCGATTGGGACCGTTTCATGCTAGATGACCCCAGAACGAATGAAGTAGGTACGGAATCGAATATTCCTTCGTGGTTGCTTTGCCGCCTTAGGGGCCCACATTAGAACCTCGATAACCCTTGCACATGCAGATTCACTACTAAACCTCTAAGACCGAGAGTGAAGGCTGAGATCCATGACATGGTGCCCGAAGAATCGCGAGATAAAAAGAGCCACCCTATGCAACGGCCGTGGACGATATACCTTGAGCATCGAGGAGCTCGATATACCGCAGCGAGACGAGCTGGACACACGTACTTTAAAGTCCCTATCTGTCATACTGCTCGCCGTGATGCCTCATCAGAAGCGGTAACATTGTGTGCGTGCCCTAAGCGCTGGCCAGCACAATTGAATGGAGTGGGACCAATCAAAATCGATGGCTGACGCAAAGGCGGGTGCCCCGAATTTTCTCCATGTTTCAGATCGCACCCTCCATATCTCATTGGTCCGTCTCGTTGCAGCTTCTGCTGATTTTTCCAGTCACAAGCCGCCGGATTCTCAGCCCCGTCGTATCCGCAAAGATAGCGCTTCGTCATGCATTTTGCGGAAGACCTCGCGAGCCCGACAACTGAGGAGATGGACGGATAAAAGCTCCGAACGCTTGCAGTAAGCGGCAGGCAAGCAACAATGGTGTAGTGAACCGGACTTCTAAGAACTCTTCACCTCCAGAAATCGCTAGTGGATCGTACGCAAGGGTGCCATCCTCAACAACGACGAAGCGGATTCAATTCAGCAGCAGCGAGACGGACTTGGTGAAAGCGCTCCAAGCATAGCCCGACCAAGACTACTACCTATTTCTTGGATTTCTTCTTGCTTTTCACCTTTCCCCCACCTCCACCAGTGGGAGCCTTAATCACTCCCTCGCTACTTTTGCCGCTGGGCGCACCTGCTGCCTCGCCGCCTTTTTCCACACCGCCTTGCGTGAGGGCTGCAGCCTTCTGCCGTCCTTTTTTGCCTTTGGGTCTGTAACTTGATCGTTCTCTTAACGGCAGCCATCGTTCTGGGTCCGGTGTCTTGTTCGGATCGTAGTCTTTTGGCAGCCGAGACTTCCGTAAACGCTTCTTTGCTGGCTTAGGCTTTTCATCCAAAGCCCGCTTTCGGCTGGCTGCTTGGGCAGCGTTAGCTCCGACCGTCGGCTGCAGCACGCCGGCTTGCTCTAATGCAGCCACATCAATGTCTGCAATGAGTCGAGATGTCGGCGTTAGCTTGCTCGCTTGCTCATCAACAGGAGTTGTGGAAAAGGCATGGGCGGCCACATATCCAGCTGTGGCGATTTTCGAGTCTGGGTCCTCGCGATGGAGCGTACTATATATATCCCGAGAAGCTGCCTCATCCGCGGACTTGCTTGATTCAAGAAGTGCTACCCCGGCAGCCTGAAGCAGGGATTTGGGCGGCTTAGATTTGTGCCGCCAGTAGGTCGCCGCTTTCGCAAGCTCCGTCCTGATCTGCTTTTTCCGGCCCTGAAGCGTATAAAGAGAAACGACAGTGGCGACCAAACCTGGAGCGAAGCGCACGTCTTGATCCTTAGTCGTGTTGGAAGTCTCGAGGTGTTTCAGCAAGGATTCTAGCACGGTAACAGCCGAGCCATGGTTGTTGGTCAGTATGTATAACTGTATGACCACCATGGCCAGGCCAACATCCAATGGTCGCTGCTCGAGCAGAGGCAGCATATGCTTTATACCGATCTTCCCCAGCTGACACTGAGCATGCGCAGCAGCATTCAAGACGGAGACAGTGTTGAGGTGCGAAGATATCGTGGGTGGTGGACATTTCGTCACGCATTCCGTGGTAGACGCGACAACGCCTCCATATTTCGATATGAGTAGATCTAGGATCAGCTTGTTTTCCTCGACTCGGTCTGATTGAATGGTGAAAAGCTTGTCCGTATTCGGTACGGGTGTGGCAGCGTAGAGGATGCGATGAGGTAAGTAAGGGTTTTTGATTTCCGGAGAAGCTGCGATCCGATTAATCTCGGCGACTCGTTGAGTCGAGGCATCGGGTATGCTATGTACATGTCAGCAGGGTCAATACAGAGGACCAAGTACATGCTGACTCGTTTGGCGCAATTTGTGAAGCTAGCTTTTCCGCGTCGTCAGTCTTGCCTAATCTGATCGAAACATAGAGCTGTTGCACTCGGATGGGAAGGAGCTCTGCGACTTTCTCGGCTTCGGTCAGATCATCCAATGAGTTGCACAAGTCTAGTTGTCCGGATCATCAGCTGGGACTCGACGAGGTCCTTGAAGACCAACCCTGAGATCTCCTCAGGAGAACTTCTCCTTGGCCCAATTCTCCTCGAGCAATCGATGCGCAGGCCGCGTTGTAGGCTAATTCGAATGCTTCCAAATCTTCACGACCAGGTTTCTTCTTCTGGACCAGATGTCCTTTCCGGCTCCACTCCAATTGAGCATCTGCCGCGCCACCATTGATCCTCACGTCGTTCTCTTCATTGTTGATGGGAGCATGGGTCTCGGCTAGCTGACGATAGAGCAGGGCTGACTGCTCAAAGTCTTCTAGGCGATATAGCTGCCAGCATAAGTCAGTCCATGAGTATACAGCGATGAGCTGCTTCGATGGACACACACAGCCTGAGCCTCAACATGTCTTGCGCCTCTGTCGTCGACATTGGTAGCGATTCTTCTGGCTTCATCTAGCTGGCCCGTCTTGTATAGTGCATAGGACGTTTCCAGTTGAGCTTCATCCTTGAGTACACTTCCCCCATCTTCCAAGATGTGTAAAGCATCCTCATATCTATCCAACTTCAGGAACGCAACCACTTTGGAGTGTAAGCTTCGGATGTCCTGCTTTGACTGTTTCAGAGAGGCGTCACAGGCTCGGAGTACTTCTTCATGGTCATCAATGGTGGCCGTCTGTAGTAAAGCACTCAGGGAGCGAGTTTTACTTGCCATGTTAACAACGGTTAACTTGTAAGACACCTCAGTCGTTATTCACCTAGTCTACGGAGTAGTAGGGCGGCACACATCGGGACTGGAATGACGAGAAATTGGGGCTTCGAGCCCTAATCGATGCGATTTG
>QQTW01001376.1_pt1 | contig 16963 bp, 11 predicted proteins | sample 1904831 | NCBI WGS metagenome assembly QQTW01 (sample SAMN09435610, study PRJNA476489) | Subsurface metagenome, whole genome shotgun sequencing project. | reverse complement strand
ATCTCATCGCAAGTTACTTCCATCTTCTACGTCTCTTCAACATCGAGGCCACCGTATGGCCACCTACTGCGGACCCAAACACAAGCTCTCTTCATGACAATCAGATCAAAACAGAGATTGCTAACATTCGAGGCGTCTTCTATTCCACGAATTACAAGACAAAGGTGGTGGTGATATTGGTTGGAGAAGCCGAAACGGACACCCCATTTGACCTGGAAGAACGGCTCAACAGCATCAGAAGGGCTACTGGCTTTGACTCTAGACACCTGTTCTTCTACAAACCTGAATCTTTCAAGGATGCTGCGACTGAGTTCGTAAAGAGCATTCTAGCTTTTCTACAGCCGTTTTGTGTGGAATACTACCGTGATCTCTCCAAGCATACAAGGAGAAAGAGAAACAGAACAAGTGTCCCACCTCCAACTATACGCCCTACGTTGGGAACGTCCCAGACATTAACATCACAAGGCTGGAATGTTCGCTACGAATTCAAGCTGGGTGTCTTCGCAGAATTTAGGCAAGAGATGGATGCAGCATGCCGAAATTACGAAAGTGCATATGAAGGTTTATTCACGCATGAAATCTTCGAGACCATCTCAAGTTGGAGCCCGCGATTCAATGAAGCGAGATTACTGGCGGATGCGATCGCTATACGCATACTCAGATGTCTCCTGTGGACTGCACAGCCTACCAGTGCTGCCAGATTCTGGGTCCAACATCGCAACAGAGTAAGGAGTTTGGTGGACCGAAGAGGCAAAGGGTCGGATAATTATGGATGGGAAGCATGGGAGGCTATTTGGTGCAGATCCTTTGCTCAGACACTAGCCATGACGAGAAATCTGGAAATTTGGACCTCTGACCCCCCAGAAAGTCAGCACGTAAATGCTCAATTCTCTCAACCTGAGAAGTCGCTACCCATCGGAGAACGGGTTGCGCCATGGGAATTACTGCATCATGGCGGTTATTGGTGGAATAAAGCGTGGAAGCACGTTGATATACGTCGTGCGCTGGCCTCTCAGATGCCGGAAGAGGATCGGACATCTCCTGGGAAATCGCCAGCTTCAGCCATAGCCAATAGATCACATCTGTACGATACCTATCTTGCTCTTGAGCCCCATCTCGAGTATCCGGTCGACCACAAGAATGGATACGAATACTCACAGGAGATTTTGGATATCATTCGATCATCAACACATAGCTTTTCCCTACATCATCAAGAACGATTTGTAGAACACTTGCGTCTCGAAGAGGCTAAGGAATATCTAAGAGAGGAACGGTGGAACGATGCTCTTTTGGTGATGCGCTCAGTCTGGCCGTGTCTTTCCTGGAGACGAGCCGGCTGGTGGAAAATGGTTGTCGAGGCAGCTTGGATCTTAAGAAAAGCTGCGAAGCAGACGGCCGATGCTGACAGCCTTCTTCGATTAGAGTGGGAGTCCCTCAATTCAGTCTTTCCAATCATTCCTGACTTAAAGCACACCTTCCACAATTGCCTTGAGGGCGTAGATCCACCCACACCAAAACCGAGCGTGGTCATCATATCCGAAGATACATTGTCACCAATCTGGGCGTCTGTACATTTTGTAACAGCAGAAGGCAATGTTGGCGAGCCTTTGAAGACTCAATTGGTCCTGGTTTCTACTGCACACCCAACATCAGGGCCCATTCATCTGTCTGAAGTTAAAATCGTGTTCGAAGGAAGTTTGCGGCCAATCAGAGTGTTGTCAGATGATGGCGAGACGCCAAATCAAGCCCCGACAACAGTCGTGTCAGATATTCATCTGCGCGAGTCATCCTCATTGATGGTAGAATCTGGTGTACAGTCACCAACAAGAGGACTGCCTTTGCTTTCTGGGATGGCGAGCATTTCCATTCAACCTGGTAAAAGGAAAGTGTTCAACATGGTTTGCGTGCCTCGCGAGGCAGGCGACGTCAAGGTGGCATCTATTAATTTGCTGTGCGAGACAAGTGCTTTCAGCCTCACCTATGTCATCAATCAGCAGATCACTTCCGATGCAAGATGGTGGTCTGTGCAAGGCACGCGGCCTTTTTCTCGACAGCTGCGTCGAGAAACTGATGCAAGTACTGTGAAAATATTGCCCAAGCCTCCCAAATTGTGCATTGAAGTGCTTAATTTAAGGCGAGCATACTACACAAATGAGAAGATTTCTTTGGCCGTGCTAATCAGGAACGAAGAAGAAGAAACTGCTGATGTGTCAATCACAGCTAAATTACTGAGTCCGTCGCGGAACGAGGCGGTCATTCATTGGCAGGGCGAGAGTGAGGCAGGTTCCTCTGAAGCTGCGTTGGATGAGAAATATCCATCTTCGGGACATATTTTCTCGCTTCCCCGCCATCCGATTGGCCTTATTTCAAGTACTGATGGTCATGGCTTGACTCTCGACATGATTCAGACACTGGATGCAATGCAACACCGGCTGGAATTGACAGCCACCTATCATCTTGTGCATGACCCCGAGACTCCACTGACCAGGACCATCACAGTCGACCTCCCCATCAGCCGACCATTCGAGGCCAACTATGAATTCATGCCACAATTGGACTCCGCACCATGGCCGAGCTTCTTCGATCCAGGAAGTGTAAGCAAAGGTCTCTCGCAGCGGTTCTTGCTCGTCTCAAAGATTGTTTCGTTTGTCATAGAGCCTGTGCTTGTTGAGAGTGTTGTGCTTCGCCCGCAGGACATCTTAGGCAATGCCATCTGCAATATCGACAATGAGGAAGATGTCAGTATAAAGCAGAGCTCCGGCCATGCTTACGCAGCTGACGGGGTCGTCGCGCCAGAGGGCTTGAGAAAATGCAGCTTTGGGTTGGTGGTCCAAGGAAATACCCTTGGTGACCCGCATATTGTTGTGCTCAACCTTGCTCTCATCATCCAGTGGCGGCGTAGTTCAGAGGATGACCTTGTCAGAACCACGCTGGAAGTGCCGCGACATGTCATTCCAATGTCTGAGCCCCGAGTTCTCCTGAGCAAGAGAAGCGAGACCACCAAGAGCCAATCTGGTGTCGTCCACTTGCAGTATACGATCGAAAACCCTAGCATGCACTATTTGACATTCAACTTGACGATGGACTCTAGCGACGAATTTGCGTTCAGTGGTCCCAAGGCTACCAGTTTTTCACTTGTACCGATCAGCCGCCGGCCTGTAGACTACCGGATACTCGCACACCAGGGCGCGAAATGGGTGCGGGTGAGTCTGGGAGTAGTGGATGCTTACTATAGCAAAGCGTTACGGGTCAGCCCAGCTGGCGAAGGTATCAAATCTGATGGAAAGCGAGGGCTGCTGGTTTGGGTTGAATAAAGAGAAGCACGAGTACATAATGACAGCTTGCGTTAACGTACAGCACTCCTCAGAAAAGAGTGAAAAGATGATCGATACTTGAATTGATATAGTTGTGCTCCTTTTCGTGGCTGGTACTGTTGATCGTAGCAATATCTGCAAAAGTCCAAAAGTTACATTGCTCGAATAGGTAATTCGCACCCCTGTTCAGTGCCTCGGCTGACGTTCCTTGAATCCGTTCTGCCGGCGACGTCACATTCCATGCAGCAGAGATCTTTGTGTGTGAATGAATTCCCACCCAGCTATCCCTGTGTATATCCATATCCGTATGCAATGGACAAGCTCCAAGATCCCAAAGCGTCTCTCGTTGGCGGCGAGAAGACTGGCCTGATAGACTTCTCCCAGCCTAGCTTGTTCAGTACGGAATATTAATGCCTGACCCTTAGCTTCGCTGACACACATATAGTATCTGCGGCTTCAATCGCTTTCAATCCGATCTTCTGGAAGTGAGTACCAAGTATGTATCTGTTTCGACAAGAAGATCACTAAGAAATGCTGTTAGTGTTGTTGCTAGACAGGGTATGCATACCCTCTCGAGAGCCTCTTCTTCAATCTAATCGCTGCAGAATACCATAATCACTTTCTGACCAAGATCTTTCGTTCTCCCTACTACGGATGCTATGCCCTGGCTGTGACCATCTTTGGGCTAGGAGTATTTAGAGACCACCTCTACAACGAAGCCTTGTCCAAACAACCCATCTACCCACCAATCCACCAACCTTACATCGCTTATGGCCTCATCGCCGCCGGCAATCTGCTCGTTCTTTCGAGCATGTGGGTCCTAGGGGTCACAGGCACGTATCTAGGCGACTACTTCGGCATCCTCATGGATGAAAAAGTGGGGGGCTTCCCCTTCAATGTTACCGGAGCACCGATGTACTGGGGTAGTACTTGCTCTTTCTTGGGCGTTGCACTGCTACGAGGAAGGGTGGCGGGTCTGTTGCTGACTGCCGAGGTGTTCGTGATGTATCTCATCGCCTTACGATTTGAAGAGTACGTTTCTTAGCAAGTCTGGCCTTCGATCGTCCGCTAACTGTAATCAAGTCCTTTCACTGAGAATATCTATGCGCAGAAGGATAACAGGAGAACTACGAGATCAATGGCGAAGTCGAAGAAGAAGGCATAGAGAGAGAGGGGTGAGAAGAAGAACGAGATGTGATTTGAGCTGGTTGACGAGGATGGTGGACTATGCGGTCAGGTAAGGCCGACGACGCCGACGCCGACGCCGATGAATGACGCAAAAAGCTCTTGTTTCAGATTCAACATCGCTCGAGACGTGGGAGACTAGATAGATACCATCTCAGTAATCAGGAGGTAGAAAAAGCAATACCATACATGCAATTCTCTATCTCATGAAGAACGGTGGCTAGGCATCCGAAGGCTGCTTATTATTGTTCGCTAAGCTTCGGGGGGCCTCGGCCACTTGAACCCCCCGGTCGGGGAAACCGGGGACCCCTGCATGGAGCAGAACCGCGATTCCGTCAGTGGTGTATTTCCGGGGGACCTGATCTGCGCTCTTCTGCGCTATGAGCTTTTGAAAGACTCACAACCTCCCTCCACTATGAAACAGTCTCATACGGCTTCAGACATTCTCATCGCTCTTCTGTCTTTGAAAGCATCAGATCACATTCCCACAGACGAAACTGAGCTGTGAAGACCATCATCTTGCTGGCTCGAAAAGCCCAAAACCTGCGCAAGCAGCGGGACTCGCTTTGGGCACTTCTCTCTTAGATGCCTTCGCAGCAAGTCGAGGTCGCTGAGGCGATCGCGGGCATCAAACGGGCTCTGAAGCGTCAACGAGATGGTAGAAACATTCTCTTAATTCTTGCTTTCAGGATTCAATGTACTGATGGTGCCCCTCTTCAGCCCCCTCCGATCAACCTGTGGTCGCCGCTTCAAATCGAGGAAATAAGCTTCAACAAGGCGCAAACTATGTACACGAGGGATCACTGATCCATGTGACCGGACCAGAAGTATATAAACAGGTGTGCGCACCCGTCGCCTGTCGCGCTAGATGTGGTTTTCATAGGCTGACCGCGATGGGCAGAAGATTGAACATGCCGGCTACACGCGATATATTCTTGACAGAAATCCGCGGAGATATGATGAATATGGTGAAGAATTGGATGACAGCGAGCCGGATGAAGAGGCGGATGCGGATGCCGCAGACAAGAACGCTTACACTGGCATTCGTCTAGAAGGTACCTACAACCTGGAGACCATGGCTACTACAGTTTCGCTAACAACTATCTAGAGCTCCTATGCCCTCTCAAACATCCTTCCGAGCTATCCATCCACCCTACAATGTCACCTGCCTACCTTTCGAATGCTTTGCCAGACATGGTATCTTCAACTCATGAGAAGCTTAGACAGGAGCGCGCCAACTTGTGGAGAGCGAAATACCTGAACCGACAACTGACAGGAGATGCATCCTGGGTACCTGCAGAAGTGGTCGAGTCGTCTGACGACTGGCAGCTGTTCGAGCCAAGGGACCAAGGGGTGCGCAGACAGTTATTGCGGAAGCGCAAAAGACAGGACGACGAGAACCATGCTCGGAACGGGAATGCCGATCACCACTCAGAGGCGAGGACTGAATCGAACGATGCGGGCAAAGAAATGATCAAGCTAAAGGACGACGATCTCCCTGCCCAGAAGAATGGCCCTGGTGAAGACAATGTGGATAAGGGCAAAGAAGATATGAAAGATAACCAGGCTACCATTCCTGACACAACAGAAGGCGAACAAGCTGCTCATGCAACCGGAGATGTGGCGCCAGAGTCAGCCGACGCCGGCGCCGAGGATGCAGTAATGGCAAGAGACATTGAGTTGCCTGCCAAACCAGAACTTAATGGTATAGACCCGACAGGTGTCGACCGCAGTGGTGTCGATGTAGAGATCCCTGACAAAGCTCGGCCACCGAATCCACCGAACCATACAGATGTCCAACTTGAGTCGAAAGTTGAGCCACAAACCGACGACCATGCATCAGGCGCGGTCTCACATGCCGCTTCCGACGCAGACGATGCTTCTCTACCACCTCCCCCACCCCCACCACGCCGCATTACTCGTGCTCTCGCCGCAAACCGTTCGACCTCCCACTCCAACGCACCCACACCTCCCCTATCTCCAGCATCCTCGAGCACGACAACCACCACGACCGCCTCTGACCTCCAGATCGACCCGCTCTACCTCCTGCCCCCATCCTCCAACCCAGCAACAAACTTCAGCGGCCTGCCGCCCGAAGAAGCCCTCGAAACCCGCCGCCTCTTGACCCTCTACATTCAAAAACAAGAAGAGAGCGTCCGGGGCTACGAATGCATCCTCTCCAAACTCCTCACCGCACACCGATTACGGAGCGAGGTGCTGGAGATGTGCAAGACCGAAGAACATGTGGGCGAGCTGTCGGACGGGGAGGACTGGATCGACGCCGAGAGGTGGGGCTTGCAGCCCGGGGAGCTGCGGAAGGGGAGGGATGAGGATGAGGATGTGCTGGTGGGAGAGGGCCATGGAGATGCGCATGGGATTGGGAATGGTGGCGGAGCTGGGGGTGGCGGCAGGAAGGGAAAGAGGAGGGCGAGGAATTAAATCGCTCTCTCCATCTGCTGCTTTTATGTCCATAACCGGTGCAGGGGAACACTCGTCTCTCCTGAATAGGCCATACCCGAACGAACAGCCTGGTACGCATGTCGTATGGTGATACGCTGGACTTGAAGAGGCACCGCTGTTGAGCCGCCACGACTCGAATTCTTGACCAGGGGTCCTCAGCCCTAATTAGTACTACTAGTAGTAGTTAGACTACTACCTTCCCGAACCAGCCGAGAGGCGCTAATATAAATTTGTCGGCGCTAACCCAGAAGGGGGAAGCATATCATTGGAATTGAAGATTTTACACATGGCTACTTATAAACATCCTGTGTGAAAGAAATTTCAGCTTGAAAGGCTTTGGAACTTCTTGTAGGCAATACTTGCTGCTGATTGTTTATATACTCCGTGTGTCCCGAAGAAAAAGGACGGGTTTGGGTGGTATGTGAGTGAGTGAGTGAGTGAGGGATGTAAGTGAGTGGTGTGATTTATCGAGAGTAATGTGTAGTCGGTTGGAGTGGGGTGGAGGAGGAGATGGAGATGGAAATATAGTTTTGGGAACGGTTGGGATGAGAGGGTGAGAGGATGGAGGAGGTAGGGAAGGAGGTGAATGGGAAGAGAGGATTGTGTGGGATGAGGGATCAGAGTCAGGGGGAGATTGTATACGCTGGGATGGATGATGCGGTGAACACTTGGGAAGTGGGAGGAGCGAAGTGGTGGATAGAACAAGCGTGAAATGAGGACGTCAAGGTTCTTCTGGACTCAGGGCGGGAGTGGAAGGGGGAATGGCAAATACCGAGGAGGAGCGTGTCATGAGTAACATGCCCATCTCGTCATCCTGCAAGTGAAGCCGTGCGGTGCCGTGGCCAAGTACGATCCGTTCAATACTCTATATCGAATGCGATGCAAGCTTGAACTGGACCCAAGGGCCCTTCCTCGCCGCTCCCAGCCAATCCTCAAGCTGATACTCATCACGCCTGTGCCTTCCCCACATTTTCAGATGCGGCCCGCCCTCGCCGACCGCCTCGAGCCCGGGCGCCAGACGCATCTGGAAGCGGTGGAGCAGGTGCGCCAGCGTCAGTTTGAACTCGAGATAGGCAACCTTCTTGCCGATGCAGCCGCGGACGCCCTTGCTGAAGGGGCAGAAGGCGCGTCGGCCGAGCTCGACGCTCTCCCGCGACACTCCGTCGCCGACGATCCAGCGCTCTGGACGGAACGTCCACGGGTCGGCGAAGTAGTCCGCCCGGTGGTGGATGTTGTATGTTGGCACGCCGACGACTGTGCCGGGGGGAACCATGGCGCCGTCGATGACGGCGCCGCCCGGTAAGACTGTGCGAGGGAGGATGCCGAGAACCGGCGGGGCGCGTCGGAGCGTTTCTTCCATGACTGCCTGTAGGTAAGTCAACGAGTTGAATTTGGGTCCGGAGCGTATCTCTTCGGGGGATGAAAAGGTGCTCCGGACTTCGGTGGTCGCCTTTTCCAGCACGCGAGGATTGTGTAGCAGGTAGAAGAGTGAGGCCGCGAGGGCGACCGCAAATGGTTCCGCGCCAGCGCTGATCAGGGTCAAGCTCTCGGCGTAGAGGTCTTCTCGTGATGGTCGCCACTTTGGCTCCTTGCCGTCTCCTTTCGCCTCGGACGCCTCGAGCAAGTGGTGCACGAAGTCCATCTTGTTAGATGCCGAGGTGTGGACCACCTCCCCGGCCTCCAATCGGATATCAAGCTGCTCGATTGCGCAGTTGACAATTTGGATGTTATCACGGGCGGCCTGACCACCAAGCAATCCAATAAACTTTGTCCTCATCAGAGGACGTATAACGGTCGAGGCGAACGGTAGATATGCAACTTGAAGCGATTAGTGGATCGCGCAAACGGCGGAAATGCTACTAGCTGCTTACCCAATAGATGAATTTGGCAGCTGAAGCGAAAGAAGTAGCCAGCTTACGATTTTTCTCGTTGTGATGGCCTTCTAAGCAGTCAAATCGTTTGCTGTAGGCAAGCTCACCCATGATATCCAGGCCGAGCCAGGTGCTGATAACACTCATATCATTCCGTTCGCTCCACTCTGCGTCATCTTTGGGACTTACCAGACCGCAGAAGAGGTCAATGTTGTTCAATAGACCTTGCTCGGCGTAGCGCAACGAACTCTCCGTAAAGGCATTGCCCACGAAACGCCTTTTGAGGCCGTGGATGTGCTTGTCGACCTCGCTGAAGGTGCTGAGAGCTCCCGTTGCAGAGTCTGCTGTGATGTACCATTCCGATTTGCAGACGTTGATGCGGTTCGAGCCGTAGATGTCATTCAGCGCCTTCTCCGAAGTGAAGGAGAGGAAGTTTGGCCCGATGCGGATGACTGGGCCTGCACGAATGCGAGATAAGCTCACCCACGACGGCCGAATCAGAGTGACTGGCTACATACCATATTCCTGGTGATCTTTCAAGAGCTGAAGGTGTCTGTGGTTACCCATACACTGGCCAATCAGCGGCCAGTCCGAGAACCTGTACAGCAAAGGCCCTGGATATTTAGATAACGGATGAAACTTTAGACGGTAAACACAAAGTCCAAGAATCTGATCAACCGGAAATGATGAGCGTCCCAAGCTCCTCAGTTGCGGATTTTCAGCCGCTCACCCAAAATATTACAGTAACGGCAGCAAATGCAAAAGTAGAAGGCAACAGGAGCAGTGGCCCAGTGCCGTCGTGCAGGTTTTTAATCATGGTTCTTCAGCGGTAGGCCAGGTGTTGTAGCAACGGAGAAGAAGAAGAGTTCCGATAGATTCAGCTGTAGACCAACTGAGTAGCACCGGGCCTCCTAAGAGGAAGAAGTGGTATGTAACCTTGGAAGCTAGAAGGGGAAGTTCCTCGGTGGGAAGTCAGGGGGGACACTCGGCGGATTCTGGCAACAAGACTGCACACTGTCAATGATTCACTTTCGGGTCTTGCTCCCAAGGATTGCTATGAGCCTGACAAGATTTATTTTGAGAGACATAATGTGTAAATGTGTCCTTTCGGAGGCAGACAGGCCTTTCAAACGAAATATGGGATTAGTCACCAGCAACACACAAGCCCGGCTCTGTCCGTCTAACACAATTCAATTCTTGTATCTCTTCATTCAATCAGAAAAGGAGGAGATTCGTGTGCATCAGGATGCGCAAAAGTATAAGGATATTGCAATTGATTACACTGTCAGAAGAACCATTCTACAACTAAGTTAGGGATGTTCCGCCTCCGGCAAGTCCCCCGCGGGGGCCGGCTAGTTAAAAGCTGGTCTGTGCACTTACCGAGCCCGCGCCAATCATATTCAACTGCTCAGGGGTGCTCTTCGTTAATCACTGCTAATTAGTTAGGCCTTCAGATATCCGTGCACCTATCTTCACTCCATCCCTGTTCCGCTCTTCGGGATTGAGCTGTTGGATCTAGCATCCTTATCGCAGCAGCACCGGTGACACCCGCTCACTGACACCAGGATATCTGCGTCTGGCTGCGCGCTGTCTCGGGTCAAGTTAAGGAAAGATGGCGGAGAAGCCGCTGGGGTTTGGGTATCAGGTTGGAGCTGGGGCAATTGCGGGAGTATCTGAGGTATGTACATCCAAGGAATGAGCTTTATGCATGAGGAAGAAAGGCAGAAATGGAACAAATGTGGAGAGAGGCTGATAGATTATTCTGCGTACAGATTCTACTTATGTTTGTCCTCCTTCTCGCCTAAGCAGAGCAGATGAACGATCTCCATCACGATCGTGGAGCAACTCACTGACAGGGTCAATCTCACAGGTATCCTCTGGATGTGGTCAAGACACGAGTGTATGCACAGTCTCCCATATCCACAAACATCCCATTGCCTACCAAAAGAGGTATACTAACAGATGAACCTACTATGCAGACAATTACAATCCGGCAAAGCCCTGGCCGGCCAAGACCATTACACCGGCATGGTGGACTGTTTCCGCCAAATCGTGAAGAATGAAGGCTTCTCGCGGCTGTACCGCGGCATCGCTGCCCCGATCTGCATGGAAGCTCCCAAACGCGCGACCAAATTCGCAGCCAACGATTCCTGGGGCCTTTTCTACCGCAACCTGTTCGGCGTGCAAAAGGCAAATCAGCAGCTATCGATCCTCACTGGCGCGACAGCAGGGGCAACGGAGTCGTTCGTGGTCGTACCCTTCGAGCTCGTGAAGATCAGGATGCAGGACCGCGCCTCTGCGGGGCGGTACACGGGCGTGGTGGACTGCGTGATGAAGACCGTAAAGGCAGAGGGACCGCTGGCGTTGTACAACGGTCTGGAATCTACAATGTGGCGGCATATCCTCTGGAACGCGGGCTATTTCGGCTGCATCTTCCAGGTGAAGAATCTGATGCCCAAGCCGGCTGCAGGCAACAAGGCGCAGGCCATGGGGACGGATTTCCTGTCCGGCGCCATTGGCGGCACGGTGGGCACCATCCTCAACACGCCCATGGATGTCGTCAAGTCGAGGATTCAGAACAGTCCTAAGATTGCGGGGAGCGTGCCCAAGTACAACTGGGCGTGGCCGGGGCTGGCGACGGTGATGCGCGAGGAAGGCTTTTCGGCGCTGTACAAGGGCTTCTTGCCTAAGGTGCTGCGCTTGGGCCCCGGTGGGGGGGTGCTCTTGGTGGTGTACACGGGCGTCATGGAGTGGTTTAGGAAGATGCAGACGGCTTGAGCTGGGTTGTCTCTACGGTACTTCGTCTGCCAAGTCTGGGACTTTCTGCTCTCTCCCCCCCCCCTGCTCGGCATCAATTCTGAGATACCCCCTACTACTCGAAGCGCTTGCATATAACTAGATCCTCTTTTCTATCGGGAGATCGTTCTTCACCACGTTCCATTTTGGGAGATTAGATAGAAGCGCTAATCATGTACATAGTACTACTAGCCTCCAACGCAAGAGGGCTTGCAGAAGCTCAATAGATGGAAAGAGAATTCCATGGGGTTTCTGAAACTTTTTGCGACTTTACTCTGGGGGGAGGAAGAAGACTTGCTGTACTGCTTCCATGGAAGTGCATCCATCCCTGAATCCGTGTACACACAGACGGTAATCTGGCTCAGAAACGTAATGATCATGAACTTTTATAAATACCAGTCATTCCTCCTCCGATCACTTTGAGTCTAGAAGACAGACGCCCACAGCAAGGGAAATTGCAGCCCCAAGATTTTGGCATGTTTGACGCACTGCAATAGCGCAGATAGAGGTTCACAAGAACTACGCCTGGTAGTAGTAGTGCGTGTACTATACCATACTATACTATACTATAATACGCCTACTCCGGCTGGATAACTTGAAGGCGTTTCGGGACTCTGCGAGTGCAAGGCACTTTTAGCTGTCGGTAGACAGATGATCGTAGGGTCCTGGCAGACCTCACATAGAGGTCTACGTTGCAGATCGGTGTGAGGATTCGGTCGAGTGGGCTGAGAGCATTTGATGGCATCTCTGCGCAGCACGAGTTTCTATGGCAATGGGACTGATTACCGCATGAAAATGTCAAGAGAGACAGTACTGGAGGGGCGAAGCTCCTGGGCAAGAAAGTGTTTGAAGGCTTCATGATAGGCTCGACTGCCAGCAGGAGGCTGATTCTTGAAAAATTGCGTTGCTAACAGCAGCGCTAAACAAGTTGTACCCAAGTAATGTCAATGTCGAAATCTCAGCGGAAACTTCGAGTTGTAGTCCGGTATACGCAGCGATACCACGCTGTACCTTGCATGATGTTTTTGACTGCTCTCTTGCACCCTGCATTGCTCGAAACTACACCAACTTACCAGTATTGACTGCCTCTGTTCGATAGACCTTGTCTTCCTCAGTTTCTCAAAATTCACCCCTTCGAATGAGAAACAGTTTACCAGTAGGGCTCTCGCGTAGTTTCTGCAAATGCCAGGATCTGCCGCTTGTCGGTCGCTGCCAACATATGGAGCCTTGCCTTCATGACTGCAATTTCCTCTCTCGTGCCTTCGGGAAGGGGTATTGGTTCTACTGCTGCCCTCGGATCCTTGCCTTTCCACAATCTTTCCAAACGAGCCGGTTCGTTCATTCCAGGCACATAAAACTGGCGTAGGAACCAGCGTAGACCTCCAACGGTGGGTGGGACTTTTTGGAGTTGTGAAGACTCACATCTGACTGATGCATGAACAAAGGAAAGTGCGAGCTCTGCCCAGCTGAGAGCCGCGTCGGGTGTAAGACTTACTGGAGGCTTGCGAAATTCGATTGTCTTCGGGTAGAATTGTAGGCTCTGAAAATTCCAGGCGTAGTTTCTGTCTGTGCCATAATCAAAATTCTGCATTAGATATACCAATCCACCGACATGAGATACTTTTTCAATCGCAGCAATGGATTCATGTCGGCTTAGCCCTTCTTGCCCAAGTCGAGAACCGTCAAGCCAATTGCTCTTAGCGAAATCATTCCCTCTCCGGTAAGGCGGCATCAAAGCCTCGAGAGCGGTCTCAAAGTGAATGGCTGCCTGGGCAATCCGCTTTGAATCTTGTAAGGTGTTCTTGGGCTCAATTGAAATATGTATGTGGGTGGCACAATGCTCACTTCCCAGAATATTGTAATGTGACTGAAGAAATTTCCAAACCGCTTCCACATCTTTTCGCCATGTTGAGAATGGAAAGGCCTTAAAGACAGGCGATACCAACTCCAATCCCCCTGGAAAATTCATCAGCTATAATTCAGGTAGAACCAAGACCACTCCGCACACAAACTCACATGGTGAATGGGGAGTACTCATAGTACCGTCACGCACTATACACCATCTGTCATAGTCACCCTTGAGCCCATATGGTCGGAGGTCAAGGCGCATTCGAGGATGTTGCTGTGGTACTTTTGCATTGTAGCTGCGTGTAAGAAACGCGACGAAATCTGCCAGATCATCCTCCAAGGACTTAATGTCACGTGACCCTAGGTAAAATTCTGTTTCAATACCGAGATTGATGGTGCGGATTCCGGAGCCAGATTGACTTGTTGAAGGCCCTGCGCGAAGCGATGGACGCGCCAGGTCTCCCCATGACTTAAGTCGTTGATGGTCAGTTGGTGTTTCTGATTGTCTCTTGTGCTCATTGGCGTCCAACGGGTGTCTTCCGCTAGCATTGGGTCGTTGCGAACCACTAGCATCTGACGCTGGTACTTGACCTGCAGTCTGTTGTCCTTTGCTTATACTTGTCGGTCGCCTATCACTGGTTGACGAGCCACCCTGGTTGGTAGCAGGCGATTGTCTCTGGTCAGCTCCAACAACTGGAAAGATCTTGCTACTGCTAGCAAGCGAGGACCGCGCCCTTACATCTGATTGTGTGCTCCCTGCATTTATAGTTCTCGGTACTCCTGCTTGGCTAAATTCATCAGCTGTTTGAGTCTGCACACTATCTTTGATCGATTTCTTGTGCCATGCCTCAAAGATTGACTGTGTAAGTTGTTTGCGGGGAGCTGGTGATATTACCAAGCCAGCCGCAAGGGTACAGGTGGGGAATGTGCGAAAACTCTCTCGCTGAAGCACCCTTTCTGTAGCCTGAACTGCAGCTGCTGACCGTCCGATGGGAGCTCTTAGGTCTTTTTCCACATTGGCTGCTATAGGAACGGTGGGAGATATCTGCAAAGAGTCTGCGCTTACGTTGGGCGAAGGCCTGGTCGGGACCCTGCTGGCACCCTCTCTAGTATTTTGCATCTTCTATGTTGTTAGATGATATCCTGCCGTGACTGCCAGAACTTTCTGGTCTGGCAAACATGAGTAGCGTGGAAGAACAAATAGAAACAGTCTTGGGCAACGGTAATGGAATATAATCTGAAACAAACAATAAGGGGCCAGATCTCGGAAAGAATCGTTTCGGATCGAGAACTCAAACCTGTACGAGGCTCTGGAGACTACCGGGACAATGGTTGAAACTCGATAATGATGACAACACCACCTCATGTTTCTGAAACTGGGGGAATTCAAATAGGTACGAGCTAAAAAGGTCATCATGCAGCTCTGCATGTTGGTGAAGTGTATGTAAAGAAGTAGAAACAGGGCGAGACCATGCCGCTTTCTACGATATCCAGCGACGTTGCTGGCCGGGACTGTGTCAGGAGTGGGCTAGATTCGCGCGAAGTCATACAACTGAAGGAGTGCGTCACGTGAGCTCATTGTGGTCGAGGACTCAACTAGTGGACGCGACGCGTTGCATCGTGTCACGTCGTCGATTCTTGCCAAGCCTCATATCTCATGTACTCGATATTAGGTACCCTTCAAAGACAGCGTAAGTGATCACTGTTCGTCAGCAAGGCAGCTCTCATCACGGAGAAGACGATGCTTCTGCATATTAATGTTTCGAGGCTTGAGCTCGAAATATGGTTGTCATAGAGAATCGCAAAAGACCCTCATCATGCCGTCCGCTGCCCTCTCAATCTCGACGCAATCGAGGAACAAGTTGCAGACTTACATCTTCGAAGCCAATCCCAACGACAGTCATCAAGGAGATGACAAAGAAAACGTCAACAAGGCCTTATCAAGATGTGTCTCGTTAGTGGGCTCTCAAAAACTCTACGATGACGAGTTGCAAAAATCATCCCCTCAACTCCCACAATTGCCCTCCGAAAAACCATGTCCCCAAACCCCTGCGAACAGAATCCCACTGGCCGACTTGATCGGGAACACCGAAGATGCACTCAGCTGCAATCCGAAGGACACGACTCCCGAAGATCACATCTACTGGCAACATGGCCCCACTCCGCTAAGCTCGATTCCTCCGGCCACCGCCAATAGTACACGAAGAGGAAAGAAGCGCGCCCGGAGTTCTTCGCCAGCTAATTCCTCTCAGAATGAGAAGTCTACTCGCTCCAATGCACAGGAAACGCTTGATCTCAAAACACTCCACGAGTCTCTGAAAACACCACAGAATGATCCAGCGCTTGACCTTTGGGCTCGCTACACAGATGCAAGTCTAACGAAGGAAGACGCCGACGGAAAAGCTTTACCCGCGTTCGCGCACCTGATGACTTCGTCTCCACAAACACCAGGCACCACAAATGGTAAGGACAGCGGACTGCGCAGGTCGATAAGCTGTGGCATGGAGTGGCCAGTGTCAAAGGCAAAAAAGCGCAAATTGAACCAAGAGGCAGCGGAAGGAAAAACGATAGACGTATTCGCAGCATCCAAAACCGATATCATCGGACCCAAGAAGTCTAAAACGTCGCGGATAACGCTGCTGATGCAGAAGTTACAAGAGAATTCGAGGAAAGTCCCTCAAATAGAAGTTTCGGGTCCATCGAGTTCTTCGCCACTTCCAGATCGCACCGGTCTGTCTACTGTACCCGTGGTGTCTCCTGTTTCCAAACGGTTTGCGGCTCAGCAGGAGTATGATGAAGCAATAACGACCAAAGTAGTTCGCCAGACTACGCATACTACGCCTGCACAACAGCATGATGATCCTGGAAGTCACTCTTCGGACTTTGGAGATGAAGACCTAGCCCTTGATGTACTCGAAGCTGTCGAGCAATTAGCGGGCACTCAAGAAGCTTTGTCCGCCACTGCAAAGTCAGGCTGCGACGGTCTCGCCATGATGGAAGATATTACACATCAGATACATACTGGGCCCGGTCATCAGCGTAATGCTCCAGGCTCTTCGAACGGACGCTCGGAGATACTGCTACCATCATCAGAGGTTCAGGCCAGAGCCGACAACAGAGCAGTTGCTAATGTAGTTCCAAGCGCTTTTGACGGCGATGATGATAACGACGAATTTGGAGATGAAAGTGATGACAACGGCGTTTTGGCCGACTTGGCGGCGCAGTTTGATACACAGCAAAGTAAGGATAGTCAACCACTGCAGACACATGTGAAGCAAATCCTAGTGCAGCAAGATATGAGCCATAACAGCAAACCGACCACCGCCCAGGCGGCAGATGATGATGGCGATGCCTACGGTGACGACGAAGATGATGATTTATGGAACCAAATCGGGGATGGATCATTGGTCTTACAGCAGGATAGGGGCACACCAATTGCAAGTCAAGTTCGTGTTATCTTATAATGAGGCACTATACCCGGCGCTGATC
>QQTW01001375.1_pt1 | contig 16969 bp, 12 predicted proteins | sample 1904831 | NCBI WGS metagenome assembly QQTW01 (sample SAMN09435610, study PRJNA476489) | Subsurface metagenome, whole genome shotgun sequencing project. | reverse complement strand
CCTTCCTACCAGTCTCCCTGGATGCCACCCCTACTACCACGGGGCCGAAGACGACGATTTCCCTGAGCCGTCCCCCGAAAACGACTACATTGACGATATCGACGAAAGCATCATCGAAAGTCTTGTTATCCTTGCTCTGGCAGGTGCATTAGCGTTTCTTGTATATTATCGCCAGCAAAGGCAAAACAATCATCGCAGAGAAATGGAACGGCAGCAACAGGAATCACAGTCCCAGCAACAGCAGGGCACGGTCCAAGCTCCCGATCAGCAGGCAGCGACGCAGGACCCGCCTGTGCCAGGAGAGCAAGCGGATGGTGGGTTTTTCCCTTTACCTGATGATCCAAATTATGGGCAATGGGTTGCAGGAGGAGTGGGACATTGAGCATAGCGATGGTGTTTGGGGATAATGCAAGTTTTTAGCTATCGGGGTCAGTGTATATCATATTGAATCGCATTCGGCTGAAACGTCGTGAATCGTATTCGTATGTATTCAAAACACGGCTCGTATTCGCCTGGGAGATGAGATTCAACCCAATTAACTTTAGCGAAACCGCGCTTCAAGCTCTTCCCGCTGTCAACATGGCTTTTTCGCCTTGCAGGACCGAGTGGAGCTTGAGAGGATGTTGCTCCGCTGGTGAACAGCCACGGGTGACGTTGTCAACTTGTCATACTCACTTACCCGACCCTTTGTATAAACACCAGCCAACCTCGCCAGAAGCTCCCATAGCTTCTACTTCCGCTCATCATGAAAACATAACTTCACTTCGTCTGCCTTAGAAGAGTCGGTCAGATTCAGTGGGAAAAGAAATGTCGAATAAACCACCCATCGACGGGTACGTCGACCCCAATATCCCGAATCCGAATGGCGATGGTGATGCCCCGATCATCATTTATGGGTATGTTCCCTTCCGAATGAGATCTCAATGTGGTCTCACCCATTAACAAACATTAAACAGCTACACTCCAAGTCTCGCTCTCGCCATCCTCGCCATCGTGCTATTCGCCCTCCTCCTCCTCATTCACATCTTCCGCCTCTACACGACCCGTCTTTACGCCTTTTCGATCCTTCTGATTTTCACTACCCTTTGCGAGATCGTCGGCTACGTCTTCCGCCTGCGTTCCACCCCTCCGCCTATTGGGAACCCTTACGGTGTCATCAATTTCGTCGTCCAATACTTCTTCATCGTCACCGCGCCTGTCTTCCTCAGCGCCGCGATCTACACGACCCTTACCTCCTTCATCACAGCACTGTCCGGTCATAACAACCCCTCTGGTGCGAGGAAACTGAGTCCCCTGGGCCTGTCTAAGAAAACCATCCTCAGCATATTCATCACTATCGATATCATCGCCACCATCGTCCAGGTCGCTGGCGCAGCGCTCATTGGCGTCAGCCAATCTAACCGCAAATCACCCGATACTGGCAACAACATCCTCCTAGCTGGTCTAGCCTTCCAAGTGTTCTTCTTCCTGGTCTTTCTCATCCTCCTCTTCATCTTCATTCGGAACTCCAGGAAAGTCATGTTGTCGACGAATACAGCCGAAGGCGGGCGAGGGACAGTGATGCCGATGTATACTTTTGCGCTGGTGGCGAGCTCCTTGCTGGTCTATTTACGGACGTGCTTTCGATTAGCGGAGACGAGTCAGGGAATCGGAGGGTATGCAAGTAGTCATGAGTCGTTCTTTGGGGCATTAGAGTTTGCGCCGATTGTGATTGCGATTGGGTTGTTGGGTTGGTGGCATCCAGGGAGACTGGTAGGAAGGAATGGTCTATTATCTGGAAATGTATACTAATCTTGATGGGCCCTTTCGGAATGAGCTTGCCCTTTACCGTTGGAGAGCGCAGATGCGGTGATGTTGTCAAATTCAAGGTCTATCATGATGCGGCGCTCACGAAAGATGGATCTCCATCTCGTCCATAAACAAGAGTTACAGGGCTTGACATGGGACGCCTTACCAATGGCGTTGGACGATCTAGAGTGGGCCATTCCAAGGATCAGGTGTGACTTGCATGAGCGCAGCCACAGCAGCCACGACTGTGGTGTGCCCCCTTCCATGGCAACGATTTCCCCATTCCTGCTTATAGTCCTGGCAGCGGTGCAGTGCATTCTCTTTGCTACAATAGTATCTAAGGAACTAGAAGATGCGAATGCGATGCCGCGTAATCGATGATGTCGATGGCTCGGTGATCGCTCCGTGCAATAATTAGGGAGAGCGTGTTTCAGCTCTGTCACTCACTCCTGACTCTCCGTGGGGGGCCTGAGGACACTCTACCACGGCACTTCATTTCAACTGTGCCTTGTTGCAAACCCTTGCCTGCACTCCAATATCCTTGGGTGGTATCTTATTAACTCACCATCTGCATTACAGTCCCGTCATGATACCACGGTAACACTTCAGTTGAGCCCCAACGAACCAATCTTGGCGTCTCTCTCCCTCCAATGGCACGACCGTTTGACACCCATATGCCCACGACCGCCAATCCTACCTTCTGCTCAACGTCCATGGCTACGAACCATGCCTGGGATGCATCGGCGGATGCCACATCTTACCCAGCTTCCATCAAATACGACGATGCTGCACACAGCTTGTCTGCTGCCGGTACGAGCATCAAATCGAGCAGAAATCAGAAAGGCTTGCGGCTTGCGAAGATAAAATCTTCTCCAAGCCACGGGGCTTTGGCTGCTGCCAGATCAGCCTCACGCCAAACAAGAAGTCACAGAAGAGGACACTCAGCGTCCGAGACAACGACTCCCATTACCCCTACATTCACCTCGCCCTTCGCTCCTCCTCGTCAAACGTACGATATGAACGCACCACCAACTCTTCCTTTGAACTCGTATACAATGCCACCGCCTGCGACGACTTCCAGGACCAAGGTCAAGATAAAACCGCTCTTGCGCAAATTATCATCGCCCGATCAGAAAACCATTGATCTCTCAAGATCTGCTGCAGAGAATGAAGGCCTGGGCATATACACCTCATCGGGGATCAGCGACAGCAGAATGGCCAGCTCAGAATTAGAGTATTCTGGAAGAGGCTGTCATAATCGCACCACCAGTGGCACTTCACACATCTCAACAGCAACAACATCGAGTCACCACAAACACAATGCCCAATACATACATCCTATGCGCCAGACCCCGCGACCCTACACTCCGCCCTTACCCAGCTCATTTGCCAACTCCCTAGAGAGTGGTACCTCAACCGGCGGCGCGCCTCCCGTAATCCCCCACGAACTCATTCATTCTGGTCAGCAACCTCAACACTTCAGCGCCGCCAATCCTACCCCTTACGGCCCCCTACCGTCACCACGTCTCATGCAACCTCCTCTACATATCCGCACGGGATCAGCTCCTCGTCTTGCCAGCACATCCCAGACTAATCTCCCCGGCACCCCATCCTCCCTCCGCAAACAAACGGTCGATAGCAACTCTGAAGTACCTGCCATGCCAGCCTCAGCTCGCACCTCCTTTGAGAGTATGTTCCGCAAACGCTCTCGCGCCAACACCATCGAAGATCCCGTTGCCCGTGCCGCCCAAGTCGCCATCCTTCGCAAAGAGTTCGACGAGAAGGAGCGGGTAAAGGATGAGCTTCGGCGCGAGCAAGAGGCCAAGAAGGCGCAGAGGGATGCTAAGAGGCAAGCGAAGCGGGATGAGAGCGAGCAGCGCAAGTCCGAGAGTAGAGCACGGAAGAGGGCACAGAGCAACACCATGAGCGAGAAGTCGGCCACACGCGCCTACCAGAATCAGCAAGAGATTACAGGCGTGCAGGCGAGCGTCGGTGGCACTACAATTCCTAGAGGCAATGGCTTCCAAGCCAAAGGAAGAGGAACAGCGCCGGGCGTTGCGGGTAAGGCGGTGACAAGTCGATGGCAGTTGTTCGTCTTCTGGTTGAAGACAACGTGGTTGAAGATGAAGAAAAAAGTGGGCGGTGGAAAGGGATGAATGGAGTTGTTTTCTGATCAGTAGGAGACTGCTGAGCTGACAAATCCATGACGAAGATGATGACTGTCCTTGGGTTTGCGATCCTAGCAACAAGAGCAACGGTGTTGGTGGATCTTTGCAATTCTAATCAAAGACTGATACCCTTTTAGCGGATAAAGAGACAATGATGGGGTTTATGTTGCATGCATTTTGAATCTTACACGAATTGGAAGCTTCGTGGGCGTGCCTCCAGAGTTGTTACATAGGCATTTCAGCTTCTTCTCCGCTTTCTCATACATTCATTACCTTGGTTGTAGAATCTACAGTTTATCGGGTCAACATGATCTGGTCGACGCGCGCTTATTCGTCCTCACGTGATTTGAAGTCAAACGCGAGAAGCAGCAATGAAGTGGGCGATCGGTAGATTGTGACAGGCCCCATGGCGGAGAACACAAGCGATATAGCTGTAAGGAGCCATTTGGAAGACACCTAGTACATCGTTGTCAGAGCGCCCACCGCGTAAACGAGCAAGATGGTATACGACTGGGAGGGTAAAGAGGGTCCAATGATGGACCTCTACATTCACCAGGGCAAGAGCTTGGAAGAAACGATGGAGTGGTTCAAAGTCAACCAGAACTTCGCACCGAGGTCAGTTGCAGAGGATGTCGAGCAGACAGGGATACAGGAACAGCGGGTGTTACGGTGACCACTGCGTTGCGCATTGCGGTTGTTGGTTCTTGATGCCTACCAAAGTCGCTGATTCACATACCTATTGTACCCTGCACATCTCCATCATCCCTTCGCATTTGGTAGTCTACTGCTAACATTGTGGCCTCCGAAACAGCAAGAGGGCATTTCAAAGTCAGATCAAAAAATGGAATTTTCCTTCGAAGCATGTTCCAGCTCACTTGGACCCGAACCTCGTCTCAAGAGTCCGGGAGCTATGGGCCCAAAATGTCTCGCAAAAGAACATGTTAGCCATGCTGCAAGAAGAAGGCTTTCTGGGCTTAACTGAGCGCGAATTGACCCGCATCAGGGAAAAGGAAGGACTGAAGCTACGTGTTGCTAATGTGAGGTCGACTCTGAGGAAAGATAGCAGTACGATTCCTGCGAAGAGAAAACAAGACGGACACTCAGTTGAAGAGGCTGGCGAAGAGCAGCCGCAGGTTCAAGTTCAGTCACCTCTGTCTCACGGCGAAGCCAACCGTCAAGTGGGGTTTCCTGAGGAAACGACACTACCAGTTCCCTCGACGGATCTTACAGAAGAAGTTTTTCAAAAGAGACAAGCATGGCACCAAAAGCTCCAAGCAGAAAGCCTCGAACGCTTGGAGAAGCGGACACGACGCCGCCGTACCAAGGTATACGCCGGTTTACCACCAGATCCGCCTGCGCCGCCACGATTCCCTTCAGAAACCACACTCGAGGAAGCCAAGGTGATCCTTCAGCTCGACAAAACGACTTATACAAGCATTCGCACCGCTTTCGAGGATATCTGCCAACAGAATAACGTCATCAAAAAGACCGAAGCTGGCCACGACAAGTGGCAGGCAGTCAAGAACCAACTGATTGACGAATTCCCACCCATCCAACCCTTGTTCCGTGTCGCGGATCAACAGCAGCTTGACCACCATTTCTTGGCCCTCGAGATGATATGCAACGACGTTACGAAGAAATTACGGACAATGAAATCCAGAGTGACCATTGCAGCCGCCAAGAACGTCCTTGGCCTAAATCCGGAGGAGGGTCGTCAGCTCAAAGCGGCTTTCCACCAGATACTGAGAGATGACCACTTCACAAGCAAGCTCGAAGCCGGTCCGGAGCACTGGCAGGAATTGAAGGAGAGATGGATCAGCGAGTCGCCTCTGCTACAATCGATTCTAGCGCCGGGGGAAGCCGATCCGCAGCATGGGCAGAAGGTTAAAGCTATGGAACACCTGTGCCGAGATGTCATGAAACGTCTCCGCGACAGCCAGACGAAGGAGGATAAGATGCGGAAAGCTAGTGGTTTTCCTAGCCAGAGCGCAAGCCCACAGCCTAACAACACAACTAACTCAGCAGGCACGGCGGATGTCTTTCAACGCTCCAAGCCCGATGAACATCCCGAACGGCCCACTACGACTCAAGACCCGACGTACGATGGCATCAGCACGCTCGCCTCGCAAGCTCTAGCAAGCGCACACTTACCTCTATCGCCACCGCCACCACCAATCCAATATCAGCAGCATGGCCAACCTTCGATATCGTACAATAGTCAGATCGACCCGACCCTGCTCTCTGCAGCTGCCAATCTTCCCGCTTATGGATCCCAAGAAGAGACCGCCGGTCCTGGTGTGGCTGGTTTTGCACTTACACCAATCTTCTTCCGCCTTTCCCCAACCTCGCAGGTCAAGACGCCGCCCAATATATGGGTGGGAGAACTCACAAATCCCACCCTTGCCACTGTACGCCAATTAGCGGTATCGAATCGACCGTATTCGAATTTACGAGTGACACGCATCGAGGGACTTTTCAAGGCTCAAGGCAGCGAGATGAAATTGGTTATCGGCGATGATGATGAGCTCATGGCTTATCTGGATCATGTCAAGGGGGCAGCACCGACTTTTGTAGTGGACATCAGTTATGATGTATGAGGTCCTGGCTGCAACAGCATGAGGGATAAGACCGTGATGGACTTTATGATTTGGCTCCACCGGAGTAGCGATGATCTGGCGCTGTATTCTATTCGCTGATACCCTTTGTCAACATAGGTAGCATGTCTGAGACGGTGTATTTGTCCGTGACTTCATACAGATGTACATAAAGCTGTTCATAGAATAGAGCGCATCCGACTGCCAAGGCGTACCCTGATTCACAGTATGAATAAAAATGACGTGGCGGCTGAGCCGGTCAGAGAAAACCAACGTCAGCCTCTGCTTTTTGCAATCCGTCAACAGCAAAGCACACGACATTCCTCAGTCTTCCATACCACCACAATCTCATCAATTCGCCTTTCTGCACCGTACAGACTCTGGTTGCTACTTCTCCAAGCAAGCGTCTGTCTTGTTATTGATCCCGCAACCCCTCCTTCTGCCACGTCGTCACCCGTCTAGGCACGGTAACTACATCATACCTCCGCCAGAATGACTCTCTACTACAGCCTAGTAAGTTTGCGCATTGCTGTAATCTGCCTTTGACCAGTCCGACTGCGCTCTTGAATCATCTCCAAGACCATTGCAAAGTTATCGAAGCAGTCTTGATCCAGCGACAATGCCGTCTCTCGTCTATGTTCCGGTTCTTAGAGCACCAATCCACAAGCATTAAAGCATGGCAGCTGACCAAGTCGTGATTCTAGGTGTTTGTGCTCCTGGTGTTCGAGATGACCATCTTTTGCGCCCTCATCGTTCCGCTCCCATATTCGATGAAGCGTAAACTCTTCACCTTCATATCGGAAAATCCGCTGGTAGCGAAGTTACAATATGGCATGAAAGTCAGTTCCTTCAAGCGCCGAGGCTAAGCACAACGCTGATAGGCTGTCTAGATTACGTTCATCTTCATCTTGATCCTCTTCATTGACAGTGTCAATCGGGTCTACCGCGTCCAGGTGGAGCTGTCAATGGCCAAAAACCAAGGTGGAGCAGCGTAAGAATTCCAATCCAAAGGCGACGGGACTACGAGTGGTTAACAGAGAAACAGTGCCAGCGTCGCTGGCTCCGAACGCATGGAAGTGCAGGCCCGCAAATTCTACTCCCAGCGTAACATGTACCTCTGCGGCTTCACTCTCTTCCTCTCACTCATTCTCAACCGCACCTACGTCATGATCCTCAATACCCTCCGTCTTGAGGAGAAAGTCAAGCGCTACGAAGGTGACCCCAAGACAAAGAGCAAGGACTCCGCCAGGCTTTCCCAAGCGGGCGAGTTAGGTGAGATTGGCCAATTGAAGAACCAATTGGCGCAGAAGGATAGGGATATCGCGACACTGAAAAAGCAAAGTGAGGGGCTTAGCCGGGAATACAATAACCTCGGTGATCAGATGTCAAACCAAGATTCGACACCCAAGAAAGATAGGTAGATGGAGTTGTCCTCCGTGCCTTCAAAGGCAGCTACCTCGTCTGCGGTACCACGGCACATTTCTCAGCAGAATTTTGGGCGGGCAATAAATTCAAAACACAGCAGCAAAAAGAAAGTTCAGCTGCAGCAGGCAGAGAGAGTCGAGGAGCAATGACAGTTTGCAGGTTTTACTGTTGGCGTGCTCATGTGTAGCATAAAATGAAACAAACATAAATAGAAATTGAGACAATTTTGGTCGTATTGCTACCCTATGTTGCGGACCACGAGTCACAATTCCTTCACTTTTCTCCTTCCCGTAAACCAACAGATTTCCCCCTCCGCAATTGGCCTATACGGTAAACACAAGCTTGTACACTCCCATGAAGCGGCCCACGCAGCCATAGATAGGCCAATGGCTTCCTCTAAGCGCCCAAGGCGGGAGGACTACGCTCGGCTGGACTCTTGGGGGCTTGTTCTGTGACCACCAAATTCCAATCAGACGGCCAGGCGTGGGTTGGGATGGATGACTTGGCCGTGGTGCCACGAGGTTGACCATTCGGAACGCCTTGTGAGTGGTGAGACCGAGTCCGTGGAATGGGGAACGGGAAGGGGAGGGAACTGTTCGTGTTTGGACTACTGTGCTGGGGATGGGATTGGATTGGATTGGATACGTAGATGTATTCTTTTGGTGGGGTTGCTTTTGTTACCTTTGGGAGTCAAGGTAGAGAAAGATATGTTTATCCTGCTTGAGCTGCATATAGCCTTGTGGGTTGGAGGAATAATTAAAGTGGGATTCAGGATTCCTGGCATGGTCCGATGCTGCAACTTCAATTGGGGAGAGCGAATCGTTCCGCGTCTATCTGTGTTGGAGGGAAGGACAAAAGTTGGGTCTACGCCGTAATGGTTCTCTGGCTTGTGAGTTCCCGGTAAAGTTCAAGGCTACAGTTGATGCTACTGCTGCTGCTGCATTACCGATGTAGACTTGCGGCTCTCATCCAGTCCGGTGATTCAATACAAGCTGCAGTCTGCCTTTCAGCCCCGACTCAAGCATGCCCCGCTCTTTCAACCATACAGTAATCATACCTTGACTTCTCCTCTTCTCCAAGGTTCTTCCCTCCGCCGCACGACGACTGAGGAATCCTGTCTTGGGCGCCGGTCCTATAGCCTTTCTCACGTCAAACAACACTTGTGGACCGAAAGATCAACGACCTACGATGATGGCTTTGAAGTCGCCCCTCATGCCTTCACCCAATACCAATCTCATCTCCGCCTTTTCTCCCTATACCGACTCGCCAAGTTCACCAGCACCTTTCAAATCCTTACGCTCTTCTGGCTCCTCAAGCAACTCCAACTATCTACAACCTCCTCCACAATCACCTCTGGTCTCAAGTCCGAGTGACATTGCCGATCCCTCACCTATCGCACCTTCGTCCAATGGGACCGATTTTGACGAGACCGCTCTCGAGCTTGATGTCGAAACCAGCGAAGCACGACCGGAGCCGCGACGGCGGAGTACCGAGACAACACCCTCATTGAGACAAGGCGAGCCGGAACTCAAGGTATCCTCGTCTATATATCTCACAGAGATCCAGAACGAGAATTCTTACCCAGCATTAGCTCGACACCGGATACGCCGCAGCGAATTGTCTCAGGCCAAGGTCCGATGAGGACGAACAACCGACATCTGTTATACATGCCCCGGAAGGCTTCGAGGCATTTGTAAGCATTGAATCCAATTCAGTCCCTTCCCGCGGGGCTAATACGTCTCACAGCATTCTCGGAGGTCACCGCCAAGTATTCGTCGTTCCACACCAACACCTTCTCATCGGTCTGACATCACTGCCATTGGTCCCTCAATAGCTGATGAGATCCACACCGTAATGCTTACCGCAATATACGATAAGTAATTCGTGAAGGAGATTACTAAATGTTACTGTAGTCGCAAACATACATCCAAGCGCCTCCGCCACCAATAGATACCGCTGTACCACCCGCCAGAGATTGGTCGTCCACACCTGTAGCGCAGAAAAGACCGGAACCCGAGACCGGAGCTTCGCAAGAGACGATCAAACTGCCGCGAGTCAGTAGCTTAGAAGGTGATCGCTTTCCCGTCTCCAATTTACTGAATCTAACAAATGGATTCAGATATCCCAGAAGCCCAAGACGGCGAACAAGCAGATGATCAGACTCCTAGTCGGCACAATGAAGATGAGAATATTTTCGATGAAGCAATCGGGCATTTCCAGCACACGACCGATGAAGTGGCAGCGTTAAAGCTTGCGCTTAGCGAGTGCTGGACGCTATGCAATACGCTGGCTGGCCTAAGCTATATCCACCGGGAGAGATCCTACGGCCAAAACAGAAAGGGCGACGTACAAGGTCAGGCATGGAAGTCATGCTGGAAATTGTGTCAAAAGCTCTATGATACTCGAGATGAGGACGATGTAACGCAAGTCAGGCCGACCCTGGATCTGTGCCGTGAGTTCTGCCAATGTCTGTTTGATGTCCGGCAAAAGGAAAATGAAACCGCGGACTCGGTTCTGCGAGTCAGTTTTGAGCTTAATAATCACCTCTACAATACCCATGACCGCACCTTACCTGAAGCCTATCGCGAAAGGACCCTGAATTTTTATATTACACTGTGCCACCGGCTGATGAAACAACGGTCAAGACTTACCGCAGACGCAGATACAGATTCTCTTCTTGGAGCGTGCTGGTCGTTAGCAGAAATGCTCTTCGATTTACGGCAGAACAAACGAGAAGGAAAACCAGCAGATGAAGAACTCTTGGGCTCAGCCGTACAAGCATGCTGGGAGCTCTGTGATCTTTTCCGTGAGGGTTGGACCCAGGTACGACCGGATCGTGGAACTCCTCGACCTAGTCAGACTACCTTTACCCAAGCATTTCAACAAGCCAAGCAGTCCTCCCTTAGTAGCAATAGCCCCGGCGCTCCCCCATACGCTTATGCCGATCCGGATATATATGGCGACGATGATGATGATCTTGGTCGAGCTAACCCCGAGACTCCTACAACCGTGTTTGAAGATACTCAACAAATGTCCCCCGAAGAAGCCCCCGTGCCAAACATCCTCGTTCTCGGCCCAGATGCCCGCTCCCAGCAGCGAAGTCGCAATAACCAGCACCGCAACCGGGGCATCCAACAGAAATGGTCATCTTCCTCCAGCACCCTCAGCGGCTACTCAGGCTCTTCAACTTCCACCATCACCTCCGAAGACCCTCAACTCCTCTGCCTCAAGATCATCCTCGTCAAGGCCGCGATCAACGTCGGTTATCAGCGCTCTTCTTCCGTATCATTACAAAGCTTCATCAAATCTATTCCCTCGAATAGTTTCGGCAATGAGCGGTGGCAATTACAACTGCTCCATCAGTATAAGAAACTCGTGGCATCTGATACGGCGTTCAGGCAGCCGGGGCCGGCAAGGAGAGCAGCAGCGAGCGATATTGCAAGAGCAGTGAGGTGGATGGTGGGGAGTGGGCAATATATTTGGTTGGAGGACCTTTTTCGATTGATCTTTGGCTTTCGGGTTCAAGAGGGGGAGATGAGGACGGATGTCTTTATCCAGACCTGAAGTGAGTTCCTGGTGATTCGCGGAGTCAGGTATAACACCAGCATGAGTCAAGGTCTCGAATGAAGTCAATGGAAGAGTGGAGAGGTTGGCTTAAGTTCACTTCACGTCGAGACCATTTCTCATTGGGAATATCTCGGCGAGGAACATCGAAAAGCTCTCTCAGGATTCGGGCACTTTGGCATCTAGGAATGCATCAGGAATCGGTCTCGGATAGGCTTCAACTTGGGGATTTACGGCGACGCTCTCGATATTGGGAAGAGGGGTAAGATGTCGGGAGGTCCTTCTGCACTTATTTCAGTCTAAGAAGCGTTCGAGCGAGCGAATGCTGCATATTAATGGGTTGGGACAGATATTTATACCCCATCATCGACTTGTGTTTATTATATACTCATCACGACCGTCAACGTTTAACCTCAAGGGATCCTTTTGGCCGACATGAGAGTTGATGGCTGTGTCAGGCGGCCGGAAGATTGTTCTCCGTTTGTTATTTCCTGGTCTGCGATTCCCTTCGTGTTAATCATCTCGCCTCCGCTGTCTTAGACACCTCTGCTCTTCTTTTCGGATGATCTCTTCTTCTTTGCGATTCATTTGTTTTAGGTTTCAAAGTTACAACATGCCGTTGTTATACCACCTTAGTCAATCCCTAAGCCTGCTTTCCAGCTTCTTGAAATCTCATCCCTTCCAAATTATGCTCGAACGCTATTCCAGTCCCATTTCTCCTGCTTCATGCCGTCGCCGTCCTCACCTTTTAGGCGGATAGCCCAACGACTCAGGCCAGCTAAACACACGTACTCGCAGAGTCTTCACTACATCCAAAACCCATGCCCTACGGTTTAGCGGGAGATAGATTTAGTGTTCACTCTCTTTATTCTCCACCGACGGATTGAATGTTGTCATCCTTCAAATAGGGTCTTGAGAATAGAAAAGACATGGCCAGCAGATAACACCAGACCGCCTTACCAAGAGCAGTTACAACAGTGGTACTCAGCCCCTCAATGTTATGAGATCTCGATCTCTTCCATTAGCACACCTGATGATAACGACCATCTCTCTAATCATTGCTGGAACGAGATCACCATTCGACGTAAGGGACCATACCGTCCCGGTTGCCACCTTCAGAACCTTTAACCAAAACCCAAATGGGATGGTCTGTTTCAGCTTCTCATTCCTGTACACAGCTCCTCGATTCCTCATATAATAATGCCTTATCTTCTCTGTTTATCCTTACTCAGCATCACTGTCTCCTTCATATGCCGCAATATCGTAGTCGATCTGAGATGCTGAAGATACGCAGAGGTGAGATGACGGATGTGTGCTGGTCTCACTTATTCACTAGACTTATTCATTCCTCGAGGGGCTTGATTGCTTAGCGTTGGATCCTGTGGCTCATGATATATAATCTGCTGTCTCTCTACCATCCTTTCCTTTTTTCCTTTTCTTCTTTACATACTTTCCTCCTTCGCATAATGGTATGGTAGGATGGCGCTTCTTATAAGTAAGCCTAAGGAATACAATTGGGACCGTCAGCATGGCGCCCACCTAGCGCTCTTATGTCACTAAGGTGTGGGCGAAGATGCGTGTTAAAACTTTTAAGGCTTCTTCTACCCTTACGGCCTCCTGTATCTTATCCTATTAGCCTATACATTCGGGACAAAGTCAGGTATCAAAGATGGTCCTCTTGAGGGAATGCTGAGGTCAGGACCCAACAGCCCCATCCTCCTAGGAGACCTCTACTGGATATATCCGGGGCATACAGGCAGGCGGCCCCAACACGCGCACCTGGTCTGCGACCGACGGCACAAGGAGGTCGATTATTTCCAGCTGAGAAGACAACAGCCAGAAATACCAGACAAGTTTGGCAAAGGCTTTACTTCCGAGGCCAGCCCGCAGACGACACCGCCGATGGCGAAGACGAAAACACAGCCAACAGTCTAGAGGATAACCTAGAGGACGAGCAGCTACACGCGAAGTCCCGGAAGACCGGTCCAAGATTTCGTATTGTTAGTCGGTGAGGTCTTCGGTCTCGTGGTCGCGGATGAGGCGCAAAGCCTCAAAAATCCCTCGTCGAAGATCCACAACCTCGTACGTCTTGCGTTATACGGTGTCCAAGGGCATCCATACTGCTCTTACGAGCCTTCATGTGCATGCACATGATATTGAATTATCGGTCAAGTTCTCTCTGAATCAATCTGAACGTTGAGTCTACATTAGCGATGAGAAGCAAGGAAGCAAACAACAGCACCTCCAAACGCGCAGGAACGAGCACGAGATACGTATCAGCAGTATGTCAACAAGGTCCTGGTTCTCAACCGTTCCTGTGTGGTGCCTCTATATCCAGCGACTGACAGATCTGATGAGTAGCTGTCCTTTGAAATTTAGCACTGGACCTTTTCCGGATATAACTATCTCTCGATTACGAGCAAATCACGAACGGGCCTAAGACCAAGTTCTATGAGGAACGGTATAAATACGTTCTCTATCTTACTACATCCGAACTTTTACATCCAGATTTTCAAGAAATCTGTTGGCTGACACTTTGAAGAAGTTTGAGACATCCGTCATACGGTCACAGCTACTCCGATTGAATTTCTGTTTTTTTGGCCCACACTTGCCAGCTTCTCGAATATCCAGAGGATAATAGCGGACATTCAACCTGCTATGGTTATAGGGAACGAAGATGTATACTCTATTATACTACCTTACCCTTCTTCTTCACCATCCTCTTGAGTATACAACCGATCATTACCGTTCACGCTGCAGGAGTCCCGTTCTTAAGGTCAAAACGCCAAGCCCTGAAGAAAAACAAGCAATCCGAGAAAATACCCCGGGACAAGAAGGATGAATTCTTAAAGCAGTCTTTATTAGACGCCTATAAGGATGAGTTAAGAGCACGACCTACCCAATTCTCTAGTAAGTGCAAGGCTTGGCTCGGCGTAGCATTCGACGGTGCCAAATTAACAGTTAAGCCTCCCTGCACGATGTGTAGATGTGCTTATATTATAGACTATCCCGGGCGAGCATTAACAAATCTGGATGTAACCACCGTTAGTTCATCAAAGCTACATTCGGTTTCACCCGTCAACGGCCATCTGACCAGAAGAAATGAGGTTTTTTCCAAAAGCCTAGAATTGATAATGGAGTACAATATGTTGAACTTGGAGGAGTTAGCAAGGATAAATCCAATTTCCTATCTCGGTGGCCCAATCTTCGATATCCAAGCCCTGTACCAGTGTCACCTCACGTTGATACTAAAATCCAACCAGAAGTACATTCCCCCAGAGCTCTGGTAATAAGATATACAACTTTTCCAAGGAATCCGATTTGAGAGCTGCCCTAGACACGTCTCGCTATGGATAAGCAGCCTTAGGCTAATATTATCGTCTTCACCAATTTACATCGATCAAGAGAAACCGGGGTATATATAGACTTCTTGCACTACTGTGAAAGCTATTTCGATTTCGACTTCAACTAAGGTTATAGCTCTATTCAAACTCGCAAGACAAGTTTAGTTCCTGTTTTTAGAGAGCGAGTGCCTTGGCCCCAGTAATCACTTCGAAATGGGCAGAGGCAGAAAATCAACTAAATCAGCTCCTCGTCGCAGTGCTAAACTACTCGATTCTCCCCTTCAAAAAATTTCGAAGTCTTACCAGAGGCCTAAGACTAGACAGAACATAATCGAAATACGCCAACCCTCATTCAGGGGCGAAAACTCAACTTGCTCGAACACCATCGCCGAGCGCTCGGGATCTATTTCGGCTGCCAGCTCATCAGCCTGTACAGCCAGACATCAATCGCCGTTCGCAATTCAGCGTGTCACGTTCTGTTGACGCAGATGATATCCTCGCCAAAAACCCCGAGGCATCGAAAAGATCAATTTATTTATGTGGGAGTCTTAGGTGGTCTGGATTAGTATCATAAATACAACAAAGTTCTTACGAGGATTGAGGCCAATCCGGAAGACTTGTCAGAGCTTTGCGCAGCCGAAGAGTAATCTCGCCAGTGTCGCCAGTGTCGGGTAAGATTAAGGTCTATATTGCGACCAGGAATATAAAGCGTCTACAAATCAGCAATTTTATGGCTTGCACGATCTACTACGAGGCCAAAGCGATATCTGGCGAAGACTAAGATTAGAGGCTCGAGATCATGGCAAAACTATACGGTAAGCTTTCTCCATATCATTCCGACATAATGAATGCAACAGGGTGAATGTTCGTTGTGAACTGTCTTCATGACCACTTCAGTCCTCCATTCGCTTTATCTACCCGTATGTTTCCCGAAGGGTAGCGACCTAGAGATCCAAAAAGACGAGCGCCTATGTGGTTGAATTGGATCGACGTCGTCACCACCAGTCAAAGCAACTCGATTCAAAGCCGGAGATCCAGGAGGCATATCAAAAGACGAACGCTGAAGAAAAAATCGAGCGTGCCATATATCTGAGGGTCCGAAGCGCCGGTGGGCTGAAGTGGTAGAGACCTGGAGATTGGAGCAGAGACTCCGAAATGTACCAAAAATCAATGTGTGTTCGACGTTGAAGGAACTCTAACTTTCACTGGAACTCGGTCCGTGTGTACCTTTGAGAGCAAGATTGAGGCCTGAACGGGGATATGGATAGCCGAAGGCGTCTGTTGGCCAGCCCCAATACTCATCAAGACAAGCATTAGGGACCCCTGGCCGAACAGTGACAACCCCAATATGGGTTACACTGTTGGACAGAAAGACGCCGTCAGAGGACTTGATCCCAACGGTACCCTTGGATTGCATGTCAAACTGCGGGCCGCGAACAAGCAAAGGCTGGTACTAACTGGCCTACCTTTCCATGGACGGATTGGTGGTCCGCCATTGGATACAGAAAACGAGGAAGATGAAGCAAATCAGAATCATTGAATGGAAGGCGGCCTGTTACCCCTAGATCCATAGAAAAGAACAATTGAAATCCACCTCGAACTCGCTTTAGCAAGACGAGACAAGTACAAGAGTTAGTACCAAGGCGGTCAATTGTCTCAAATAGACGACTTCACGCTGGCTACCAGTGGCGGATTTCCCACCTTTGACTCCGGTCTAGGCGTTCTGCAGATTCGCGCATCGAGCTATGCACGAATCAAACTGAGCCTGCGCTGTAGTACGGGCTTCTTCTATCTCCACAATCGGCTCCAAACTCTCGTCGCTATCCGCTTTTGCACCATGTTTTACTGAGTCTTCCTCTTCCTGTTCGTCTTCCACGCCGGGACCGGGGCTAGATTATTGGAGGAGATTGATTCATACTTAGTCTCCGTGGCTAGGGACCCTGTCAGCCTCGTAGCGGCCTGATCGAATGGAATCCTCCCTAAGCGTGCGGTATAAGAGCGTATATTGCAGTTTAGCAATACTTCTAGTGAAGCCCCTTTGTCATTTGCGACGCTTCTCACTTGTAGGCCTGAAACGGGATTTAAG
>QQTW01001374.1_pt1 | contig 16969 bp, 13 predicted proteins | sample 1904831 | NCBI WGS metagenome assembly QQTW01 (sample SAMN09435610, study PRJNA476489) | Subsurface metagenome, whole genome shotgun sequencing project. | reverse complement strand
AATTCGCAATAATACCGAGGCTGCGATCGCACCAACCGACTGTGCCAAAATATACGGTAATACTCCCCGTTTCGCAAAAAAGCCGCTCGTCCAAAATGCCAATGTAACCGCTGGATTGAAGTGTGCGCCGCTTAAATGTCCAATCGAGTAAATTAATGCAGCCACAACCGCACCAAAAACAAAGCTAATTCCGATGTGAGTAATAGCACCATTACTAATTTCATTGACCATCACCGCACCAGTCCCGGCAAATACCAAAATAAAGCTGCCAATGGTTTCAGCGAGTATTTCGCGTCTGTATTCCGAGAATTGCTGGGAAAACGGTATTGCTGAGAACATTTGCTTTTTCGACTTCTCCTGCAAATACGGTGTCTCGGCTTTTTTTAATGTCACCTTTGAAAAGAAGGGAAACTGCTTGATTGGCTTTAACTGACCGGGTATTGACATATTCACATGCCTCAAAACACGCAGTTTATTGCTGCAAATCTAAAAATGTATATCACTATCATTTCAAAAAAAATTGATATGTCAATGTCAATAATACTACAATATTTTAAATCCATCAATTTTTTTTGATGGATTTCAATACACCCCTATTCTTCAGGGCAGCAAGGTGCGGATAATATCTGGGTGACACGGCTAAATTTGACTAAGTACTCTTCTAAAACAGTAAATTGGGCGATATTCAAACTGTAGTAAATCCAACGTCCTTCTTGTCGGGATTTGACCAAACCTGCTTCTTTGAGAGTTTTGAGGTGAAATGATAACTTTGACTGAGTTACTTTCAAAACATCGCACAAATCGCAAACACACTGTTCTCGCTGTCGCAGCAGTTCCACAACGCTAATCCGTAGCGGGTCGGAAAGCGCGTGAAAACCCGAAGCGATGAGGTTGGGAACGGTATCAGATGAAGTTTGCATCAGTTACATTTTGCAGTTAGATTTTTATCTTATATTTTGAAACTAAGCTTTTGTAAATAACTACAAGTAATTAATACAAATTGATTAACTCATATTCCACTTCTACGGGTAAACAATAAATATACTCTTAATCGAGACTATAAAGAAGATATAAATTATATCCCTTGCGATCGCCAATCCAATAAATATGGATTTTTGCTATTAGACAGGGATTTACAATCGAATGGCACGCTTGTTAACAGGTTTTTAAGCCAAGAAATAAATTTCACAGCTTAAAGCTGAAGTAAGCGGTCATCTTACTGCATAAGCCTTTTAACCCGTTTTAACGCATTTTAGCTTTTAGCCCGAAATTTATTTCAGGGCTTTTCGAGCGTGCTACCGCCATCGCAAATGCATCTTGAAGCTGAAAGTGCTGAGTTTGAAAGAGTTAGGCAACTATCAACTTTTTACGTTCCGGAGCGTCTAGGTTTAGTCATAGGAGGGTAAGCCTTGGGGCGACGCTTTAAAATCGGTTCAACTCGGTCAGGGCGATATGGTACAACCATTAAAACAAGAACTGGAAGGGTAGGATTTGTAGTGCGATCGCATTACAAATCCTAAATTGTTATCCGTGTAACCTGCAAAGGACACCTTAACTAAACCGTATTGCCCTGTATCCTAATTGTCATCACCACTGATTTGGCAGCTTTGTTGTTAATTTATTTCTTCAACATGCCGTTTGAAGTAGCGATTTTTTTGTTATGCAAACAAGAACATAGTGGTATTGCCAGCAGCCAAATTAGAATTAATATTGCCAGCAGTAAATCCGGTAGTATTGTTGAGTGTGATTAAAACATCACCTGTACCAAAACCAGTATTTGAGCTAATACCATCACTTAAACGAATAACGTGCTGCTGCCATTGACGGTTACATCAATATTATTAGTTCCAGTTAAGATGAGATTCTCGACATTTCTACCCAAGGTATAGCACAAAGAAGCCTCAACGGTATCGATGCCATGACCGAAATATTCTTTGATAACATCATTGTCATCAACAATATAAGTATCGTTACCATTACCACCATACATCATATCAGTACCGATGCCGCCATCGATAATATCGTCGCCATCACCACCGTAGATGATGTCGTTCCCCTTGCCGCCATTGAGGATATCATTACCACCACCACCGTAGATGATGTCGTTATTAGCAGTTCCGATTACGGACTCTGGTTTTGTGCTACCGATGAAATGGACAAGACCAGCAAAGTTGGTAAAATCAAATTTCTCAAAGTTCTTGACTGTTAAACCAGGTATACCACTAGAAATTTGATTCTGAGGATTGTTGGTATTGAAAGTTATTAAGTCAGTTACAACTCCACCACTTAGGACAAATGTGTCGAAACCACCAGTTGCGTCGATCGCATCGTTTTGCTGTAACTGAGCAAAGTTTGCGATAATTGTGTCATCGCTATCGCCAGCAGAAATTATATCTTGATTTGTGGTGGTTGAGTATGTGTCTTGTTCGATTGACCAAATTTGGAATGCATTACCATCGGAGGCAGTAACGTACAATTTATTACCGGAAACTGTCAGGTTACTGATGTTAGAACTACTGCTACCAGGGTTAATATCAGCAACGAGTTCGGCATTGCCACTACTGTTGATTCTCCATAGCTCCTCGCCAGTTGTAGTGTTATAGGCACTAAAGTAGAGGATGCCGTTGAAAAGAGTTAGATTTGATAGGTTGGAACTACTGCTACCAGGATTAATATCAGCAACGAGTTCGGCATTGCCAGTACTACTGTTGGTTCTCCATAACTCTCTGCCAGTTGTGCTGTTAGTGGCAATAAAGTAGAGGGTGTTGTTGACAAAAGTTAGGTTTGATGGGCTGGAATTGCTGATACCAGGATTAATATCAGCAACGAGTTCGGCATTGCCACTACTGTTGATTCTCCACAACTCATTACCAGTTGTGCCGTCATCGGCAATAAAGTAGAGGATGCCGTTAACATTTGTTAAACCTGATGGGTAGGAATCATAGCTGCTACCAGGATTAATATCAGCAACGCGCTCGGCATTGCCAGTACTACTGTTGATTTTCCATAGCTCTCTGCCAGTTGTGCCGTCATAGGCAGTAAAGTAGAGGATGCCGTTGACATTTGTTAGATTTGATGGTAACAAACTGCTACTACCAGTATAAATATCAGCAACGCGCTCGGCATTGCCACTACTACTGTTTATTCTCCATAGTTCTGTGTCAGTTGTGCTGCTATAAGCAGTAAAGTAGAGAATGCCGTTAACATTTGTTAGATTCTGTGGGTAGAAACCAGCGCTACCAAGATTAATACCTGCAACGCGCTCGGCATTGCCACTACTACTATTGATTCTCCATAGCTCATGACCGCCAATTATACTGTTATAAGCACTAAAGTAGAGGGTGCCGTTGACATTTGTTAGATTCTCTGGGTTGGAACCACTGCTAGCAGGATCAATACCAGCAACGCGCTCGGCATTGCCACTACTACTGTTTATTCTCCATAGTTCATAGGCACTAAAGTAGAGGACGCCGTTAACATTTGTTAGTAATGTCTTGGAACGATCGCTATTAACATAAGTAGCAGCAACGAGTTCGGCATTGCCACTACTACTGTTGATTTTCCATAACCCTCTGTTACCTGTGCTGTAATCGGCAGCAAAGTAGAGGGTGTCGTTGACATTTGTTAAATCTGATGGACTGTAACTACTGCTACTAGGATAAATACCAGCAACGCGCTCGGCATTGCCACTACTACTATTGATCCTCCATAACCCTCTGCCAGTTGTGCTGTCATTGGCAATAAAGTAGAGGGTGCCGTTGACATCAGTTTGTGAAGAGATGTTATTTGCAGGCAGAGTATAAATATCAGCAACGCGCTCGGCATTGCCACTACTACTGTTGATTCTCCATAACTCTCTGCCAGTTGTACTGTCATCGGCACTAAAGTAGAGGATGCCGTTGACGTTTGTTAGATTTGATGGACTGGAACTACTGCTACCAGGATTAATATCAGCAACTAGCTCGGCATTGCCACTACTACTGTTGATCCTCCATAGCTCATTGCCAGTTGTGCTGTCAGTGGTAGTAAAGTAGAGAGTGCCGTTGACATTTGTTAGATTTGGTGGGATAGGGGAAAACAGATCGCCAAGTCTAATATCAGCAACGCGTTCAGCATTGCCACTACTACTGTTGATTCTCCATAACCCGCCACCTGTGCTGCTAATGGCAGTAAAGTAGAGGGTGGCGTTGACATTTATTAGAGATGGGGTGGGATTGTATCTGCTACCATTATTAATATCAGCAACGCGCTCGGCATTGCCACTACTACTGTTTATTGTCCATAACCCTATGTCACCTCTGCTGCCAAAGGCAGTAAAGTAGAGGGTGTCGTTGACATTTGTTAGATTAAATGGTCTGGAAACACCCCTACCAGTAGAAATATCAGCAACGAGTTCGGCATTACCACTACTACTGTTGATTGTCCATAGCTCATTGCCAACTGGGGTGCCAGTGGCATTGGCTATAAAGTAGAGGGTGTCGTTGACGTTTGTTAGATTCAATGGGTCGGAACTACGGCTACCAGTAGAAATATCAGCAACGAGCTCGGCATTGCCACTACTACTGTTGATTCTCCATAACTCTGTGCCAGTTGTGCTGTCAGTAGCAGTAAAGTAAAGGGTGTCGTTGAAACTCGTTAGATTTGATGGGTTGGAACTACGGCTACCAGTATAAATATCAGCAACGAGTTCAGCATTGCCATTACTACTGTTGATTGTCCATAGCTCTGTGCCAGTTGTGCTGTCAGTGGCACTAAAGTAGAGGGTGTTGTTAACACTCGTTAGATTTGATGGGTCGGAACTATTGACACGACCATAACTGCTACCAGTATAAATATCAGCAACGAGCTCGGCATTGCCACTACTACTGTTGATTCTCCATAACTCTCTGCCAGTTGTGCTATCAGCGGCACTAAAGTAGAGGGTGTCGTTGACAAGAGTTAGATTTGATGGGTTGGAACTACTGCTACCAGGATTAATATCAGCAAAGCGCTCGGCATTGCCACTACTACTGTTGATTATCCATAACTCTGTGCCAGTGATGTCAGTGGCACTAAAGTAGAGGGTGCCGTTGACATTTGTTATACCAGATGGGTTGGAACCATAGATATCAGTATTAATATTAGCAACGCGCTCGGCATTGCCACTACTACTGTTAATTCTCCATAAGCCTCTGCCAGTTGTGCTGTCAGTGGCAATAAAGTAGAGGATGCCGTTGACATTTCTTAGACCAGATGGGTTGGAACTTAAGGTTACAAGAGCGGCGAAATTGGTCACCTTATTAATAGAGTTTGCCATGTTTTAATTCTGATAATTTTGTGTTTAGTGTAAGTTTACGTAGTCAAATACAGGCTCTGCACTACATCTGGGTTTAAGCAACAGCCGAGCTTGAGCGGACACGATAGAAACATTGGTTTCCCAAAGCCGATGCTGCACTACCAGACATCCCCGAGTTTAATGTTTGATGCCAGTACTAGCTATGATACCTCTCCGTTAAAGTTATCGATACATCGGAATTCGCCATCACTTAATTAATTTTCTTCCCCAGCCCTGTCGGGTAGAAAGCGAGTCAAATCATCGCTCGTGAACCTAGTTACATTAAAAAATTCTACCTGAATAGGTACAAAATATAAACTAATAAATAATTAACAATCGATTAATGATGTTCGCATTTTGATATAACACTGTAGCAGCGGCTAACGGAGGTTTTGCGACTGTCAAATAACTCAACTAGTGCGGTGATAAGTTTTTCTGGTACTGTGTAATCGAAGCCACGAATAAATTCTTCAGTAGAAATATCGCCTGCAAAAAATTGTTTAGCGCGATCGCACTGTTCCCTGATTCCATCAAATCCCATCAACTTGACAATAAATGTTGCAACAGGAGAATGTTGCAAATCGCTGTAAGTGCTTTTAGCGCGTCCAAATTTCAATAAATTCCAAACTTCTTTTTCAATATCAGTTTTGGGTTCGCAGGGATTGGCAATTTCAGGTAGAAAATGTTCGAGACGCAGAAAAGTAAAACCTTGCAACGGTGCTTCTCCCATCATAATTACCAAAGGAATATCCAAACCAATTGCTAACGAAATTGCTTCAATCAGGGCAATGGTGACAAGCTTCGATTTTAAATATAGTTGGGCAATTTCAATATTTTGACTAGCGCGATGTTGAAAAAGTTTGTAGATGCGATCGCACGGTTCCCCCTGAAACTGACGAAAAATCACACTTTTGTCGAGCGTACTCATAAAACCTTCCATCTTCTGAATGGCAAGGCGGTAATCAGCGACACTATAAGAACCGGAAGCGCTGAGATTGTGATTAGTTTCGGGGAGCAAATTCCAAGTATTTGCCAAAAACCTGGCTGCGCTGGGATGGGCAAAACTACTGACATCACGGTTAGCAACGCGCACACCCCTTTTGACTGCTTCGCAAAGTTCGCTATCGGTAAGACGTAAATCGAATAAGTCATTAGTTAATTGCAAGCGTTCGAGAATGCGCGAGCTTACTGTCATCCCATTGTCACATACTCCTCGAAATGGAATAGTCGCTTCAATACATGTGACTACTTGCATTAATAGCGGTGCTTTGACAAATGGTTCTAAAACTTTGGCTGCTATCAAAGCACTTAAAAACTCATTTTGTCCAGCATAGGGGTTGAGTACCTGACCGGGAACGAACCCAAATACCGAAGTCACCATTTCAAATGTTGAATCTTTAGGTAGAGCGGATTCTTGGCGAATTGTCAAATGTCCGTTAATTTCCTTTGCAAATGGGGAAATGTAGTAGCCAACATTGAAATTGATACTCCAATCAACTTGGACATAAACAAGGTCATGGAATAACGCTGCTAAAACTTCGATAGGGTCTTTGCTGCCCCCAACTTCAAAAATGTGCTGCGGCGTATGGAAAAAACGCCAAGGACCTGTCATCGGTTGCACAATTAAGTCAGTAATTTCCGCAAGTTGAGCTTTCGTTAATTCCAATTTGAGGCTTTCGGTTGCCCAGGTCAGCCGCTTTAAGCATTTTTCATACGCTTGTGCGCTATCCATCTGAAATCCTCATTTTAAGCAGTTAAAAATAAAAGTTATATGAAATACCCCAAAACTAACGCGAGCAAGTGTTTTACTATCCGACTGAAAATAATTCACTTTCGTTTCATTTACTTAGTTCTTATCTATATATAAGCGAGGTTCGATCTATACTGTATCCGGTAAAACATGGAAACCTTAATCAGTAATTTTACTGAAATATATAAGTCTATATCTAAAGACAAAAATGTGGAAACGTTACCTGCAACGTCTCCACAGAAGATGTTTCTTAGAATATAGAACAATTGTACTATACAAATGCCTCAGATTTGTAGCGGATACCAGCAAGTTTTAGACGACGTAAAACTTCACTCAAGCTCGCGCACTCGGCAACCAAGCTGACGCGCACGTATCCTTCACCACCAGCCCCAAAGGCATTACCGGGGGTCAGTACAACGCCTGTTTTTTGTAATACATCCAAAGCAAAATCAGTCGAACTCATTCCTAGCGGACAGGGAATCCATAAATACATCGTGGCTTGGGTTTTGGGCACATTCCAACCCAACTGTGACAGCCCCTCAATGAGGAAATCGCGGCGGGTCTGGTAGCGGTTTTGTACTTCAACCAAATAGCTGTCGGGTAGCTGTAATGCGGTTTCGGCGGCAGATTGTAAAGCGGCAAAAATGCCGTAATCTAAATTAGTCTTTAGCGTCCGCAACCCTTGGATAACGTGACGATTTCCCACTACAAACCCGACGCGCCAACCTGCCATATTATAAGTTTTCGACATCGTGTGAAATTCCACACCAATATCTTTAGCACCGGGAATCTCCAACAAACTCGTCGGTTGATAACCATCAAACGCTAATTCGGCATAACACAAGTCATGGACAAGGAGAATTTCATACTTACGCGCAAAAGCGACAATTTCCTCGAAGAATTCGCGGGGGGCTACTGCTGCGGTAGGGTTACTGGGATAATTAAAGTAGAGAATTTTCGCTTTCTGTGCTACATCATCGGGAATTGCCGCCAAATCAATCAACCAGTTATTTTCAGGTTTAAGAATTAAGCTGTGAACGCTTCCCCCAGCAATTAACGGACCGCGAAAATGCACTGGATATGACGGTGAAGGCACTAAAACCACATCACCAGGGTTGATATATGCCAGTGCCAAATGTCCCAACCCTTCTTTTGAACCCAGCAATGGCAGGGCTTCGCTATCGGGGTCGAGATTTACACCATAACGGCGATGATACCAATTCGTGATGGCGCGGCGAAAATTTACAGTCCCCTCAAACGGCGGATAGCCGTGATTCGCCGGATTTTGTAAAGCCTTAACAGCCGCTTCCACAACTGGTATTGGTGTCGCACCGTCGGGGTTGCCCATCCCCAAATCAATCAAATCCAAACCTTGTTCGCGTGCCTTTGTTTTGAGTTCATCCAACCGGGCAAACGGGTAAGCAGGCAGTTTCTTAATCCTTTCTGCCGGGGTAATCCAATTCAAACTCATTCTTCAACCTCGCCACTCAAACCCCTAACCGAAACGCGATTCATAGTATCCTTTGTATCTATCGGTGCAGTAGTCGAAACCATCGCTGCCATTAATTGCTCTGGAGAGACTTTAAATGGTAACCTGTGGATATCCGATTTAGGGTTGAGGGCAATTTCTGCTGCGAGGTGCAACTGTTTAATAGTCGCATCACAATATCCCAAATCATCCAAAGTACGCGGCAAGCCGATTTCTAAATAAAACTTTAATAATTGTTGTCGTGCAGCAGCTGCGAGTTGATTACCTTGAATCATCTCCTCCAACCGCAACTGCACCAAAATCCCAAAAGCGACTTTTTCGCCATGAATGCTGTGATGCCCGGTAGCATGTTTGGAAATATGCGTCAGCCCATTATGTACCGCATGTGCAGCCACAGTGCGACATTGTGCCCCACCAAGTCCGCCAATTACCCCTGCAAGTAGCACCGAAGCATCAACAACTTCGCGCCAAGCTGTACCACCAGGTTCATTCACGGCAGCCACAGACTTTTGAAAAAGGATATCCCGCAAAACTCGTGCTTGTTGCACCGCTGCAATAATAATAGATTGTTCCGAACTGCCGCTACTAACCGAAGCTTCATACCATTTGGCTAGAGCATCCCCAATTCCCGCAACCAAAGTGCGTTGTGGTGCGGTTTGTACCAAGTCATAATCCAAAATTAGCAAGTCGGGACACCGCGACAGTCCTACATCGTAAAGAAAAGCCCCATCATCAGAATACACATTTGATAAAGCAGTCCAAGCCGCACAAGTTGCCGCCGAAGTCGGAATTGTCACCACAGGTAAATCCAACTGATAAGCAACTAACTTTGCCGTATCTAACGCTTTACCACCACCCACACCGATAATGACATCGGCTTTGTGTTGCGAAGCCGCATTGCGTAGAGAAAGCAAACTAGCTTCACTACAATCGGGACTATAGTAAACCTGTTCAACATGCAGCGCTTTCGCTTTAGTTAAGGGCTGCAAAAATTCTTCGGTGGTAGTCAAAGTATGCTTGCCACCGATAATTAAAGGACGTTTACCCAAGCGGGTAATCTCGTCAACAGTTGCTGCCAAGACTTGCGAACCGCGAATTACACGCGCCGGCGCAACTGCAAGGAATAATGAACTAGATGTTTGAGTAGACAATTCAGCTAAAGATTCGTTAGGCATAAAACTTATTAATTAACAGTAACATTTCTGCACAATCTATAAAACTGGGACAGGGGAGCGGGGGAACGAGGGAGCGAGGGAGAAATATTTCTCTTTATTCCCTTCTCCCCTTCTCCCCTTCTCCCTTACCCCTCTTCCGACTTCGGCAATTGGGCTAATTTATCTTGGTAAATTTCGATTGCTATTTCCGAATCTTCACGGTTAGTCAAAGAACGCTTTACCTGACCAACATACAGAGGAATTGAAACACCTGGTTCGGGATGTATAACTGTACGGGCGCGAATTATCATCTGTCTGTCTCTAGTGACACCCAAACGACCGTAAGAATACAAGTCACTAGCAGCTTGACGCAAAGTCGCATCTAATTGCGTTGAATTAATATTTTGCGGGATAGTAATTACAGTTTGTGTTGCCCCATTGTCATAAACTAACGTGTATCGCAACGCACCGGGAACCGCCGACCGAGTTAGTGGTGCTAGCGATAAGGCAAACAAACCAGCTGTTATCACCAACACAAACCCAGTTGAACCGATCAAGCGAAAGCGAATTCCCCATTTTAAAACAAAAGCTAAAATTGTCAGAGCGGCGAGTGCTAAAGTGGCGATACCCGCCCATTGAGTATATTGAAGAAAATTTGATTCAAAATGCATAAAGCTTTGCCACCCAGGTATCTTAAATTTTCTTTACATATATTTATTTTACTTGGATTAAGGATAAATCAATCGAAGCGATAGTAAAATTTCTGTAAACGAGTATCAATTTTGACTCTGAAGCAAAAACCAGATTTCTCTATGGCTATTAAAAATTAATTATACTGAGCTACACTGAATCGACTGTTTACCATTACTTGCTATTAATAAAAACATAATTTTCATTGGTTTATTTCTTAGTAATGAAAAAATTGTTAAAAATTTTGAAATGGCTTTAGTTTGCTTCCGCTATTGAATGCTGAAAATACAAGCAATAATAAAGGGTATCTTTTTCAAGATACCCGTCATGCAGGGAACCCAAAAAGGGTATACCTACACCTTCCCAACAATCAGCAACAGTGACTAATTCATCATCAGTCACACTCACATTCTTCAACGTGATACTAGTAATATAATTAACAAATAATGAGAATAGCCTCAGTGCATACACTGAAAATTTGGGCAAGGAAAAAGTTAGGTGTTGAAAACCTTGGAGAGACGCGATATATCGCGTCTCTACATCCCGCAAAATTAATCGCATGAACTAGTACCTCACCACATTAAATATGAGAGGTAGCCGAACTTAAAATTTCTTTCTTTTTCTTTCTTTGTGTCCTTTGTGACCTTTGTGGTTCATTTCCTTAGCCCGCAAAGTTGCTGTGGCGGACTACTAGTGTTCCACTACACTGAATATGAGTGGTGATGCCAAAGCAAATTTTCTTCAAATTTCTTTCTTTGTGTCCTTTGTGTCTTTGTGGTTCATTTTCTTAGCCCTCAAAATTAATGTGGTGGATGACGAAGGACAAATTGCAAAGGACAAATGACAAATGACAGTTTCAAACCCTACGGACTTATGAATTTATCAAGATGCTTGTAGCGAGAAATAACCCCGGAAACTGTACCTAATAACAACCACGAAAGAACATTTAACCGTAAATCGAACAGACTAACATCAACGGTATTAAATAGTACCCAAGCCACAACCACCAGTAGGTAACTAAAAAAGATTAATTTGTCTTCTTTACTCAAACTTCTTGATTTTTGCAAAAGTCGCAAACCTGCAAACAAAATCCACACAATTAACCCAATAAATAAAAGTGTATTTGGAATTCCAGTTTCGGCAGATAGCATCAAAAAGAAATTGTGAGGATGTCCCAACCACACATGCATGTGTTCTTGATACATAGGAGTAAAATTTCGCAAACCCCAACCCGTCCAAGGTCGCTGCTGCGTCATCGACCAAGCGAATTCCCATTGAGTTTTTCGCATCAATGCAACAGGTCTATCGAGGTACATTTGGTCATTCAATCTTGCCCAAAAGAAGCTAGGGACAATTTTGCGAAAGAATTGGGCGATTGGTGCGGGTGCGAAGGCGGCTAAGATAACGCTAGTGGCAACACTAGCAACACCTGCCATAATAATTCGCCAACCTTGATAAATAGTATAGGCGACGCAAGCAAAGATTGCGATCGCCCAAGCATTCCGCGAGTTGGTTAAAATTAGCGCACTAAAGTTGAGAATGACTGCGACTGTTAGGAAGGGGAGGGAGTAGGGAATAGGGAGTGGGGAGTAGGGAGTGGGGAGAGTGGGAGGAGTGGGGGAGGTGGAGGAAGCAAAAAATATTTCTTTCTCCTTTCCCCTTCTCCCCTTCTCCCCTTCTCCCCTTCTCTCCTTCCCCCTTCCCCATTCTTCTAGCCATAAACCGCAGGCAAGAATGAAAACAATTACTAAATAACCAGCAAGGATGTTGGCATACATAAATACCGAAGCCATGCGACCTACAGGATTTCCACCGGGTGCTAAAGCCCAACCAAATATATTTTGCCAGATTTCAGGTGTCGCCCAATTCAAAAATATTTGTCCCAAACCAATTATGACAACTGGGATGGAAGTAACTATCAACATCCAAGCAATGTGGCGTAGTTGCGTTGGTGTCTGAATTAGAACATCGCACGCACAAAATAATAAAACGAAAGGTAAAAAATTAAATATTCCTAATAAAGCCGACGTTTTATCATTTGCTAATGCTGCTGTAATAATTAATAATAAGCTAAAGATTCCAAATCCCCAGTTGAGAGGACGGCGGATAATAGTACGGTATTTAAACGCCCAAGTAATTAGTAATGCTAAACCCACGCTAACTACACTGGGAGCAGGCATTAAGGGTAGAATCAGCGTCCCAAATTGGGCGATATTCCAAGGTAATTGTAGCTTTGGGTCGGGATGGTATAAACCTGGTAGTTTGTATTTAGTCATTTGTCAGTTGTCAAAAGTCAGTTGTCAGTTGTCAAAAGTCAGTTGTCAGTTGTCAAAAGTCAGTTGCCAGTTGTCAGTTGTCATGAAAAAGAAATAACTAATGACAAAACTAATGACCAATAACTAATGACCAGTAACTAATGACTAATGACTAATGACTACTAACTAAAATGACTAACGATTAATAAGTTAAGCAGGTTCCCAGCATTCCTCGGCACGGGTGAGACGAATTTGCGCGAGCGCAAAAATCGTCGGTATGATGCGACCGTAGTTAGTTGCGATCGCACGCCAACCTAAGTCTGCTAAAAACCAAGTCCACATCATCGGTCCGACAAAAGCAAATACGGTACGAACCGCACCGTAACGCGCCGCATTTGCAGCCATCCCTTGTCGTGCCATTTGCACAGCCACATAACTTTGAAATTGCTCGGCAGCAACTATTCCTGTTTGAGTAGTAGTTTGCCGTGCCATTTGATAAGCTGCAAAGTGCGTAGCAAATTGACGAGTAATTTCCTTAAGTATTAGTGGTTGAAGCACCGAAGTTACAGCTACAGCACTACCACCTTTAAATAGTAGCCCTAAGGGGTCGCCTTGCAACATCAGCGGTAGCGGTTCGGTAGATGATACCCCCTTCAGAAGTTGCGCTTGTACTCGCTGAGTTAACTTGCGCTTTTCCGCTACGGGCAATTTCTTCCAGACTCGCCCCAACAAATGGAGAAAGACTTCGGCTTCTAAGTCAACCGTAGTCAAATCGCTTGAATAAGGTATTTTTAAATACTTACAAACTTGAATTAGAGCTTGTCGGTAAGTAACCTGATTTGTCCGTCCCCGCAATACCGTGATTCCATCCGCAGCCAAATACCGAAAGCGTTCTTCAAGCGCATCAAGCCATACCAGACGATTTTGGCTTTGTACTTCGATCGGCTCGGGTGTATGAACGTAATCTAGGGGATTGAACTTACGACTAAACAGAATCGCCGTTAAATCCTGCAATTCTTCTTCAGTGGCAAGTTCGAGTGCCGCCCTCAGTTCATCCAATTTCCCATCCTCCACAACCGCTGCTATTGTCTGTTCTTTATTCTACTATTAGGTTTTGGTAGTCATTAGTATTTAATAATCCATTGTCATTTGTACTTGGTTATTTGTCATTGGTCATTTGTCATTGGTTATTTGTCATTGGTTATTTGTCATTAGTTATTTGTCCTTGGTTATTTGTTCCTCTACTCTCCTAACTCTTAACTCCTAACTCCCCCCACTTCCCAATGAAAGATGTTGTAGTAATCGGTGCTGGTATGGCAGGTTTAGTATGCGCCCAGCAATTAAGCCAAGCTGGATATTCGGTATTAGTAGTCGAAAAATCCTGTGGTTTAGGGGGAAGAGTAGCGACTCGTCGTCTGCATGATACCTTTGCCGATCATGGTGCTTGCTACCTTAAACCGCAAGACGAACTCATGACTCGATTTGTTGAATTATTGTGTCAGCGCGATGTACTTCGAGTTTGGGATGGAGTATTTCTCGAAAAACCAACGGTGTCAGATAATATTACTTCATCGTCAACGCCATCTACCGAAGTATCGCGTTACATTGCACCTGAAGGAATGAGTAGCATTGCCAAATTTCTTGCCCAAGGTTTAAATATACTGCTCAATCAACGTGCGATCGCCATTCACTCAAATAACGAAAAATGGCTTCTTACCCTCGAATCAAGCGACGAGCAAATTACTGCCAAAGCCTTAGTTGTCGCTATTCCCGCACCCCAAGCATTAGCATTATTGCAACCGCTAGCAACCACCGTCGATACAAAATTTATTGATAAGTTAGCATCCGTCGAATTTTTGCCCAGCATCAGCGTCATGGCAGCTTATTCCCCAAAAGAGCGATCGCTTCTTGAATGGAATGCTGTAACGCTGCAAAATGACGAAATATTAACATGGATTGGTTATGAGGGCAGCAAACGTACTACCGTCCAACCAGTTTTTGTTGTGCAAAGCAGCGCTAGCTTTGCCGAAACGCATCTAGAAACCGTAGATTTACAGCCAGTAGGACAGCAAATGTTACAAGTTGCCGCAGACTTGGTAAAATTTCCTTGGTTGAGTAACCCCGAATGGATGCAAGTACATCGCTGGCGTTATGGTTTTCCTCAAAGTCCTCTCAAAGAAATTTTAACTGCTCAAACTTCTTTACCTTTAGTAAGTTGCGGTGATTGGTGCGGTGGCAATTTGATTTCAGATGCGATGCATTCAGGAATTGCTGCGGCTAATCAAATTAATAGTCAACTTCAACAGCGCGTTTTTAGCGAAAGCCGTTTTTTAGACTTTATTTGTAGCAATAATTCTTAATCATGTCCGTAGGAGAGGCATCCTGCCTATCCTACCCCTAACCATCTAACAATTTTTATAACTAATTTCAAAAAATACTTGCTTTAACGCTGCAACAATGTTAATCAATACTTTTATGTATTTTCGCTCCTAAAAGTTATAAAAACAATAACTAAAGAACAGATTCGAGCCAATCTGTTTGGTAATGCACTAGTGGTTGTTAATAAAAGTCCTTTGATTAAGAAAAATTAATTTTCATCTGAAAAAATAAATAATGACAAATCAGGTTTTGCCAACCAAAATTAAAACATCAACTAGCTGCACGAACATTGCGTAGCAGTTCTATGTCGAAAACATTGCCCTGACTCGACTCTTAGAATCGAGTATCGCTTGTTCTCGACAACGTATTGGCATGGATAACGTCTGTAAGATTTTACAAGCAATTAAATACGAAGGGAGTTAATTTTTATGAAAACAGTAGTTAAACTAACATCGCAATCGGTAGCAGGAGAAATTGAGAAGGTTTTAGATACTTATGCTTACAACCCTTATCAACAAGCTTTTGCGATTCCGGATTTACGGCAAGAATTATTAGATTACGTGGTTAGCCGCATACCTAGTATTGACAGCGATTACGCTGCTGAAAAAGGTTCTATCAAGTATAAGTGCCCTCGCAATCCTTTAGAGGTGGAACTGCACTTACAAAATCTAATCAATCAAGGTATTCATTCAATCGTCCAAAAAAAATCTAATTGGATTAGCCGTTGTCTGTCCAACACCATTGAACCTAGTTGCGAACCATCGCACTGGTTTGGCTAATTGTAATTGTTATCATTAATTGTGGTGTCTAGAACCCCGACGTGCGTAAAAGCTGTCGGGGTTCTAACTTTTCCTAACTTTTATCCTTAAGCGGGTCGTGTCCCCAATTTTTTAAAGAATACAGCCAACGGGTATGTTCGATATCACCATCGGGTTTTTGTGCAGAATGACGATGAACATAGCTTACGACTTTCTTCATGTGCGAAAAATCATCATTGGTATATTCGTCTTCGTCTTTTTTTAACAATTCGATGATACGTTTACCCGATTTATGTCCAATAGATTCATCATCACCGTCTTCTTTAAATCCAACTGATTGCGATTCTTCGGTTTCTAACCAAGATTTTAGTTCTTTTGGGGTCATGTTCACCGAAGCGTGAAATTCACTAATTACAGATTTAACGTCTTTAGTCATAGCTAGATAATTTCAACTTTGTACAAACCAGCTTTTTTAACAGTAAGCAAAGGGAAAGCTGAAAATTGTAGATTGCACTAGTCAGAAGTTTTTTTTAGCGCATCGGGTTTATGTGCTGCTTCTTTCCCAGTTTTATCGCTTTTAACTAAATACTCCGGGTTATCTTCAGAAGCTGCTACGTGATGTCCTTTAATATCTGTTGGGGAAGTGAGTTTTTCTTCGACTTCACCTTTGGTTTCTCCACGTGAAGTCTGCCATTTTACCTTGTCACCGGGTTTGAATTCTTCACTCATAGCTGTGTAACAATTCAATGTTTACTATACATTAATTATGCGATCGCTATCTGTATAATTAATCAGCCTATTGGTATATAAAGATAGAGATACAAGTCTAATATTTTTGATTTTACGATTGCGATACTCGATTCCGAGAGTCGAATCAGGATTATTAGAGACGGTATAATATCAACTACCCCATATACCCTTATCAATACTGCTCGATTAATAATTGATCCCCCCAACCCCCTTAGAAAGGGGCAGGGCTGATTGATTCCCTAAAAAGCCTTAAAAAGCAAGGGTTCTAGCAATTAAAAATTGGTTATTTTATTACCATCGTGTCGAGAAAATGAACAATATTACGGTTATTTAAGTGTTTAAAAGTTCATTTCCTAGTCACCCTTACTTAGCAATTTTTAAGCTAACCATCTTGACAAATCCTGTTTGAAAGGGAACGAAACAGCCCTGC